>Ga0307378_10000670_pt1 | contig 58867 bp, 47 predicted proteins | sample UN1MG_FD_202238 | JGI IMG/M metagenome (GOLD analysis project Ga0307378, IMG submission 202238) | Soil microbial communities from Risofladan, Vaasa, Finland - UN-1 | ecosystem: Environmental > Terrestrial > Soil > Coastal area > Acid sulfate soil | place: Finland: Risofladan, Vaasa | collected... | reverse complement strand
TCTCCGGGTCCCCCTCGATTTCTCTGAAATAAGACCCATAAATGTGCAGCGAATCACTGATATCCACATACCGGCCAACTCTGACTTTTTTTCCTGATTTCTCAGCAATGCCTTCTGCGATCTTCCTCATGAGTGTCGTTATGGCAATCACGTTCTCAAACCAGGCTTTGAATAGGTCTCGACTTCGCCAGTGAGTGTTCATGTTGAAGATAAACCCCCCATGGCCGTCCTCACAGAGCCGTCCCCAAACACGCTGCAGACAAGGAGGATCTTCCGTTGGGGGATCGAGTTTTGGATTCCATGTGATGGCCTGTGCACGTCTTGTGTGTCCCGATTGAGAGAGTTTATCAATGATGTAGTCGATCTGATTCACGATTTCGCCCTCGATCATGTACTCAAAGAGCCGGCCATGGTAGGTGTATGTCCACCGTGTATCCTGGCTTTCGACTGCTTTTATGATCTCCTCCACTGGCTTCACCCAGTAATCATGAGCACCATGGACTACTTCCTGAACATACTCCGCCAATCCGCCGAGTCCATCGGCGAATGAACGGTGAAAACGGGGTTGGCCAAAGGGTTTGCGGACAGCGATCATAACAGTGGCATCTTTGCTCGGCGGATCTTCGGGCCGGTCATACTCAGTCCGGATGCCTATCCCCTTCTCCCACACTTCTCTTATGGCTTTTTCATAGGCCAGGGGAATCGTATCCTCAACGATAGTCAAAACAGGGATATTACCTGATTCCATGCCTCCTCCTTGGAGTAAGATCGCAAAGCTTGCTGAATAATTACAAGAAAATGGTCTTAAATTTTATTTAAATATCAAAGAATAATCAATGAATATCAAAGCCATCTACAAATTCGTCAGCAAATTTTATGAATGATTCAGGTTTGTTGACTTAAATTAGGACGAGATTTATAATCAGCACAGATTTCAACAAGAGATGAGAGATAAAATGTTAAACTCCGAAGAAAAAAATATAGACATCCAGACTTATTCTGATAATACACCCCTTAAAAAAACGGCCCTTCTCGGTGCCACAATCGATATCAAAGCCGAGCTCACGGGAAATGAGGATTTGATCGTTGGGGGAAAGTTCAAAGGTAAAATTGACATAAAAAACAATGACCTTACTGTTGAAAGCAATGCAGATGTTGATGCAGAGATTCGTGCAAGGAACATCATCATAAGGGGCCGTGTCAAGGGTAATATTCAAGCATCAGGAAAAGTCTATATCGAAAAAGAAGGACATATGGTCGGAGACATCGCTGCAGCTCGCATCTCCATCGTGGAGGGCGCACAGTTTAAGGGCAGCATGAAGATGATTTCGCACATTCAGTAAAATGTAGGATCCGTTCCCCGAACGGACCGATGTAGGGACCGTTTCCCAAACGGTCAGCTCGGGGAGCTGGCCCTACAACTAAAAAGGTGACAGTCCCCTTTTTTCTTCACCCCTGGAAAAAGGTGACAGTCCCCATTTTCTGGACGTATAATTGAGTGTGATGCTGATGAAAAGATTTGAGTTGTACTCAGACTATGAGCCCAAAGGGGATCAAACCAGCGCTATACACAAGCTATATAAAGGCTTCCTCGATGGACAGCAGCACCAGGTCTTGATGGGTGTCACAGGCTCCGGGAAAACCTTCACCATTGCCAACATCATCGAAAAGGCCAACCGGCCTGTTCTTGTGATCTCCCACAACAAAACCTTAGCTGCTCAGCTCTACCAGGAATTTCGGCGATTCTTTCCGAACAACGCAGTAGGATACTTTGTGAGTTATTACGATTACTACCAGCCGGAAGCTTTTATTCCCTCATCCAACATGTACATTGCCAAGGAGGCGACCATAAACGATGAGATCGACCGGCTAAGGCTCAGCGCCACAAATTCGCTCTCCCAGAGGAAAGACGTCATTATCGTCGCCTCTGTGTCCTGCATCTATGGGATCGGGTCTCCACAGACTTATAATTCAATGAGTTTCCATTTGAAAACCGGCCAACCCATGACTAGAAAAAATCTGCTGAACAGGCTCGTCGAGATCCAATACGCACGGGAGGAGAGAGACTTTAAAAGAGGGACTTTCCGCGTACGGGGCGACATCGTCGATGTCTATCCAGCATACGATGATTATGCCATCCGAATCGAGCTGGAGGATGGATCGATCAAAAACCTCTCCACCATTGACCCGCTGCTGGGGATACAGGTGGACTCATTCGATAAGATTATGGTCTATCCTCGCACATTTTTCTCCACACCAAGGGAGATCCTCGATCACACCATCCATAGTGCTGAAAAAGAACTGGAAGAACGGATCGAGTATTTTAAAAAGAGAGACCAGATCATCGAAGCCAACAGGATCGAAGAGAGGACACTCTATGACCTGGAGATGCTGAGGGAGTTCGGCTGGTGTCCTGGGATCGAGAACTACTCGCTTTATCTCAGCCTGCGAAAGCCAGGAGAACCTCCCTATACCCTTCTCAACTATTTTCCCAAAGATTTCCTGACGATCATCGATGAATCCCATGCCACCATTCCCCAAATCGGAGGAATGTACTACGGGGACCGATCCCGGAAAAAGACGCTTGTGGAGCATGGCTTCCGTCTCCCCTCCGCTCTGGACAACCGGCCTCTCAATTTCGATGAATTTAAGGAACGAGTACAGCAAGTCATGTATATCTCTGCCACGCCTGGCAAATACGAGCTTGAGAAGACCGGAAATAAAGTCGTCGAACAGATCATCCGTCCTACTGGCCTCATAGATCCTGATGTCGAAGTGCGGTCGAGCAAGGGGCAGATCGATGATCTGATGGGTGAGATCCGAGCACGGGCCGAAAAAAACGAGAGGACTTTGGTGACCACTCTTACTAAACGGATGGCTGAAGATCTCTCACGTTACTATCATGAATTAGGGTTGAGTGTTCGTTACCTGCACTCAGAGATCGATACTCTAGAAAGGGTAAAGATCTTGAGAGACCTGCGCAAAGGAAAGTTTGATGTTTTAGTGGGGATCAACCTTCTGAGGGAAGGCCTCGACCTGCCCGAGGTCTCCCTGGTCGCCATTCTGGATGCGGATAAAGAGGGCTTCCTCCGCTCAACTACATCCCTTATCCAAACGTTTGGTCGCGCTGCCAGGAATGTCTCCGGCAAGGTTTTACTCTATGCAGATGTCGTGACAAGGAGTATGCAAGAAGCCATTAATGAGACCGACAGGCGCCGCCAGATTCAGAATGAATACAACAATAAAAACAACATTACGCCGCAGTCCATAAGGAAAAACATCGACGAAGTCTTAACCAGCGTTTATGAAAGGGATTATTTCGATTATTCGAGGATCTCTGAGGAGAAGGACATCTATCTCTCCCCTCAAAAGAGGAAAGAACGGATGGATCAACTGGAAAAGGCTATGAGAGAAGCCGCCAAAAACCTCGAGTTCGAAAAAGCTGCCAAATTCAGGGATGAGCTCAAGAAACTAAAAAAAAGAGAGCTGGAGCTCATGGACAGTTAATCGGTTAAAAAAGAGTAGACTTATTTATATTAAAAAAAACACAAAATAGACCACATGCCGGAAAAAAAGAAGCGGAATCTCAAAACAATTCTCGAAGACCTCCCGACCAAGCCTGGAATCTATTTCTTTAAGAACAGCGAAAATGATGTCATCTACATCGGCAAAGCGCGTTCTTTGAAAGACAGAGTGAAGTCCTATTTCGGCGCCACGTCTGATTCCAAAGTGCACAATATCCTGGCGGAAACCATCGATATCGACTACATTTTTACCGACTCTGAGAAAGAAGCCACGTTCCTCGAAAATAATTTCATCCAACAGTACCAACCAAAATTTAACATCCGCTTGAAGGACGACAAAGCTTTTCCCTACCTGAAAGTGACCTCACAGGATCGTTCCCCCGGTATATTTCTGACTCGAAGAGTCGAACCAGATGGAGCCAGATATTTCGGTCCCTTCAACCCTGTTCATCAAGCTCGAAAGACCATCCACTTGATCAACAAGTCTTTTGGTATCAGAGGATGCCGGGAGACTATTCCAGGAAAGAGAAAACGGGCATGCCTCGAATATGACTTAAAACTCTGTGCCGCTCCTTGTGTCCAATACATATCAGAATCAGAATACAGAGCACGAGTGGAAGATACTCTTCTCTTTCTCGAAGGGAAAACAGACAAGCTGCTGAGAAGCCTCAAACAAAAAATGAAAGAAGACGCAGCCGACGAAGAGTTCGAACGGGCAGCTCAACTTCGTGACCTCATCCAAGCGATAGAACAGCTCAAAGCCAAGCCAACGCTGATCTCCACAAGACAAGAAAATAAAGACATTTTTGGGTATTCCACGGCACAAAACCAAGTCCACCTGACTGTTTTTCGTATGAGACTGGGAAAAGTTATCGAAACAGAAGTTATGTCTTGCAAGAAGAAAAAAAATGTTTCGGATAGCAGTATTCTTTCTTCGGAGCTTTTAAAATATTACAAAAAAAGTCCGGATTTTCCTGATAAGATCATCCTGCCTTTCCGGATCTCCAGAGAGAAAAACATTTCTGCCTTGATCTCTCAAGCCAAAGGCAAAAAAGTCGAAATGATTATTCCCGTTCGCGGGGAAAACAAAAAATTGCTGGAATTGGCCCAAAAGAACACAGAAGACTTGGCACGGAAAGAAACTGATGCCCCATCTCTCTCAGAACTCAAAAATCTACTGGGATTAAAATCTATGCCACAGCGCATCGAGGGTTTCGACATCTCAAACACCGGTGGTGATGAATCCGTAGGATCGATGGTTGTCTTTGAAGAGGGCAAGCCGAACAAGAGCGAATACAGAAAATACAAGATCAGGACGGTCGATGGACCTGACGATGTCGCAAGCCTGCAAGAAGTCATCCGGCGAAGGTATGCATCACTCCTTACAGAAGGACATGAGTTTATGCCTGATCTAGTCTTTGTGGACGGCGGAAAGGGACAACTTAACGCTGCACTAAAAGCACTGCATGAGCTTGGCGTGGAAGACGTCGCGGTTGCTTCCCTCGCCAAAAAAGAAGAGCAAATCTTTATCCCGAACCAAAAAGACGGTCTACGATTAAAGAGGACTTCTCCTGCCCTCAAACTCCTTCAGAATATCAGGGATGAAGCCCACCGCTTTGCCATCACCTACCACCGTCGAAGACGGACCAAAAAGAGCTTTGCCTCTCCCTTAGACGCTATACCTGGTATTGGACCAAAGAGGAAAAAAATCTTATTGACGAAGTACAAAAGCGTAGGGGAAATCAAGAAGGCGCCTCTTGAAGAATTGGAAGAGCTTGTAGGCGCTAAGGCCGCTCAGGACCTTCTATTTGCGCTGAAAAGCTAAAAAAACGAAATGAGGCTCATCACAATGATGGATACCTGAGTTTATCAATGCGCTAGGTAGAATGAGAGGTGATGAATTGAGCGACATCAAAACGAAAACATCCTCTTTGATTCTATCTCTAAAGGACTCATTTGTCTTCGGTCAGGGTACACGTTTCCTGCCGTTTGCCGACAATATGAAGGCTAGCCAAACGGGCAATCAGAACTGTCAAATAAATCTGGCCGAATGTGGAGTCTAGGAGAGAATGAGGAAGATCCGGATGAGGATGCTCAATATAATGGCTACAACGATATTCAACCCCATGGAGAGAAAGGCGATCTTCTTCCCCACTTCCCTCCAGATTATGGCCACAGTGGACAGGCAGGGAATAAAAAAGCTCACAAATACTGTAAACACGATGAGTTGCTCTTTGGTGATGACCGACATCAAATTGTGGTAGTCAACACCCAGAGCCTGGAGCATCATGATGAGAGAGAGTTCCTTGCGCAAAAACCCGAAAACAAGAGTTACCCCTAGCTCCTGAGGCAATCCAAGGGCTTTCTCAACCAAGGGTGAGAGGATGACATTAATAACTCTGTCCAAGTGAAAAAACTGCATGATCCCCAAAACAACACTCCCTACGATCAACACGGGCCAGGCGAATTTCGCAAAAGCCTTCAATTGAAAATAGGTCTTTTTCCAGATATTCTTCAGAGAGGGAATTTTGAGTGAAGGGATCTCGAGTATCAAGCCGGGCGAAGGCCCTTTGTAAAAAAAGGATATGATCCTTCCGAGCACTCCCAGTAGAATGATGTTGAACACATAAAAACCCAACGCCCAGACAGGTCCCAGGTAGAATGCAACAAGCGCAAGAATGATCGTTGTCCTGGCCGTGCATGGGATAAAAGGGATGAGGAGTGTGGTGATGACCTTGTCTCTCCGCGATTCCAGGATCCGTGTGGAGATAATGGCTGGCACATTGCAGCCAAATCCCAGGATGAACGGGGATACCGATTTCCCATGGAGGCCAATGCGGTGCATGAATGTGTCCATCAAGAAGCTGGTGCGCGCCAGATAGCCGATATCTTCCAGGAACGACATCAAGAAGAGGAGCGGCAAAAAATAAGGGAGAACGATCGCCAGGCCACCCCCTATCCCCTGTAACAACCCATCTAGAAGATAAAAAAGGATGCCTGTGCCCAATTGGCTGGACAGAAAGCCCCTGAGGCCACTGATCGGATTGAGCAGCAGCTCCTCGAGAGGATTCCCCACCTGAAAGATGATGAAGAAAAAGGCAAGAAAAACAGCGAGGAGGATCACATACCCAAAGAAGGGATGCATAATAATGTCATCCGCCCTCTCCAACCAGCTGATTTTTCGTATCCTGACAACCTCACTGCTCTCCTCGAATATTTTTGCAGCCAGGTGATGCCGTTCTGCCGAGATCACTTCATAGGCGGGCACTCCATGCATATTCTCCAAATCGTCTCTGACTTTATCCCTGGCCTTTTTGAGATCAGGACTCATGTCCTCCAATGTCTGGTTAAAAAAGCGTTTGCCCACCTCGAGCATCTTGATAGCTGCGAACCTTCGGTTCCCGACAACAGGAAAATTTTCCGGTATCGCCCGCTGGAATTCTTCGACCTTGTCTTCTACGTCACGCGTCCACTTCAAAGGAGAAATGGATCTGCGTTCCTCAAGGGTTTGAAGGGCTCTAACTAAGAGTTCTTTTATCCCCCGGCCGTGGGTCGCAACGGTGGGAATAACGGGTACACCTAAAAGCTTTTCGAGTTTCTGGATATCGGTTTTTATGCCCTTCTTTTCTGCCAGGTCCATCATATTGAGCGCAATGACCATAGGATATCCCAACTCGATGAGCTCTTGAGTGAGTTCCAGGCTCCTTCCCAGGATCGAGGCGTCTACAACATTGATGATCAGATCAGGCTCTTGAAAAAACAGATGGCTCAGAGCAACCTTTTCTATTTCGTCTGAAGGATTCAGAGAATAGGTGCCCGGGAGGTCGATGATGTTAAAGACTTTTCCTGCTACATTGACTTCACTGTGAGTATGTTTGACGGTAGTTCCAGGGAAATTGGACGTGTCGACCTTCAACCCGGCTATAGCGTTAAAAAGTGCGCTCTTTCCACAATTTGGCTGTCCGAGAAATATGACGTCTGGGTACCTATTGTATGTCGCCAACTATCTCTACCATAATGTTATGGGCGATTCCTCTGCCCAGAGCCACAGATGTGTCTGAAGTCAATCCCCTCACGAGAATCGGTCCTCTAAGTATACTGCGCGAATCCAGCTCAATTATATCATCTTTGTGAAAGCCCAGCGAAAGGAGTTTTCGGTGAATCCCGTGACCTCCTCCTATGCTGACGATTTTAAGCTGTTTATCGATAGGGGCATCTGTTAATCTTATCATCTATAGTAACCTGCTTTTTCTGTCAAACTTATTCAGCTGAATTATTCATAAAAGTTGCTGACAAAATAATTTTAAAATACTAATTCAAAGAAAATTCAATATTTTATTGTCAGCACCTTTTACCCTTCGGGCGAGTCGATCTCACTACAAAGTCTTCGTTGTAGCCCATTCGAGGTAGTTCACTACATCTTCATGGGCCACTGCCTCGCCTTTGCAGCGACCTCGACTCGTGAATAATTCAGGTTTCTTATAGAAATATAACAGGTGATGATAAATAAACTCTCTAAAAAAAGCAATACTTGATGTTCTAAGGTAACCATCTCCAAATCCGTGATGGCATAAATCACATTGCGCTTTTGAGTGTTCCAATTGTGTGGTGGAGAAAACCGTGAGAAGGGCTCTAGGCGGGCATGGTGCATCTCCCGAGGGGAGATGTGAGGGAAGCCCGGATCCGAGCGAAGTTTCCTCGCTGGGGAAACTGAGAGTGTTTTTGAAATCACCAATTGGAACACTCGAAACGTCATTCATCACGGCTTTCGAGATGCTTCCGGTGACAGCTTAGAAGTGGCACATCAGATCTTGTTCTTCCTTGACAGGGAATTAGCAAAATATTATGTTTAGGGCACTGTATCAGGCTCGATAAAGAGACGATAGACCGAATTCAATGGTTTTGAAAAAATTCAATCTCACACATTACATATTTATCGGCTTTTTCCTGGGGATTTTTGCCGGCTGGATCCTCGGAGAGAGCATTATTCCAGTCGCTGACCCCCTGGCTGAGATATTTCTTCGTCTCCTTCGAATGGCCATAATGCCTCTGATCATCACATCCATCATCTCGGGAGTTGTGAGTGTCGGTAGCGCCGCCGGGCTTGGCCGCCTTGGGAGTAAAACTTTTGCCTATTATATCATCAGCAGTTTGATGGCCATACTCACCGGCCTTGTTCTAGTTAATGCTTTCAAACCAGGAGTGGGGGCCGAGATCGGCCTTGAGAGCAGTCCAGAGGCGATCGCAGCAACAGAGCAGGGATTCGGAAGTCTTCTCATAAATCTGATCCCTGAAAATCCCTTTGCCGCGATGGCAAGAGGAGACGTCCTTCCCATCATTTTTTTTTCCATTCTTTTCGGATTTTTTGTCACCAAGCTTTCCGCAAAACCGCGGGCTCATCTCACTGATTTTTTCCAGGCCGCATTCGAGACCATGATGAAACTGACCCTGTTTGTCGTCTGGAGTGCTCCGTTGGGTGTATTCGGCATCATCTCCCGCATCGTTGCCAAAACCGGATTCGAGGCGTTCAGGTCGCTCGGTTTCTATTTCCTCGTTGTTCTTTTAGGATTGGCGATCCATGCCTCAGTGAATCTCCCCTTACTCCTCTCTTTAGTGGGCAGGGTAAATCCTCTCAAACACTACAAAGGAATGCCTTCGGCTTTGCTCATGGCGTTTTCGACCTGTTCGACTATTGTGACGCTTCCCCTCACGATGAAAGCCGTCACAGGAAATTCGAGAGTATCCGAGAAAGTTTCCAACTTTGTCTTGCCTATCGGGGCCACTGTCAATATGGACGGAACCGCACTCTACGAATGCGTTGCAACCATATTCATCGCACAAGTCTATGGATTTGAACTCTCAGTGGGCGCACAATTCATGGTCGTCATCACAGCTCTCCTGGCCTCCATCGGTGCAGCCAGTGTACCCATGAGCGGGATGGTGATGATGTCCATCATTTTAAAAGCCGTAGGTCTCCCCCTGGAAGGAGTGGCCATCATCCTGGCTGTGGATCGAATCCTGGATATGTTCCGGACAACAGTCAATGTCTTGAGCGATAGCTGTGGCGCGGTCATAGTCGCCCGTTTAGAAGGGGAAACACTCAAAGGAATGGGAGAAAATCCTCAGTAGTAATACCAGATGGTTTTGTAATCCGACACATTCTCACCGATATTCTTGAGCTTTTTCAAATATTCATAGATGGAAACATCCGTATAGACATAGGTATCGGCCAGGGCCAGTTTTTTTTCCCAGGGATGAAACTCATATACCCGGCGGCCATCAGGAAGAATGGATATGACATCATGGTGTTGAAGGGCACGCAGGTAGTTTTTCCCTAATCCCGGAACATTAAACACAATTTCATCGGTCCTTACGGTTCCCGGCATGAGCCTGGCTTCTTCCTTCTGTTCTTGAAGCAGGCGTGAAATAGGAACACGGAATTCGTCCGTCTCTTCTTTTCCCTTGGTGTTGAATGTGTAGTAAGGCGTCACTCCGATCAAACGCAACTGGTTGCGCAGGGCAGCGGCCTCGAATTTGCGCGAATTGAAAAATGTATACACCAGCTGATTGTAGACTTCTATTCCATAACGCCGGAATTTTTGGACGGCCTCTACAGATTGTGGCGTGATCTCATACGCGTGTTCAAAATGAGAGACAATAAGAATCTCTCTTTTGCCGGGAATATGAAAATGGTTGATGTCCTTGACCAGAGCATCTGTTATCCGTTGGGGCAACGTTACCGGAGTCCGTGTGCCTATTCTGATCCTTTGAATGTGATCCATACGAGAAAGCTTAAAGAGCAGATTTTCTAGCCGTTCATTGGACAACAGAAAAGGATCGCCCCCTGTGATGAGAACCTCGTTGATCTCGGGAGTGTTGGCAATCCAATTCAGTGCTTTCTGAATTTTAGATTTGGGAAGTATGGCTGCGCGCGAGAAGAGATCTTCGATCTCCCAGTTTCTTTGGCAGTACACACAGATTTGGGGACAAGTTAACACGGGTTTCAGAATGACGATCTGTGGATAACGTCTGGTTATTCCTTCTACAGGCGAGGTGTCCTTTTCTAGCATGAAGTCCATCGAACTTTCATCACAGGATCTGGTTTCCTCTAATTTGTTGATGTAATGCAACGACGGGAGCACTTGGGCCCGAATGCCCTGATCTCTCCCCTGTCCGGGCTCAAAATCCATCAAGGACAGATAGTGAGGAGTAATGCCGAATGGGATTTTATGCTTTTTGGCCAGCTTTACGGCTTCGTATTCTTCATCAGTGAGTTTAAGCAGCGTACTCAGTGTCTCCACATCCCTGATGATATGGCGGACCTGCCATCTCCAGTTGCCCCATTCAGAACCAGTGGCATCAAAATGCCGGAGAATCCTCTGTTTGTTTTTGTACCGGCGCCGCTTAGCATCTTCATCGAAGCCGCTGGAGTATCGTGTACTGAATTTTTCCACAGATCTAGCCATCCGGGAAAGATCGGCTGACCGGAGTTTCGCAGCTTTTTCTCCATGGTATTTAGCAAATGCGGGCGCACTTTCGGGATACACATCTGCATAGCCAGAGATGCCGCGAAAAAGATGATCCAGCTCAGCGAAAAAATCAGGAGTGGGGTGAGCAACAGATTTTTTCCTTTTATCGTGGATCAAATCATCGATGTACTTTAAAAAGCTGAATTCTGCAAGCACGGCACTGCGGCGTGATATGATATTGCTAAAGACGAGAATAGCATCCCGCCTTAAGATCCACTTGAGAGAAGATTCATCGGGATTTTCTTCAAAAGAATCGATCAGCATTTTTGTCAACAGCTCTCTTATCCTTTTACGCTTTTTTTCGAAAGGATCCTTGGATATCATGATCCTTTTTAAAGGAGGAACAGCGTCAAAGGTTTTTAAAAGTCTTTTTTTTAGTCTGTCTTCCATTTTTTTGGGTAAAAATCTGTATTTCTGATCGCGATTGTATCGAGTCGATTGGAAAAAATGCTTTATATTTGGATTTATTATAGCATCAAATGGGAATAAAAATGAAGTAAAAAACTGCATTTGGAAGCATTTAGACAACCAAACGTGTAGAAACTGCTTGAAATGAGAGTTATAAAAGACCTTCCCAGATCTAAGAAAAGAAATTTGAGGATTGCAGCTCGATCAGAAAAAGAGCCAGGAGAGCTGTGCGCTCTTTAAGGCTTGATATGAAGATGCACTCATCAGGAGTGTGGTCTTTGATGCCAACAGGGCCAAAACCATCCAGAGTGGGAACACCCCCGGCACCAAAATAATTTCCATCTGAAGTTCCCCGTCGGTGCTCCGTGGAGAATTCCTGCCCCAATTCTTCAGAGACAGTTTGTAAGCAGGACAGCAGTTTTTCCGTTTCTTCATTAAGGGGCATTGATGGCCGAAAATTGAGGAGATTCAGATGACATGAGCTCTGTGGATTATGGCATTGGGATACGATCTCCCGGATCCTCTCGAGCAGCATCGAATGATGCTCTTCTTTTTCCCATCGCAAGTCAAAGAGAAATGAAGCCCGGCCGGGGATCGTGCCAGGCCCTAATCCCCCTTCGATCCAACCCACATTGACACGGACTCCTGGAAATATATCATTCAGAGATTCAAAAGCAATCACTTTGTGGGCAAGTTCCAGGATGGCGCTCGTTTTTTCTTCCGTTACAGATCCCACATGACGGTCCAGACCGAAGCACTCCAAGCAGCCGCCAGTTTTTCCGTTTCGGGAGGTAACAATCTCCCCATTTTCTCCGGCGCATTCTGACACAAGGCAGATGCGAGCGTTTTCCCGCTCCTCTTCATAGATCGTTTGCGAGGTAGCAGATCCGTTTTCCTCATCTCCACCGAGAATCACGGCCACATTCATGGACTCAAGAGCACCTGTTTGCATCAGGGCTTTGAGCGCATAAACAACAACAGCAAGCCCCCCCTTCATGTCGGCCGTCCCAGGACCGATCAGCCATTCCCCTTCTCTTCGGCAGGTTTGGAAGGGATGATCTGGAGGAAAGACGGTATCTGTGTGGCCAATGAGGTAAACGGCCTTTCCTGAATTTTGAGTTTTCAGGATATGGTGGTTTCCCACCCTCTCTTGTTCAACGACTTTGTGGATAGGGAACACGTTTTCCAATCTATCCAAAATCAATGCCGATACACGGTCGCTGCCCCGCTTGTTGAATGTGTAAGAATTCTGTTCGCAGAGGGAGGTCAAAAAATCAAGCTGTTCTTCTTCCCACACATTGATCAGCGCTGTGACCTTCTCTTTCATGTCGAAAACCTTAAATTGATCCTCTGGATAAGGATCTACAAACCCTCGTCCTCATACTCGCAGACCTCCCCGGCCCATGTCCGGAAGAGCAGCTTGCCGTTGCGGTTATGGTTGATGAGGTACGTGGGAGCCATGGGCGTCTTGCCCTTTCCCTCAGGCGCTGTGATGATAAACGTGGGAACGCCCAAACCCGAGGAATAGCCCCTCAGGTTTTCCATGATATTCAAACCATCGCCCACAGGAGCGCGAAAGTGCTGGATACTCTGCAGTTTCTTGCAGTTAAAAATATAGTAGGGACGTACACGTATCCGTAGCAACTCATGGATCAACTTTTTCATGACGTTCTTGTCATTATTGATACCTTTAAGGAGCACCGACTGGTTGCCAACCAGAACACCTGCCTCGATCAGCATATCCACAGCTCTCTCGGATTCCGGATTGATCTCCAGTGGATGATTGAATTGCGTATTGATGTAAAGCGGTTTATGACGCCTGAGGATCCCACAAAGCTCAGGAGTCACCCTTTGCGGGAGAGTGGCCAGCATACGGGTACCAAGCCTCTTGATCTCCACATGAGAAATTTTCTCCAACTCCGTTAGAATCCAATCGATGCTCTCGTCCGATAGCACCAGTGCATCTCCTCCGGTGATGAGCACATCACGGATCTCTGGGGATTTGGCAATATAAGTCAAAGCAGATTCAATATCTTCACGGGGATAGATCATATCTTTGAAGGAAATGTCTTTTTTTCTCAAACAGTGGCGGCAAAACATGGTACACATATTGGTGACATTGATGATCAGGCGGTCGGGATAAAGGCGTGTAATGAGAGGAGCCGGGGAATTATACACAAGCGCATAGGGATCCTTCATTTTCTCTTGATCCAGGTATTCGACGATCGTTGGGACCGATTGTTTAAAGATGGGGCAATCGCGGTCCTCCGGGTCTATGAGACTTGCATAAAAGGGCGAGACCTGCCATCTGTACTGCGTGGCTGTTTTTTCAATGCCTATGACTTCTTCCCCAGTTAGATCGAGGATGCGTTTCAGTTGACCGGTGTTGCAGATGGCATTTTGATAATGCCACTTGTAATTTGCCCAATCTTCATTTGTGCCCCCGAGGATTTCCTGGATGTGCTGTCTCCGCTCTTGGATCTTATTCCACTGGTTGAATCCTGTTGGGATTTTATCCCGTACCTGCAAGTAATCGGCGATCATCTCTGTGTGTTTGCGGGCACGCTCACGCGCGATCTCCCTGTTTTCCTCCGGCACATACATGGGAGAGCCAGGTTCTTTAGCAACTGACATATTCTCCTCCCTGAGAGTGATGTGTTCAGAATATTCTATATATTTGTCTTGAATATTCTATTTATGAAAAGAGTTGTTCGTAGTACCAAAAAAATCAGGCTCTTCTCTGGCATAGCGCTGGATAGCGACCTCGACGATCCGGTTGATAAGCTGATTATAGGAATAACCCGCCTTGGTGGCGGCCTTGACAAATGAAGAGGTTGGATTGATGCTGGCCATGGAGTTCATTTCCAGGATATACGGCTGATTGAATTGATCAAGCCTGAAGTCCACCCTGCCAAAATCATAAATATTTAAGACATCAAAGGCCTGTACTGCCAGTTTTTGTATGTAGGCAGCAGTCTCCTTTGGCAGTTCAGCTGGACAGATCATTTTTGCTTTTTTGCCCCCCGTCTTTTTAAATTTTGTCTCATGATCATAAACAGCGTTCGCACCCTCATTCAAAACCAGTTCCAGCACTGGTAAAGCCTGGGCTGGATTGTTGCCCAAAAGGCTAACATTGACCTCTCGGCCCTCGATGAATTCCTCAGCGATGGCCGGCTGCTTGTATTCCTCGATTATCTCTGTGACTGCCGCTCTGAGGTAGAATTCATTTTGAACGATCTTCAGACCAAAACTTGCTGCTTCGCTCCTGGGTTTGACGATGACGGGAAACCTCAGAAAAGGCGCATCCATTTCTGCTGACATGAACACACGATAATTGGGTGTCGGTAAATTCGAAGCCATAAAGATCTGCTTGGCGACGACCTTATCTTGAGCAAGGGTATGACCCATCGGATTCGATCCCGTGTAGGGAATTCCGCCGAGCTCGAGAAGGGAGGGGACATGCGTGTAGCGACACTTCCCCTGAACCCCCAGGGCCAGATTCAAAACGATACCGTTCGGCTGGCGCTTAGAAAGCTTAGGAAGGAATTTGTTCAATTTTGCCAGCAAAAAACGATCGGCAGGAATGAGTTCTACAGTGTGGCCCCCGGCTTCTAATGCATGCACGACTTTTTGAATGGTCTCTTCGGGATACCACTCCCTGTTCTGCATACCGAAAACATTTATGGTCCCTTTATGGTCCTTATTGTAAACAACTGCAACATTCATAAATATCCCGTCTCCTTATACCATTGAATAAAATCCATTGATCAGGTCAAACTCCAGTTTTTTTTTATATACCTATTACCTTTGATATGTCAAGCTGGCGAGGATATTCGACACTTTAATGTCATCAACACAGGTTAGAAAATGCTTACGATGGGTCGACAAGAATTGACAACTTGGGGGGTTTTTGTTACAAAATAGAAAATGTACAAGTATCTGATAAGAAAACTCTTTGGGACACAAACCGAAAGAGACATAAAAAAACTCCAACCTTATGTCGCGGCCATTAACGAGTTGGAACCCGGCCTCAAATCACTCGAGAATTCACAACTCAAGGCCAAAACGGCTGAATTCAAAGAGAGGCTCAGCCAAGGCGCCTCATTGGACGACCTGCTCATCGAAGTCTTCGCCGTCGTCCGTGAAGTTTCTGTTCGCACACTGCATATGCGCCATTTCGATGTCCAGCTCATGGGTGGTGTCGTGCTCCACCAGGGTAAGATCGCCGAGATGAAGACAGGAGAGGGAAAAACTCTGGTCTCCACTCTTGCTGCCTATCTGAATTCACTGGAAGGGAAAGGCGTTCATATCGTCACGGTCAATGATTACCTGGCAAAACGGGATACGGAGTGGATGGGGCCGATTTACTCTTTTCTTGGCTTAGAAACAGGAACCATTCAGCATGACATGCCGGAATTTGAGAGACTCAAAGCCTACAACAGCGACATCACCTATGGCACCAACAACGAGTTCGGTTTTGACTATCTCCGAGATAACATGAAGTTTCGCCGCGAAGACCTAGCACAGAAATCTCACCTTTTCGCAATCGTGGACGAAGTGGACAGCATCCTTATCGATGAAGCCAGAACACCGTTGATTATATCCGGACCTACAGAGGAATCGACCGCCATTTATTATAAAGTGGACAACCTCGTCCGAAAGCTTAATAAGGAGAAACACTACCTGGTCGACGAAAAAACGAGGACTGTACATCTCACTGAAGATGGGGTGGCTGAATCAGAGAGGTTCCTCAATGTGACAAACCTGTATGACCTCAGCCACATGGATCAGATCCACGCCATAAACCAGTCGCTCAAAGCCCATCAACTCTTCAGAAAAGATGTAGATTATATGGTCAATGAAGGCAAAGTCATCATTGTGGATGAGTTCACCGGGCGATTGATGCCGGGCCGACGCTACAGCGACGGCCTTCACCAGGCATTAGAGGCCAAGGAAAAAGTTAGAATCGAAGAAGAGTACCAGACTCTGGCTTCTGTGACTTTCCAGAATTATTTCCGGATGTACGACAAACTCTCCGGAATGACAGGGACAGCCATAACAGAGGCAGCCGAGTTCAACTCTATCTATAAATTGGATGTTGTAGAAATCCCCACAAACAAGCCCCTCATCCGTCATGAAGCCAACGATGTGATCTACCGCACAGCAAAAGAGAAGTGGAACGCCGTTGCTGACGAGATCGTTGAAAACAGCCAACAAGGCAGGCCTGTCCTGGTCGGAACGATCTCCATCGAAAATTCAGAGCATCTCAGCTCTCTCCTGAGAAAAAGAGGGATCGATCATACAGTTTTAAACGCTAAATACCATGAACAGGAGGGCAAGGTCATCGCCCAGGCCGGAAGGATCGGTGCCACAACGATCGCCACCAACATGGCCGGCCGGGGTGTGGATATCCTGCTGGGGGGCAATCCCGAACACATGGCCAATGAATCTCTTCGTAAGAAATATAGAGACAGAGAAGAAGAAATTACAGAAGAAGAGCTTGAGAAAGAAATCGAGGAATTAAAGAAAATCACCGACCCGGAACACAACAAAGTCGTGGAATTGGGGGGCCTTCATATCATCGGTACAGAGAGGCATGAGGCCCGGCGTATTGATAACCAGCTGAGGGGAAGAGCAGGACGACAGGGAGATCCCGGGTCTTCCCGTTTCTATCTCTCTATGGAAGATGATCTGATGCGTATTTTCGGGAGTGAACGGTTATCGGGGTTGATGGGAAGGATCGGGATGGAAGAGGGCACGCCCATCGAGCACAAAATGGTGAGCCGGGCGATAGAGAGAGCACAGAAGCAAGTCGAAGGACAGAATTTCTCCATCAGAAAACACCTTCTCGAGTACGATGACGTGATGAACAAACAGAGGGAATCGGTCTACACATTGCGACGGGATATCCTTCACGGCAAAGACATGAGGGATTATCTCCATGAATTGATCGAAACCCTGGTCGATTGGGCTATGGACACACACACCAACAAAGAACAATCCCCGGATGATTGGGATGTGGAAGGGTTCAAAAAGACCATCGGCTCTCAATTCGGCTTGGATACAGATGTTTTAGGTATCGATTGGGATACGATAAACTATGTGGAGCTCAGAGAGAGGATCCTCAAGACATTGCAGGACGCCTATACAGAGAAAGAAAAGATCCTGGGCATAGAGCGTATGAGAGAATTCGAGAGGGTCATCATGCTCCAGATCATCGACAGCCAGTGGAAAGACCATCTGCTGGGCATGGACTACTTGAAAGAAGGAATAGGCCTTCGCGGTTACGGGCAGAGAGATCCGCTGGTGGAATACAAAAAAGAAAGCTTCGACATGTACCAGGCTATGATGGACAGGATCGAGGATGATACGATCAGGTATCTCTTCCTCTTGAGACCGGTCGAAGAAGAGAAAATTCCCGAGAGAAAAGAACAACCCATGTATTTTCAGCGACCCCAGAACGTCCCTGCTCAAAGAGCAAAAATAGCAAGGTCTACTATCCCCAAAAAGAGGAAAAAGAAAAAAAAGAGAAGATAGGGAGGAAATATGCTGGATGAAAAACTCAAAGAAGGGCTGACATTCGACGATATTCTCATACTGCCGGCAAAAAGTGATGTAATCCCTGCCGATGCTGAGGTCAGGACACAATTGAGCCGGAATATATTCCTCAGCATTCCCCTCATTAGCTCTGCCATGGACACGGTCACAGAATCCCCTATGGCCATCGCTCTCGCCCAACAAGGGGGAATAGGGATCATCCATAGAAGCATGAGCATCGAAAAACAAGCTGAAGAAGTAGACAAGGTCAAAAGACACGAAAGCGGGATGATCGTCGACCCGATAACCATGAAACCACAAAACAAGATCTATGAAGCCAAAGAAGTAATGAAAAAATTCGGAATATCTGGCCTGCCCATCATTGATGAAAACAACAAACTGATAGGGATATTGACCAACAGGGATATCCGGTTCGAAACCCGTTTGAATCTGTCGATCGACGAGGCGATGACAAAAAATCTCATCACGGTGCCTCTGGGAACTTCTCTGGAGGAAGCGGAAAAGCTTTTCCACAAGCACAAGATCGAAAAAATCCTGATGGTGGATAAAGACTATCGCCTGAAGGGTTTGATCACATACAAGGACATTCTCAAGCGCATCCAATACCCAGATGCGTCCAAAGACGATTTTGGCCGGCTGAGAGTGGGAGCAGCCGTAGGTGTCGCTGAAGAAACGCTCGAGAGGGCAAAGGCATTGATTGAAGCTAAAGCCGATGTCCTCGTTGTAGATACAGCCCATGGACATTCCCAGAGGGTGTTGGAAACTGTCGCATTGTTGAAAAAGGAGTTTCCCGAGCAGGAGCTCATAGCGGGGAACATCGGCACGACCGAAGCAGCCAAAGACCTTGTAGCTTTAGGGGTTGATGCCGTTAAGGTAGGAGTCGGCCCCGGATCCATATGCACCACAAGAGTTATTTCTGGTGCAGGGATACCCCAGATAACGGCTATTGCAGATGTTTACAAGGTGATACAAAAGGAAGATATCCCGCTCATTGCAGACGGAGGCATCAAGTATTCCGGCGACATCACAAAAGCCATTGCTGCCGGAGCGGACACAGTGATGCTGGGAAACGTGTTAGCCGGAACTGACGAATCTCCGGGTGAGGTCATCATATTCCAGGGCCGTTCGTTCAAGACTTACCGGGGCATGGGATCAGTTGAAGCCATGCGCCAGGGAGGCCGGGATCGCTATTTCCAAGACACATTCCAGAGTGATACAAAGCTCGTCCCAGAAGGGATAGAGGGAAGGATCCCCTACAAAGGGGGTGTGGCTCATATCATCCAGATGATGGTAGGAGGGCTCAAAGCAGGAATGGGTTATGCGGGATGCAAAACATTGCAGGAGCTTCAGGAAAAAGCAAAATTTATTAAAATATCTCACTCTGGCATTCGAGAAAGTCACGTCCATGACGTGATCATCACCAAGGAAGCTCCCAACTACCGCTTGGACTAATCTATTTTTGGAAGAATCCCCAAATCCGTGATGAATAACGTTCTAAGTGCTCCAATTGGTAATTTCGAAAACACACTCAGTTTCCCCAACGAGGAAACTTCGCTCGGTTTCGGCCTTCCCTCACATCTCCCTCTGGGAGATGTACCATGCCCGTTCAGCCCTTCTCCCGGTTTTCTCCACCACACAATTGGGATACTCAATAGTGCAATGCCTGTTCAAGCCATCTCACCTTTAGGATGCTTATTCTATGTTTAAAAATGAGGAAATCAACACGAAATTGTGGTACTATAGAGCGTTTTAAGGAAGATTGAGCAAGGAAACGAGACAAGCATAATAAAGGCTTAAAACTCCTGATTTTTTAATCTTTGCACAAATCCAAATATTAATTTGAATAGAATTTTTATAAATGGAAGTGAACATAATGACAAACCCGAAGATATCCCGTTTGAATGTGGGGAGAAAACTTCTCGTGCAGATCGGAATAGTGCTCTTATGCATGAATCCGTTCTTCCCCTATAGAATCCATGGTCAAGACTCGGAAATTCAGAGTTTTAGCCTCAAAGACGCCCAGGAATTTGCTGTCCTTCACAGCTACGATTCCTTAAAATCTCAGTTGGATGTTGAGACCGCCAAAAAAAAGTTGAGAGAGACGCTGGCCGATGGTTTTCCCCAGATCGATTCGAACTTGAGCTACCTCAATAATCTGGAACTGTCAACAGTTTTGATTCCTGACTTCTTCGGCGGGGATCTCACCAAAAAAATACCCGTCCAATTCGGTACGCAGCATAACGCCAACTTCAGCATTACTGTCAGTCAGAAGATTTTTGATGTCAGCTACATCGTTGGCCTGAACACATCGAAGATCTATACCCAACTGGCCGACCAGGGCTACGAGCGCACACAACTGGATGTGAAAGAGACCGTCACAAACACCTATTTTCTGATTTTGGTCTCCGAGGAGAGTGAAACGATCATTAAGGCAAACATAGAGAATCTGGAGAAAACCCTCTATGAGATCAGTGAAAGCCACAAGGAGGGATTTGTCGAAGAGACGGATGTCGATGTGATCCAGATCTCGGTGACAGCCCTGAAAAACAGTCTTCAGAATGTTAATAAACAAACGGATGTTGCTTATAAGTTATTGAAATTCCAAATGGGATTAGACCTGGAAGAAAAGATCGAAATAACGGAGGAACTGGAAGATATCCTCAGACAGATCGACATCCAGGAAGCTATCTCAGCTGAATTCGACTTGAGCCAGAACATCGATTATAAACTATTGAATACGCAAGAAAAACTTGCGGAAATGGCTCATAAGAATGCAAAAGCCAAATACTGGCCCTCGATATCGGCTTTCTACTCCTTCCAGCAGGCTGCTCAGAGGGATTCATTCAACTTTCTCAACTTCAATCATGACTGGTTTCGCAGCCAGATCTTTGGGATCAACATCTACATTCCCATCTTTAAAAGCGGAGGAGAAAGAGCAAGAGTCGCACAGGCAGCAATAGCTCTTGAAAAGGCAAGGACAGCAATGGCTCAAGCTTCACAGGGAATTTTACTGGAAGATGCCCGGGCAAGGAATGACCTTTCTGCAGCCTATGAGAATTACCTCAATGTCAAGGATAATATGGAGTTGAGTGAAAAAGTCTATGACACAACATTGATCAAATATGAAGAGGGCATGGCATCCAGTACGGATCTGACTCAAGCGAATGACCGATATCTTCTGTCACAGTCGAATTATATACAAGCCATATCCGCACTTTTAAGTGCAAAGAATAAATTAGACAGGATCAGAGATACCTATGAATAAGCAGAATAAAAGGACAAGAACTATGAAAAAAATAACACTTTTAATCATTCTAGGAGCCTTCTTTCTTACAGCTTGTGGGCCTCGAGACAAACAGCCCCAACTGCAAAGAATGGAAAGACAACGGGATGCTCTCAACGAAAAAATCGAACAATTAAAGGCAGAGCTAAACCAGGGTAGAAGTGGTGAACCACAGGTGAGAGAGCAGCTAATGTATGTGGCAGTCAGTGAAGTCAAATCCGAGGTTTTTCAGCACTTTATAAAGGTCCAGGGGACAGTAGAATCGGACAACAACATCCTGATCCCCTCCCAGACTTCGGGGATTGTTAAAAAAATTCTCGTCGATGAGGGAGACAGAGTCACCATAGGCCAACTGCTGGCTGAACTGGACGGCGCGATCTATGAAAGCAGCATCGCTGAAGTGGAGAATGCATTAGACCTGGCCATAACGATCTTTGAGCGCCGGAAAAGACTGTGGGATAAAAATATCGGGAGCGAGATCGAATTTCTTCAGGCGAAAAACAACAAAGAGAACCTAGAGAAAAGGCTCGAAACCCTCCAGGAGCAGTACCTATTGACAAAGATCACCTCCCCCATAAACGGGAATGTGGACGATATTCTGATCAAAGAAGGCGAAATGGCGGCAGCAGGACGGGGATCGATCCGGATCGTTCAGTTATCCAGATTAAAAATCGCAGCGGCCCTCTCTGAAAATTACATTTCCCGAGTTAAAAAGAATGACATCGTAAGAGTGGAGATCCCTGTTCTCGGTCTCCATTTTGAGAATTCCATCGGTTCTGTTTCTCAGGTCATCGATCCAGACAACAGGACATTCGAGATCGAGATCGAAGTTCCAAGAGAGCAGAAAAATATCAAACCCAATATGCTGGCCGTTGTGACTATCACCGATTACACAAATCTCCAGGCTATTGTTGCACCCCAGAATATCATTCAAAAAACCGGGGCAGAACATTTTTTATTTGTTGCCTCTGAGGAAAATGGCCGATGGATCGCCAAAAAGAAAGTTGTCCAAGCGGGCGAATCGTATAACAACAGGACCGAGATCGCTGACGGACTGGAAGAAGGTGATTTTATCATCACTTTCGGATTCCAAAACCTGGCCGATGGACAAACCGTCACGGTCACTGAAGAAGAATAATGGTACTGTTTGACATTGTTTTTATTGAACAAAGTATCGACATTTTTTATGAATAGTCCAGGCGCAAAACAGATAAAAAAAAGAAGGTTAAGATGAAGGAAAAGGAATTCAAACTCACCAACATTGCCATCCGCAACCGCACGACTATCTATATCTTCACCGTTATTCTGGTTATCTTCGGTGTGATGCAGTACAACTCCACACCTAAAGAGAAGTTCCCTGAGATCGTGTTTCCGTATTTCATGATCGGAACCATCCATCCCGGCACCTCGCCTGCTGATGTAGAAAATCTGATCACTCGCCCCATCGAGAAACATCTCAAGGGTATTGATGGCGTCAAACAGATCGTCAGCAACTCCATACAGGATTACTCTTCGATCTTCATCGAATTCGAGCTCTCGGCTGATGAAGTCCAGGCCTATCTGGACGTCAAGCAGGCTGTGGATGATGCCCGGTCCGAACTTCCCACCGACCTCTTCCAAGACCCTGATATCAGCCGCATCGACCTTTCGGAGATTCCCATCCTGTTCATCAACCTCTCGGGAGATATCGGCCTTGTCAAATTGAAGGAACTGGCTGAAAAACTCCAGGATGAGATCGAAGCCTTGGAGGAGATCACACGAGCCGATATCGCAGGAGCACTGGACCGGGAGATACAAATCAACATCGATCTTTACAAGATGCAGGCAGCCGGATTGTCCTTCAATTCCATCATCAGTGCCGTCGCCTCAGAGAACGTGACCATCTCTGCCGGTCAGATCGATACGGACGGTATGAAGCGCAACCTTCGCGCTGTGGGAGAGTTCCAGAAGGTGGAGGAGATCGCTGATATCATCCTCCAGGACGGCATCACCATCAAGGATATCGCAGAGGTCATAGACGATTTCAAGGATCGGGAGAGCTATGCCCGCCTCAATGAGCGGGATGTGCTCACGCTCAACATTATCAAGAAGAGCGGAAAGAACCTGATTTTCGCTGTAGATAAAATCAAGGCTATTGTGGCGGATTTTCAGAAAAGCGCCCCGGAAAACCTCATAATCACTCTAACAGGAGACTCCAGCACTCAAACGAGAAACAGTGTCAGCGACCTTTTCAACACAGTCATATTGGGATTTATCGTTGTGGTCTTTGTACTCATGTTTTTCATGGGGGAGGCCAATGCACTGTTTGTTGGCATCTCCATTCCCCTCTCCATGGTGATCGCCTTCATTTTGATTCCGGTCGTTGGATTCACCATCAACATGGTAGTGCTGATGTCCTTCATTATGGTGCTGGGTATCGTGGTGGATAACTCCATCGTGATCGTAGAAAATGTATACCGGCACTTCACTACTACCGGCGTCTCCATTATGGAGGCCACAAAAAAAGGAGTAGGTGAGGTCGCCCTGGCTGTTTTCACAGGCACACTAACGACCATCGCTCCCTTTTTCCCGCTGATCTTCACACCCGGGATCGCCGGGAAATTCATGTCTTACCTGCCCATCACCATCATTATCACCCTAACGGCCTCAATCCTGGTGGCCTATATCATGAATCCGGTATTCGCTGTCTCTTTCATGAGGCGCCTGGCCTCGGAGGAGGAAAATTCCCGGAACCGCAAACTCACTCCCAAGACCATATTAGTCACACTGGCAGTGTTGGCTGTGATCGTGCTCCTCTCTCTCGCTCATATCCGGATATTGGCCAATCTTTTGATCTTCGGCCTTGTGATCACCTTCCTTTTTAAATTCGTATTGCATTTTCTGATCGAAAAGTTTCAATGCTGTGTGCTTCCAGCCTTCCTGAATTCGTATAAAAAAGCTCTGGCTTTGCTGCTCAAAGGAAAGCGGCCCTATTTGATTCTGGCCGGGGCTGTAGTACTACTGTTATTGTCTTTTGTCCTGATGGGGATCGCTCCTCCCCGAGTGGTGTTTTTTCCCGGAGGGGATCCCAACACGCTTATGGTATACATTACCATGCCTGAAGGGACTCATATCGATGTCACCAATGAAGTCTGCAGACAGGTGGAGAAGAAGGTATTTGATGTTTTAGGCCGTGACAATGCGGATGTAGAATCCGTAGTCTCCAATGTGGCGGTCAATGCTGGCAGCAGCCTCTTCGAGCGCAGCACTCAGGATAAACTGGCCAAGGTGACCATCTCCTTCGTGGAATATAAATTCCGAACCGGGAAACCCACGACAAACTACCTGAATGATCTGAGGGAAAGGGTCAAGGGTATCCCCGGAGCGCAGATCCGGATCGACAGGGAAGCCATGGGGCCTCCTTCAGGGATGCCCATAAACATCGAGATCAAAGGGGACGAGATCGACGAATTGGTTGATATATCCCAAAGATTGGAAGCTTTTATCGCTTCCCTGAATATTCAAGGGATCGAAAAACTCAAGTCCAGCATGGAGGTCAACAAACCCGAGCTCATCCTGCACATCGACCGGGAAAAGGCCAATCAGCTTGGAATCAACACCGCCACCATCGGCATGGCGCTGCGGTCGGCCATCTACGGATTCGAGATCTCCAAGTTCAGGGAAGGAGACGAGGAATATCCCATTCAGCTGCGTCTTGACAAGCGTTTTCGCAGCGATATCGATGTGCTGCTCAGCCAGGAGATCAGCGTCCCTTCCAAAAGCGGGAATGCCCCTCCGAATATGATCCCTCTCTCGGCTATTGCGAGCGTAGACCACATCACAAGCTATGGAGGGATCGCCCGTATCGACAACCAACGCACCATCACCCTGGCCTCCAATGTGCTCTTGGGTTATAACGCCAATCAGATCATCCAGCAGATCAACCAGAACCTGCCTAATTTCCCGGTCCCTGAGGGCTACGCCATCAAGTTCACGGGAGAACAGGACACGCAGGCCGAGGTAGGGGGTTTCTTTCAAGTCGCCTTACTCATGGCATTAGGTATGATCTTTCTCATCCTGGTGGCCCAGTTCAACTCCATGGCCAAGCCCTTGATCATCATCTCCCAGTTCTTCTTCAGTTTCACGGGCGTCTTGCTGGGATTCGTGATCTTCAAGATAGACATCTCTATCATGATGACCGGGATGGGGATCATCGCTGTGGCCGGTGTGGTGGTCAAGAATGGGATCATCATCATCGATTACATCGACAATCGTATCGCACTTGGTATGGATAAAGAGACGGCTATTATCGAAGCCGGTGCCACCCGTCTCACTCCGGTGATGCTAACAGCCCTGTCCACCATCTTGGGACTGATGCCTTTGGCCATCGGGATGAATTTCAATTTTGGTACGCTTCTCACTCGGCTCGACCCTCAGATCTACTTGGGCGGGGACAGCGCCGCTTTCTGGAATCCTCTAGCCTGGACCATCATATTCGGACTGTCGTTTGCCACGATCCTGACTCTGATCGTAGTCCCAGCCATGTACAAGATTATTTACGTTCGCAGAAAACCTAAAATTACTAAGGCAAGTTGAAAGATGTAGGGACCGTTTCCCAAACGGTCCGTTCGGGGAACGGACCCTACATAAATAGAATCGTCCCCTTTAGTTTGATATAGTACAGACCTGGGAGAGGATGAGTTAACTCAGGACGTTGCCATCATGATAATTATTTTTACTGTTCTTATCTGTATTGCGGTCTCTTTTCTGTTCACTGTTTTAGCCAAAAAACTGAACCTTTCTGTAGTCATCGGGCTCATTCTAAGTGGGATCATCTTGGGATCTCCAGGCATAAAAAATGCAATTATTGGACCCAACGAGGATTTTGTTATGGTCCTCGGCAATCTGGCCTTTTTTATCTTGATGTTCCTCGCGGGCTTGGAAATTTCATGGTGTCTGCTCTATCAGGAACGTAAAGAAGCCACAGCTGTCACGTTTTTTGCAGCCATCGTTCCAATTATTTTGGGATTTATTGTGTTTCTCCAGCTGGGATTTTCTCTTGTGACGTGCCTAACTGTCGGTATCAGCATGAGCATAACGGCTGAGGCGACGACGGCCCGCGTCCTTTTGGAATTGGGCAAGCTCAACACCCAGGTCGGCTCCCTCATGATGGGCGCAGGAATCATCGATGACATGATGGGACTGACCCTGTTCGCCGTCATCAGTTACATCTTCACGGGAAAAACAGCCACCCACGAATTCATCCAGACTCTCGGGGCGATTGGCGCCTTTTTTCTGGGCATAGTCGTCCACAAACTCATAGGGAGGGAAAAACCCATTGTCACCAAAATCGAAAAATTTCTCCTCACCTTTCTGATCCCATTTTTTTTCATCAGTATGGGCATTCATTTCAGCTTCGAATCGCTTTTTCTGAAACCCTGGATGGGTGTTGGCGTGATTGTTCTGGCGATTTTAGGAAAAATCGCAGGGAGTATGCTTGCCAAGCCCTTCACCCAATTAAACTGGAAGCAGCTCTACCTCGTGGGCTGGGGTATGAACAGCCGAGGGGCAGTGGAATTAGCCTTGGCCCTGCTCGCTCTCCAGGCAGGCCTTATAGAAAAAGACGTGTACTCCAGCCTTGTTTTAATGGCCTTAGTCACCACGCTAATCTTTCCTATTGTCTTGAGGAGGATGCTGGCGAAAAATCCTGATATCATGGGCAGCACATCAAAATCATGCATAATCACGAAAAAAATATGATACCCTGTGGGCGCAAAGGAAAAGGGGCAACCGATCTTTTTTGTGATCGGAGTCGTGCTCTTTTTCATTCTCTTTTATATCCATAGATACGCAACAAACTAGGAGGGAATAGTGAGAAAATGGAAATGTACGGTCTGCGGATACATCTATGACGAAAGCAAAGAAGGAGTCCCTTTTGAAGATCTGCCCAAGGATTGGACGTGCCCTCAATGCGGCGCGCCAAAATCCGCATTTATTGTGATCGAAGGTGAAGAAACCGTATCCAAGGCAAAAACGTCTGTAGCCGATAAGGTCGTGGAGCAGCTGGTCGCTTATGGGATCAAGAGAGTCTTTGGAATTCCCGGCCACTCCAACCTGCCTCTGGCTGATGCCATCCGGTGACATCCCGCAATCGAGCTCATCTTGACACGCCATGAGCAGGCTGCAGCCTTCATGGCATCCGCTCATGCCAAATTCACCGGGGAACTCGGAGTGTGCATGTCCATAGCCGGACCGGGAGCCACAAACCTCATCACTGGAGTTATCGACGCTTCTACGGATAGGGCGCCTGTTCTGGCACTGCTGGGCCAGGTTCCAGAGGTCTTCCTCGGAAGCGAATCTCTACAAGAGATCGCAGAGGTGGATATTTTCAAAACCTTCTGTGTCTATGCAGAATTGGTCGGAAATCCAGGACAGACTCTCAAAGTTCTAAACCTCGCTGTAAAAAAGGCCTATGCTGCTCAAGGTCCAGTTGCGTTGAGCCTTCCCACAGACATACTGGCTGAGCCTCTGGATGAAGACATCTGGCCGCCAGAGAAGCACCTGTTTCAACCGGATACATACCCTGGAGAATCCATCAAGAAAGCGGCCGAGGCCATATCCCAAAGCAAGCGACCGCTTCTTTTTGCGGGATGGGGTGCCAGACACTGCGGGACAGAACTCCTCGACCTTGCCCGTCATATCGGCGCACCCATTGCCACCACGTCTCGCGCGAAGGGAGTCGTTCCGGAATCTGATGAACTCGTTCTCGGTGTATTAGGTTCGATCGGAAACCGTTTTGCGCCAAAGATCGTGGCCAAATCGGACCTGATCATCATCCTCAGGAGCGGTTTCAGGCAACGTAATCTTGTTCCTGACATCGATGTCATTCAAGTGGATATAGATGCTGCAAGAGTGGGGAAGACTTTTCCCGTTAAAGTCGGCATCGTGGCGGATGTCCTTAATGCTGTTAAAATGCTCAAAGAAACAGCCGCAGAGAAAGAAATCGATCCGGAATATTTAAAGGAGATCCGAGCAGCAAACACGCAGTACTCATCCATCCTCGAGAAGGATGCGCATAACACAGACGAACCGATACATCCTGGAGCCGTCATTCAAGCGATGAAGAGACAACTGGCAAAGGATGCTCTGATCTGTTCGGATGTGGGAGACCATACATATTGGTTCTACAAACGTTTTGTGTGTGAAGGCCACCAGACGCTCCTCTGTGCGAACATGGCAGGGATGGGATTTGGAGTCCCCGCTGCCATAGCCTGTCAGTTTGCCCGACCCAAAAGACAGGTGATCGCCTTCAGTGGAGATGGAGGATTCGGAATGGCCGGTATGGAATTCACGACCGCAGTACAAAACGCGCTTCCCATCACAGTCATCGTGTTCAACGATGGCAAGCTCAAGAACATCAAAAAAGAGCAGGAAGAATACGGCTACCCAGAATGCAGAGTAGTCTTTCCAAATCCCGACTTTTCCCAGCTCGCCACATCCGCAGGGGGCCTGGGTATCCGCGTGTCGGACCCAAAAAAACTCGATGACGCGCTCCGTGAGGCGTTAGATTCTCCTCTCCCCGCTCTCGTCGAAGTAATGGTCGATCCGAACATCTACATCCAAGCTGTCAAACGCGCCTAACCTGTTTTTGGTTGACAAAAGAGCTGGCGCACTTTAATCTTTTGACCTGAAACACATATTGGGTATCAAAATATAAAAGACGGAGTACGAACATGTCATTTTTTATCATCAAAGTGATTTTGGGCACGATCTTTTTTCTTTCAGGATTGGGAGCGACTTTCACTATGCTTATACTCATGGGGAGGGCTGAGAAAAAAACAAGCCCAACGACCCTGAGAAAACTCCACAAGTTTTTTGGCTTCATCTTTTTTCTCCTGCTCCTCGTCCTGGCTTTTATGGGCATGAGACATTGGTCTTCTGTGGGGGATGATATCTCAACGCGGGCAGTTTTTCATGCTATTTTGGCGCTTGCCCTGTTCATCGTGTTTTTCACAAAGGTTGCCATTATCCAATTCTTTAAACAATTCTTGAAAATGGCTCCAACATTGGGTTTGATCGTTTTCTGTCTCTCTTTTGTCGTGTTTGTCATATCAGGAAAATTCTATATTTTGCGTGGATTCTACTCAGCCCCAACCGCAGAGATCACAGAAACCATTACAGCCACAGAGATCATGGAAACCAGCACTGCCGCAAAAACCCAGGGCAGAGCCGGAGAAGGGAAAAAAATATTTGATTCAAAATGTCTGCCCTGTCATTCTCCAGATACGGAAGAGAGAAAAATCGGCCCGAGCCTTATGGGCCTGTTGAAAAAAAATTCCCTCCCCCACACAGGAAATCCAGCCACAGTTGAAAACATCAAAAAACAACTCATCCGGCCGGCACTCACTATGCCCGCGTTCGAGGATTTCATCGAACAGGAGGTTGCTGATATAATCGCTTATCTAAAGACGATATAAGGCTGCCGAAATCCGATCTTTTGCTCGGCTAAGCGGAAAGAAAAATCAACGTCCTAAATAGAACACAAATATCTCTATGAATTCATTAAAAATTATTGAGTGATCCGATAAATGTGGTAATATACAAAACGATTGACAACACAAAACTAAATCAATAAAAAGAATGTTAGGAGGAAAAATGGAAAGACGTGAATTTTTTGAGAAGAGTGGTTGTGGTATTTTTGCGTTGATGCTCTCCCATTTCGGATTTAAAGCCTACGCAAAAGGACTCGGCCAGGACGAATCCAAAAGACTGGAAAAGATCAAAGCCGCACTTTTAAAGATGGGGAAGACCGAAGAAGAAGTCGAAGCCATGATGAAAAAGATGGAAGAGATGCTCCCCCAGGTCAAAACCCAGTGTATCTGCAAGACCTGTCCGACATATGTCAAAGAAGAGACTGAGGTGGGCTTCTGCCATGCGTTCATCGGAAAAAGCAAGATCATCACAGATGAAAAAGGTTGTAACTGTCCTCAGTGTCCTGTTTACACGAATTTGAAACTCAAGAATGGATACTATTGCACTCGAAAATCCGAGATGGAGCAAGAATACGCAAAAAAAATGAAGAAGGGATAATTACAAATGAGAAAATACTGGCGATGCCACGTCTGTAATGACATCCATTACGGGATCAAGCCACCCGAGATCTGCCCAACCTGCAGCTTCAAAAATGCATACGTGGAGATCTCATCCGCCGAAGCGAAAAAAAATCAAACCGGGGAAACGGAAATGGATAAAAAGAAGTTTCGCCAGGCTATTGAGGATTTTGCGGAAAAAAACGAATTTCAAGTCAATCCCAACTCAGAGAAAGTCAACATGCTTATCGATGGTGTGTTCAACTGTGATGAGAATCATGGGATGAAATACTGTCCATGTAGGCTTATAGCCAAAGATTTTGAGGAGGATTTGAAGCTCGTCTGCCCCTGCAATTTTCTGATCCATGAAACCTACAAAGACAAAGAGGATGGGGAGTGCTGGTGCGGGCTTTTTGTAAGGAGAAAAAAATGAGCAAGCTGATCATGTTTCATGGAAGAGAATGCCCTCATTGCCAGGTCATGATGCCTTTAGTAGACAGGCTCGAGAATGAAGAGGGGATAAAAATCGACAAGAAAGAGGTCTGGCACAATGAAAAAAATGCAGACCTGATGAGGTCTTACAGAGCAATCATCGAGCCCAAATGTGGCGGCCAGTTGCGCACTCCCACCTTCATGAATACCGAAACCAATGATATCCTGTGCGGCGAATTGGAGTATGATAAGATCAAAGAATGGGCTACACGATAGATTCCAGTGATAGAGAAGTTTGATCCGCTGAAGGGAGAGATGCTTCAGATCTTGAACGAAAAGGGGGACGTAAAAGAAGACCTGGAGCCAAAGCTCTCTGCAGAGGACTTAAAGAAGCTTTACAGCTTCATGGTGACAACTCGAGTCGCAGATACAAAAGCACTCAAACTTCAACGGCAGGGCCGGATGGGAACCTTTGCCCAGAGTTTAGGCCATGAAGCTTGTCAGGTGGGTTCAACGTACGCTCTCGGAAAAAATGACTGGACGGTCCCCTACTTCAGAGACCTGGGCACCTATGTGACCTTGGGCTTCCCCCTCAAGTATTGGTATCTATACTGGATGGGCAACGAGGAAGGGATGTTTATCCCTAAAGTGTTTAACCTTTTCACGATTACTGTGCCCGTTGGGACTCAGCTGCCACAAGCTGTGGGTTTGGGCCTCGCCGCAAACATTAAAAAAGACCGAATCGGCGTTTTGAGCATCTTCAGTGATGGAGCGACCTCCACCGGAGATTTTCACGAAGCCCTGAACTTTGCCGGTGTGTTTAAAACGCCCAACGTTTTTCTTTGTTATAACAACCAATATGCCATCTCATTGCCACGGTCAAAACAAACGGCTGCTAAGACGATCGCCCAGAAGGCTTTTGCCTATGGCTTCGATGGAGTCCTTGTAGATGGCAACGATGTCCTGGCCATGTATGTCGCAACTAAAGAGGCTCTGGATAAAGCAAGGAATGGGGATGGCCCTACACTCATCGAAGCCTATACATACAGAAGAGCCAACCACACGACCTCTGATGATGCATCCAAGTACCGGTCCGAAGAGGAAGTCAAAGCATGGGAGAAAAAAGACCCTATAGACCGGTTCAGGATCTACTTGAAGACAAAAGGCCTCTGGGATGAAAACTTTGAAAAGCAGGTTCAGAAGGATGCCGAAGAACAAGTCGAAAAAGAGGTAAAAGAAGCCGAAGCAACTCCCTCCCCTCTCATAGAAGATCTCTTCAGTCACACCTATTCGGACATGCCCCAAAAATTGAAAGAGCAGATGGATGAGCTGAAAGCCGGCTTGAGCGAGGACGACCAATGAACGGCAATATGGTTCAAGCCCTCAACCTGGCCTTAGAACAAGAAATGCTCCGCGATGAACGGGTGGTTTTACTCGGCGAGGATGTGGGTGTGGACGGAGGCGTTTTCCGTGTGACTGAAGGCTTGCTCCAGAAGTTTGGGGACGCACGGGTGATCGACACACCGCTTGCCGAATCCGGGATCATCGGCGCAGCTATCGGGATGGCGGTTTATGGATTACGCCCTATTGCCGAGATCCAGTTTATGGGTTTTGTGTTCTCCGGCTTCAACCAGATCGTTTCCCATGCTGCACGCCTCAGAAACAGGTCACGGGGACGATTCACGGTGCCCATCGTCATCAGGATGCCATACGGCGCCGGTGTTAAAGCTCTGGAGCTTCACTCTGAGAGTACCGAAGCTCTTTTTTGCCACATTCCGGGATTAAAAGTCGTTGTCCCCTCCTCTCCCTTTGATGCCAAAGGGCTGCTTATCGCATCTATTCGGTCCGATGACCCGGTCATTTTTCTGGAACCGAAAAAATTGTACCGGGCAGGCCGACAAGACGTTCCGGAAAACGATTATGAGATCCCATTGGGAACGGCAAAGGTCGTTAGAGAAGGCGAAGGTCTTACGATTATCTGCTGGGGAGCGATGGTTCCACAAGCCCAAGAGGCGGCCGATGCCGTGGAAAAAGAGGAGATTTTTCCTGAGATCATAGACCTGCGGACCCTCTCTCCTTTGGATCACGAAACGATTATCCAATCCGTCCAACATACAGGGAGGGCTCTCATCGTCCATGAAGCACCAAAAACATGCGGATTGGGTGCGGAGATTGCCGCATTGATCAATGAAAAAGCGCTTCTGAATTTGGAAGCACCAGTCCTCCGGATCACAGGGCAGGATATCGTCGTCCCGCTCCCAAAGAGCGAAGATTATTATTACCCCAGCCCTGCGCGGATCGTTCGAGGAATAAAAAAGACTATGGAGTTCTGAAATGGCTAAAGAATTTCGATTTCCAGATGTGGGGGAAGGCATCACTGAGGGCGAGATCGTCAAGTGGCGGGTAAAGGAAGGAGACGCGATCGAAGAAGACCAGACCCTCGCTGATATTGAGACAGATAAAGCCATTGTCGAAGTCCCGTCCCCGTATTCAGGAACCATTCTCAAACGCTACTTCAAGGAAAAAGACATCGTCAAAGTGGGCGAAGTCCTGGTGATCATCGGAGAAAAGGGTGAATCGCTAGCAGAAAAACCCGCACCTGAAACTGAACACAAACCAGCCAAAATGGTTGAGCCAGAAGTGCCCGCTCCAGGCGGAATCGTGGGAGAGATCGTAGAGAGCGACAAAGACATTCAAGAGATCCTGGCCACTCCAAAAGTCCGAAAACTCGCATTGGAGCTGGGTGTCAACATAAAAACGGTTCGGGGGACAGGCCCTCTAGGTAGAATCACAGAGGACGATGTGAATAGAGTCTCAGAGAAAAAACCAGAAAAAACAGCCAAACCTCCTGCTCTCAAAATGAAGGCCAAGTACGACTTTTATGGCTTTATCGATAGAATCCCCCTGCGCGGTGTGCGGAGAGCCACAGCAAAAAGGATGTCTGAATCAGTCAGCAAGGCAGCACACGTGACTCATTTCGATGAGGCCGATGTATCCGAGCTGGCCAAGATCCGTGAAGAACTAAAAGTCCGGGCTGATGAGAAAAGCATCAAATTGACTTTCCTTCCGTTTATCGTGAAGGCGGTGGTATCTGCCCTTAAACTCCATCCTATCCTCAACGCAACGCTCAACGAAGATGACGAAGAGATCATCGTCAAGAAATACTTCAACATAGGAATTGCTGTGGATGTTCCCGATGGCCTGATCGTCCCAGTCATCAAGCTGGCAGAACATAAATCCCTCTTTGAATTGGCAGGGGAAATACAACAACTGGCAGAAAAAGCAAAGTCCAGGACACTGGATATGGCGGACCTCAAGGGAGGCACGTTTTCCATCACCAATGTGGGGATGATCGGAGGGGAGTATGCCACCCCTATCATCAACTACCCTGAAGCTGCCATTCTCGCCACTCTGAAGATTGCCGATAGAGTTCGTGCAGAAGGGGGAGAAATGAAGATCAAAAAGATCCTGCCCCTGTGTCTTTCCTTTGATCACAGAGTGGTCGATGGTGCAGAAGTCGCAAGGTTCATGAATAACCTCATAAACCTTCTCGAAAATCCCAGCTTACTCCTCATCGAGTCCGAAAACAAGGTATAATTCAAGGACGTAAGCATCCTTGTTTCCGTGATAAGCCCATTAGACGGAAAAAAGAGCGAGTCACTGTCCATATGAGTCGGATGGTGGCGGGTTGGGGGGGTCTTCGACGAATATGGACTGTGACGAGCTCCAGCGATTATCAATTGACTTGAGAGCATCACGGAAACAAGGATGCTTACGTCATGGATTTCAACGGGAGGTTATCTTATTTTGATCATCCACCAATAAAACCCTGGGGACAAAAAAATCCATTTCGTCTTCATCCATTGTGGCATAGGCCACGATGATCACTTTATCGCCAGAATTGGCCTTTTTGGCTGCAGCCCCGTTCACAACCACTTCTCCGGAATTATCCTTTCCCTTGATTAAATACGTGGTGAATCTTTCTCCGTTTGTGATGTTGTAAACCTGGATCTGCTCATAAGGGATCAGATTCGCCTCTCTCATCAACACTCCGTCCAGAGTGAGGCTCCCATCGTAATCGACATTCGTATCGGTAATTGTTGCGCGGTGAATTTTTGACTTCAATACAATCCTTTTCATTTCTCTTCACTCCTCTGCAGGTACCATTATATTATCGATAAGCCTGACGCTACCGAAATAAACAGCGAGAGCGATCAGGGCTTCCTTTTTTATTTCTTTGAGAGGCCCCAAAGAATCCGTGTCTACAATAGCAATATAATCTAACTTTGCCAAGTCTTCCCCATCAATAATTTCCCTCATTCTTTCCATAAGCGGGGCTGTACGCCGTTCTCCTAACCGGATTTTGCTTACGGCTTCGTTGAGGCTTCGTGAGAGACAGAGTGCGGCTTGTCTCTGTTCGGGATTTAGGTAGACATTCCGTGAACTGAGCGCCAATCCGTCCTCTTCTCTTACCGTGGGCATCACTTCGATTCGGACATCCAAGTTGAAGTCGCTGACCATTCTTTTGAGGACGATCGCCTGTTGTGCGTCTTTTTGTCCGAAAAAGGCTACATCTGGTCGAACGATGTTAAAAAGTTTCAAAACGACGGTGCAGACACCTCGAAAGTGTCCCGGCCTGGACAGGCCTTCCCATTTATCCTGTAGGTCTTCGACCTCAACATAGGTCTTGTAGTCCGGGGGATACATCTCTGTATAGTCTGGACAAAATTGGAAGTCGACTCCCAGTTCTTCCAGAAGCCGGCTGTCCCGTGCAAGATCTCTCGGGTATTCCTCTAGGTCTTCCTTGGGTCCAAACTGAGTTGGATTGACGAATATGCTGACCACAGTACAGTCTGCGCCTTTCAGCGAAGCTTTAACGAGACTTAAATGTCCCTCGTGCAAATACCCCATTGTCGGAATAAATCCCACACTCATCCCTTGGGACCTGACATCCCTCAATGCAGATTTCATTTTCTCAATTTTTCTGACGGTATTCATAACATCACATTATTCATACGGAATTCGGACAAAGATCTCTATTTGTCCTCTTCAAGCAAAGCTTCAAGAGCTTGATCCGACTTGAAATGATAGGAGTGTTCGTCATCAGGGAAATCCCCCCCTTGCACATCTGCGGCATAAGCTTGAACAGCCTGTGTAAGAGTATCGTGAAGGTGGACATATCGTTTGACAAACTTAGGGAGATAACCGTTCATAAATCCAACCATGTCATGAAACACCAGGATCTGACCGTCACAATAGGGGCCTGCTCCGATCCCGATGGTCGGGACCCGGAGCCTCTCGGTCACAATACGTGCCAGCTCCATGGGTACACATTCCAGTATCACAGAAAAAACGCCCGCCTTTTCGAGATTCAGGGCATCGGTCACAATTTTGCGAGCTTCATCGATAATTTTTCCCTTCACCTTGAATCGCCCCAGATGATGAATGGACTGAGGCGTCAATCCAACATGACCCATGACCGGGATCTCTGCCTCGACGAGCGTTTCGATAAGCTTCAATCTCTTGGGTGATGCGCCTTCGATCTTGACCGCTCGAGCTCCTGCCTCTTTGAGAAAACGAGAGGCGTTGGTGACGGTCTCATCCTCGGAAAGATGGAAGGAAAAATAGGGCATATCCCCTACAACCAGTGCCCTTTTCGTGCCGCGCACCACGGCTTTGGTGTGGTGGATCATTTCTTCCATGGTGACGGGGATTGTGTTCTCATACCCCAACACCACCATCCCCACAGAATCCCCGACTAGGATGATATCGATCCCAGCGCTATCGACGATCTTAGCGATAGGATAATCATATGCCGTGAGGGCAGTGATCTTTTCGCCAGCCTTTTTCTTTTTCAGTAAAGTCGGAACAGTGATTTTTTGGATTTTTTCAGTTGTGGACATTCTTTTTCCTTTCTCCCCATTCTGTCTTTAACACACCAGAATTGAGGTAAAGTCTATTTTAATCTTTCGAGGATTTACTGAGTGGGACATAATAGAGAGTGTCCTTTTTCATCTGCTCGATCTTTTCGATCAAATCATCCACATCTTCTTCACGGGAGAGGTCCAGATCATCGGCCTTCACAACGAGAAGAGGCGAGGATTGATAGTTAAAGAAAAAATAATCGTAGGCTTCACAGATATCCTCGAGGTATTTTTCCGATATATTTTTTTCTAACGCACTTCCCTCTTTTTCGATCCTTCTCACAAGTTTGGACAGGGAGATCTGGAGGTATATGACCAGATCCGGACGAGCGACCCTCTCGACAAACACGTTGTATATCTTTTCATAAACAACAAGCTCATCATCCGTGAGGGTTTGGTAGGCATATATTTTATCCTTTTCGAAAAGATAGTCACAAAGAATGCGCTCTTCAAAAAGGCCTCTTTGTCTGAGTCCAACCTGTTGATGGTATCTGTTCACGAGGAACACAAGCTGTGTGAGAAATGCGGCGCCTTCTTTTTCCTCGTAAAAATCCTTGATGTAAGGATTTTCGGTCCTGTCCAAGACGATCCGGCCTCCGATCTTTTTGGCAAGTATGTTTACAAGCTGGGTTTTTCCGGAACACAGCATGCCTTCGATGGCGATATGCCTGGACGGAATTTCTTTTCTTTCAATCATATTTTTCTGTGCGGACTAGACCTCGGATGAACGATTTCTTAAAAATACCCAATATTCTCTCTGAAGTCAAACGAATTTACACAGACAGAGTTTTAGATTTCCAAATCTACGGAAAGCTTAAGAATAATTGGTGTCTTCATCCAATAAGAAAAGCTTCACTCACGGAAAAAATTGTGATTTTAAGAGACAGCACAATAAGGACAATTCGGGTTTTTCTCTATTTCAACGATATCAAAGGTGAGATTTTGACTATCATAAACCAGAAGACGCTTTAAAAGTGTCTCCTCAACTCCCATAATGAACTTAAGCACCTCTGTCGCCTGGAAAATCCCTATCATCCCTGGGAGAATGCCTGGGACAGGTATCTCATCCGGCTTTTGAGTATCTTGCGGAAGGAAACACGCAAGGCAGGCAGAGTTAGGTGGATGGAAAAGACCAACGAATCCTTCCCATCCCTGGACTGCACCATAGATATAAGGCTTCTTCATCTTTACTGACTGCTTGTTAAGAATAAAGCGGGATTCGATGTTATCCAGGCCATCCACGATCAGATCACAGCCTTTCGTCATCTCATCAGCATTCTGGCTATCCATAAATTCTGGTATGGCCTCGATTTCGACATTGGGATTGAGAGAGGCAAGGCGTTTCCTCGCTTCTTCAACCTTTAGCCTACCGACTGACTCTTCAGAGTAGAGTATTTGCCTGTTGAGGTCGGTATGTTGCACCCTGTCCCCATCACAGAGACGCAGCTTGCCTATCCCGGCAGCTGTGAGGTAAAGAGACGAGACAGAGCCAAGTCCACCCACTCCGACAATTATCACCTTTGCGGATTTGAGCTTCTCCTGGTTCCAACCCCGGACATTAAGCTGTCTGAAGTAGCGTATTTTTTCTGAATCCGAAAGGCCCATCGATCCTCACTCATCCTTCTGCCATGAACTAACCGCCTGCCACGGGTGGCTGGAGCGTTATGTTTTGGCCGTCTGAGGGGATGTATTGCAATCCCTTTACTTTACCTGAAGTGTAAACAAAGGCCACTAGTGCAGGATTAATACCGATATCAGCTAATATTTCCCTTATAGTTTTCCCTTCCTCCGTTTTTATGCGGCGGGTGTAATAATCGATGTCTGGCTTCAACCTTTCTCGCAGCTCGCTTCCTGCTTTAAGATATATCACCATGACTCGACCCTTCCGATTTATTACATAACCGTTAAAATGCCTTCGGTTTGTATTTTTCACCCCGTACCGGAGGAACACCCCCAGGGATGGGTTTTCCCAGAAATCCAATCTTCTCCAGATTATCGGCGGCAAAGTCCAATCCCAAGTCTTCCAGAACCTCACGTGTTGGGTTACCATTGTTGTCCCATCCGCGTGCCTCATAATAATCGTCCAGCATCTGTTCAATTTGCTCCATTGTAACGCCTTTTCCTTTTCCGGGGCCGCTGGGAATTTTATCCTCCCAGGATCGAGCTGGTGGATAGTCGAAAACACGGCCAATGTCCCGATTCCGCTCCAGGTAATGACAACGAGTCAGGTTCCAAATCATCTCAGATGTGCGCAGGGCTTCGTCAAAGGTTATCCCCCATCCTGATATGTGATTGAGTGACTCAACAATCTCCTCGGGCGAAATATCCAACTCTCCCCAGAAAAGGCGGCAAATACACCATGTGTCGAATAGCGGACGAATATGCTGGAGGTAAACGACAATATTGGCCCGGCCCTCGATCGACTCCCTCCCTTCCGCCATATCAACAGTGATCGTCCAGGAACGGTTGTGATGGGCGCCAATGTCCGCTGTCATATAGGAAAGCAGCATTCCAGGTGCCCAGCGGCCGTCATAGCCGGACATCTCCTGTCCTTTAACCTGCATAGCGAACTTTTCACTGCCGTGCCCTATCTTTTCTGCCGCCCTCTTACTGCCGCCAGCAAACCATTCGCCTATTCCACGTTTGTGAGATACCATATCGAGGAAATGCTCTACATCATCCAGTGAACCCCATTTAATCGTGTATCCTTCGAGGTCCTCTTTTGTGATAAAACCCTTTTCAAAACACTCCATGGCGAAAGCGGTAACTCCGCCACCCGACATCGTGTCCATCCCCAAATTATCCATCATCCAGTTGATATATGCGACATGATTTATATCCTTCATCCCAAGGTTGGACCCGCAGGTTGCCGCCGTTTCATACTCTGGACCCTCAAGGTGAACGACAGGCTTTCCTTCGACAACCGCTTTTGTGTATTTTCCACAGTTCATCCAGCACCCAAAGCAAGCCTTATGTGTAATAAGACAATGCTCAATAAGCTGGTCACCGTCTATCTTGCCCACATCTTCGTAGTAAGTTGTTTTAAAATTATAAGCTGGAAGAACAGCATTGTCATTCGACCATCGAATGAAAAATGATGTGCCATACTTCTGCCAGGGTTCCATGTTCGGGTGGATCTTAGTACGTTGTATTATCTCATTAACCTGTTTTTTAAGCGATTCGAGGTCATGGACGTGAATTGAGCGATTCCCCCGAACAGCTATTGCTTTCAGCTTCTTTGAGCCCATAACTGCTCCCTGACCAGTCCTTCCTGCCTGGCGGCCAAAATCATGCGTGATACAAGAAAATAACACTCCGTTTTCACCCGCAGGACCTATTGTAGCAATTTCAAAATCTTCACCCAGATCTTTTTTGAGTTGTTCCTCACAATCGAGTGATCCCACCCCCCAATATTTAGCGGCATCCCGCAACTCAACAGTATCATTATCTATATATAGAAAAACTGGTTTTGGCGAAATACCGGTGAAGATGATCATATCATATCCTGCGAACTTGAGCATCGGACCGAGATGACCACCCATGTTGGAATCACCATGACCGTTTGTAAGCGGTGATATTGAGCCAAATTCGGTCTTGGAACCCGAAGGGATATAGCAGCCACTCATTATGCCAACATTCACGATGAAAATATTTTCCGGACCTAAAGGATCAGCATCACGGGGCACTTCATCATACAGGAGCTTTGCTATCACTCCCCGACCGCCATGCCAACGACGGAAAAGTTTATCATCGGTTGGGAAACGCTTTATTTCACCCGTGGTTAGGTTGACACGTAAAGTTGTCCCGGCAAGTCCATTGTTCATTTCACGCCTCCGTTTCCTTGGTGGTCGATATTCTTTCCCATTCTACAAGAGCATTTGTATTGCATACTTTCGTGCACTCCATACAAAAATCACACTTAATCACATATCCGAGGTCCGGGTGCTGGCAGATAACGTTCATAGGACAAGCTTCGATGCAATCTCCACAATTTGTACACTTTTCCTCATCGACGATGTAGCCGCCTGCTTCATTCTGGTAGACGGCATCCTCTGGACAAACTTCAGCACATTTACCGCATTGAGTACAGACGAAAGGACGGAATTTGCCCGGATCAGGGAATTTGGCCTCTACCCTTAGTGCTGCCTTTTTAGGATTTATCTCCGAGAAGTGCTCGATAGCGCAGATCTGCAGGCAAAGCCTGCAGCCAGTGCAACTGTCTCTATTTACTTTTATTCTCATCTTCCCTCCGCAATGGTCACATTTATCAACTTTTAATAAATGGTGTTCTCCACCCTCCCGTCTATTGCTAATGCCCGATGAATACCGATTAAAGACATCCTGGGGTCACCATCATGATATCTGTCTAGGCAGCAAGGTTTTGCTTATCTCGACTTTATTCTTCACCCAAGAAAGGATATCGGTAATCCTTGGGGGGATTGAGATTTTCTTTGACAGTGCGAGCACTGACCCATCTGAGGAGATTCATAAATGAGCCGGCTTTGTCATTTGTTCCCGAACCCCTGGCTCCTCCAAAGGGCTGTTGGCCGACAACTGCGCCCGTAGGTTTGTCGTTGATGTAAAAATTCCCAGCCGCATGGCGAAGTCTTTTGGACGCTTCGTTAACGGCTTTCCTGTCATTGGCAAATATCGAACCGGTCAAACCATAGGGCGAAGTGGTATCACAAATCCCCAGCGCCTCAGTGAACTGATTCTCGGGATATATGTAGATGGTCAGCACAGGCCCGAAGATCTCCTCCTCGATAAGTTTGTGATGGGGGTCAGTGACCACAACGACAGTGGGTTGGATGAAGTACCCTTTGGAATCATCGTATGTTCCACCAAAGATGATCTCGGCTGTATCCGAATTTTTTGCATACTCGATATATTCCACAATACTATCAAAAGCGGCTTTATCGATCACTGCTGCCATGAAGTTCGAAAAATCCATAACGTCGCCCATCTTGAGAGTTTGGAGGTCATCCAGAAGCTTATTTTTGATAGCAGGCCATACATCTGCGGGAATATAAGCACGGCTGGCTGCCGAACATTTCTGGCCTTGGTATTCGTATGCGCCTCTTAAGAGCGCTGTAGCTGCAGCCTTTACATCTGTCGAAGAATGAACAAAAACAAAATCTTTACCGCCCGTCTCTCCGACGATCCGTGGATAAGTCTTGTAATTCATGATGCTGGATCCTATGGTTTTCCACATGGCCTGAAATACGGCAGTACTTCCCGTGAAGTGGACTCCTGCCAGATCGGTCTTCTCTAAAACGGGATCACCCACATACCTCCCTGGACCGGGGATAAAATTGATCACACCATCGGGCAAGCCGGCTTCTTTCAATAGCTGTGCGATGAAATAAGCCGAATAGACGGCAGAAGATGCCGGCTTCCAAAGGACAGTATTCCCCATCATCGCCGGAGACGTGGGGAGATTGCCAGCAATAGAGGTAAAATTGAAGGGCGTGACGGCAAACACAAATCCCTCAAGTGCTCGGTACTCCACATAGTTCCAAATGCCCGGCGAGGAATCGGGCTGTTCTTCATAGATCCGTTGCATATAGTAAGGATTATACCGGTAAAAATCGATAAGCTCACATGCCGCATCGATCTCTGCCTGATGGACGGTCTTTGATTGCCCCAGCATGGTCGAGGCATTTATCACATCTCGATATTTTGTGGCGAGCAACTCTGCAGCCCGAAGAAAGATGGATGCCCGAGAGACCCAGTCCATCTCCGACCAGTCTTTCCAGGCATTTTTCGCTTCGACGACAGCCATCGTGATCTCATCGGGTCCAGCCTTGTGATATCGACCCAGAAGATGATTGTGGTCATGAGGGCAGCGACAGTCCGCAAAGTTCCCTGTTCGGACCTCTTTTCCTCCAATGATCAGAGGAATCTCGATCTCCTCACCCAGCATTCTTGTTAGTTCTGCCTTTAAAGATACCTTTTCGGGGGAACCTGGGGCGAAAACCATCACAGGCTCGTTCGTAGGACGTGGTATTTTTATGACGCCATTCATGGATAATCCTCCTTTATCACGATTTAAAAAGCCAACAATTATACATCAATAAAGAACTTTCTTCATCCCCTCACGTTTTACGTTTCACGTTCTAAGACATTAAAGTCCCAGGTCTTTGTCTATCCCCTGCATCGCTCTCAGACAGATGGAGATGAACTCATCGAGCTCGATCCCGATCTCCTGGATCTTCTCGATCTCCTCTCTCTTTGCTCCTCGGGCAAAACTCTTTTCCTTGTAACGTCTTTTCACAAATCCCAGGTCAATCTCTTTGAGTTTTTTATTCGGATGCATCAATGTTGCAGCGATAATGAGCCCGGTCAGAGGATCGATGGAAAAGATGGCATAGTCCATTTTTGTTTGGCACGGCACCATCGCCGCATGGGCCTTGATCGACTGGATGATCTCTGGAGCGATACCCAGGTCTGACAGTATCTTTACTGTCTCAGTTGTATGAAGCTCAGGGCTTTTTTCTGTTATTTCATAATCGAGATCATGAAGGATCCCAGTCATCCCCCATGTTTCGACATCCTCGCCCGATTTTTCAGCCAGCGCTCTCATGCAGGCTTCAACCGCCAAAGAGTGCTTGATGAGATTTTTGTTTTTGAGATGTTGTTTTACAAGCGTCAATGCTTCATCACGATCCATGTTTTCGCTCCTTCTCTCAAGGATAATTCTCTGTGTGCATCCGCAGTGCCAACCTGGGATTGTCCGCAGAGCTCCACAGATTATATATCATTTTTGATTATTTTATCGTCCCTATTCTCAGCATCGTCGTATTTTTTCTTTGTAATACTGTAAAAAACACTAGATTCGACTTTATCGATACCATCATCCGCAGAAACATGAATCGCATACAGCCCTTCCCTATCTGGAATCCACATCCAGTTGTTCACTTCAGAATAATCCAAAACTATCCTTTTCCTCCCAGGAATAAATAAAGACATATGTGTAAAAAAGGCAAGATCGTAAATGCGTTGCAGGCTGAACTCATACTTGGGAGAAGACATCCCCAGGGAGGTAGCTGAAAAGCCGATCTCTGTTCCCACCTGTTGTGGTGAATTCTCAGATAAAGCCAAAACGACTGCGGCATCCTCTTTTTGGATCAAAAAGAGGATCTCTGTTTTAGCCTTTTCCCTTTCGTCGGTAATTGTCGCCCCAATGCTATAGATTCCCTCCTCATCTGGAAACCACTCCCACGTATTTGCCTCTGACTTTTCCTGAACAACCTGTTTTTCTTCCTCTTTTCCGAGCAGAACAAAGAAGTATGGATTAAGGGGCCACTTGACTAAAGGGGTGAGAGAGAACTCGTATTCAGGCAAATAGAATCCTGATGGAGCGGCTGTAACCACGATATCTTCGTTGATCTTCTGTGGGGAACTCTTGGACGGAGACAATTCGACCGCGACCAATTTCTGAAAAAAAAGCAGTGTCCCCTGGTCCGATTCCGAGTCATACCGGCTAACCAACATATAAGGATCACACCACATCGGATTCGATCGCATCTCATCCGCCCCCTGAAACTCCCCGATCTTTTCACCGGTCTTCACATCGAAGCTCATCAGAAGAGAAGAGAGTGATGTGACAACGATCTTCTCATTGACGATCATGAGATGATAGAAAGCGCGCGAAGGAATCACACTCCACCACAAAATATCCCCGCCCTTTTTATCCAAACAGTACAGGACATTGTCCATACAAGCGAAAAATCCTCTGTTTTCGTAAAAAATCGGGGGGACAAGGAGCTCTCCCCCTGTTCTGACTTTCCATTTCCTCTTCCGTTTCTTCAAGTCCAAACATAAAATCTCCCTGTTTCCAGACCCAAGGTAAACATAATCGCCATCCGCGGCAAGAGTTGCCCCGATCTTGCCACCTATAGGGAATTTATGGATCAGATTTCCCGCAGGGCTCAGGATATAGAGATTGTGGTCGTCACTGCCAAAGATGATCTTCCCGTCGGAAACAACAGGGTTTGACCGGATGGCATCCTTTGCCTTGAATACCCAAGTTCTCTCACCCTTGAGGATATCGATGGCGAGGAACCAGCCTGAAGCCGTTCCCACACAGACATTATCTCTGAATTCGGTGATGCGGCTCGTGAGCTCTTCTCCGATGATTCTCTCCCAGAGGATCTTCCCTTCTTCCGTGAGACAGAAAAGGCTATTGTCCTGGTCAAGCACATAGATATTTTTCACGCCAAGAAAAGGAGAGCTCACCAGTGTTTCCGATAGTTTGACCTTCCATTGAATCTGTTGGCTAGAGCCTTCCACACAGTAAAGGATACCCGCACGGGTAGAGATGAAGACTAGAGTTCCCCTTTTTTTCATGGGATTGTTGATCTCACCCTCGTACTGGATCTGATGGGCCTCCTCCACAGGAAACATGATGCCGCTGGGATAGGGCGGGATCTTTTTTCGGAAAAGAGAACACGAACACAACACAAGTAAAATGGCACACAGAATGGCAGATTTTTTCATCGGTCGGAGACAACGTATGATATCATTTTTACTCCCTTAGACTCAATGGTCAGTAGAGAATGAAACACCTCGAGATGGCTTTACTTAGAAAAATGAAGCTGTTATCATTCAGGAGAGACCAGGAATGATCAACTACATTTTGCTTTACAAGATCCGAAAAAAAGTCAAAAAAATCATTAAAGATAAAATCGAGGACGAAGAATTGGCCACTACAGAGAAATCATGCGTGGGATGCGTGGCCGACGAGATCAGCTGGGAGATATACTACTTGCTCAAGGACTCAAACCGCAAGCATTAGATAAAGAGGTTAACATGTCCAGCTCGGTCTATTTGTCTCTGACGGGTTTATTATCAGGTTTTTGACGTCGCTCGGTTGTTTTGAGCTGACTCCACCAATCGATCCTCTTCTTTATCTCTTTTTCAAGACCAAGATTCCCGGGCTCGTAATATTTGCGGCCCTTTAATCTCTTGGGAAATGTCTCCATATCCGTCGTGGAGTAATCGTAGTCATGGGCATACTTGTATTCTTTCCCGTATCCGACTTCTTTCATCAAAGACGTCACAGGATTCCTCAAGTGGAGGGGGACCGGTTCGAAGGGGCTAGATTCCACATCTTTTTTCGCTCGACTAAAAGCCGTATATGCTCTGTTGCTCTTGGGTGCAGAAGCCAGATAGATCACAGCCTCGGCAAGTGCCAGTTCTCCCTCCGGAGAACCGATAAAATCATACGCCTCTTTGGCATTCAATGCGATCGAAAGAGCTTGGGGGTCTGCAAGGCCGATATCTTCTGAGGCGAACCTGACCAACCTTCTGACGATATAAAGAGGGTCTTCACCCGCAGCTAACATCCTGGCTAGCCAATAGAGGGAAGCATCCACATCACTGTTCCTGAGGCTTTTATGCAGCGCAGATATGAGGTTGAAATGCTCCTCCCCTTTTTTGTCATAGAGGAGGACTCTTTTCTGAAGGGCCTCCTTGACCTCTGTCGCACTGATCCGGCCTTTCTGCGCCAGGCTTACACAGATCTCTAAAGTATTTAAAGCCCGCCTGGCATCGCCATTGGCATAATCGATGATCATCTTCGCTGCCGGTTCGTCGATCTTCAGGTTCATAGATCCCAATCCATGTTTTTTGTCCGATAAGGCCTCTTGCAAGATCCTGGTGAGAGTCTCTTCCGTCAAGGGATTCAGCAATAGAACGCGCGTACGAGAGAGGAGAGGGGCAATGACCTCAAAAGAGGGATTTTCGGTCGTAGAACCAAAAAGTACAATATCGCCTCTCTCCACATAAGGGAGGAAAGCTGCCTGCTGTGCTTTATTGAACCTGTGAATCTCATCGATAAAAATGACCGTGGGCTGACCATAGAGATTTTTATGGTTTTCCGCTTGGACCATGACTGTCTTTACATCCTTAATACCCGATAGAACCGCGCTGAAAAACATACAGGGAAAATCGAAGGTTTTGGCGAGGATATACCCCAATGTCGTTTTGCCCGATCCTGGCGGCCCCCAGAAGATGATGGAAACCAGTTGGTCGGCTTTGATGAGCTGCGAAAGGATCTTTCCCTCACCGATCAGATGTTCCTGGCCATAAAATTGTACTAGATTTTCTGGGCGCATCCGCTCAGCGAGAGGAGTGTGTGTTTTCTCTTTGGATATCATATTGAATCCTCATGAATTATAACAGAAATCCTGACTCCAGGTCACTTGATCTCTAGATGAGATGGGCGCAAAATGTAGGGACCGTTTTCCAAACGGTCCGTTCGGGGAATGGACCCTACATAAAATTGGTAAAAAAGTAAGACGCTTGACGTGGAAAACCGACCATGTTAATGTAATGATTGATTTTACTGAGATAACCAGAAAGAGCAGGACTTCAATAAAAAAAAGCAACTTACTATTTAAGGGCTGAATTGGCAAGACAAACGATGAAAGACAAGACGGATTCTGAGAAACTCGTCTACAAACTGGACGAGGTGGCCCGATTGACTCAACTGGATAAAAAAGTCATCGAGTCATGGGAAAAAGACCTTTATTTCATCCAGTCAGGCCAGACTCGTGCAGGGCACAAAATATTCCGGAAAAAAGATCTGTCGATCTTCCTCAGACTCAAGGAGCTTCTGGAAAATGAAGGGCTCACCTTGGCTGGAGCAAAAAGACAGCTTGAAGAAGAATTGGGAGTCAAAAAAACTGCGGCCATCCATCCGGACAGAATGAAAAAGGTCCTCTACAATGTCCGAGAGCAACTGAAGGATATCGCTTCCACTCTGGAAGAATAGAATCATTTTTCTTCGCTACACAATCGGGGCACTCAGAAACGCTAATTAGTACTCAAGTTTTCACGGTTTTTGGAGGCACTTCCTCAAAGTAAGGATATATTTAAAACTAAGGCCACTTCTGTTATAATAACCAGCCTTATGATCGGGACGTGGCGCAGCCTGGTAGCGCACACGCTTGGGGTGCGTGGGGTCGGCGGTTCAAATCCGCCCGTCCCGATTCTTTTCTCTCATTAACGATCCAAGGAGGAAATGTTGGAAGAATTGCGCGCGAAAGCTTTAAAGCTTTCAGAGCTCATAGATTATCAGGAAGGTTCTGTAGTCAGTCGAGAAATCATCGCCAAAAAAACCGGTACGGTGACACTTTTTGCCTTTGACTTGGGTCAAGGTTTATCCGAACATACGGCACCTTTTGATGCAACGGTTTTTTGCCTGGAAGGAGAGATAGAGGTCACGATCTCGGGTAAGCCCATTCTGGTCAAAAAAGACGAAATGGTCATCATGCCCGCTGATCAGCCCCATTCCCTCAAAGCCAACTCTAAATTCAAGATGCTACTCATTATGATCCGCGTCTGACCAGGAGAAGGATTTTTGATTTGTCGACAAACAGATTGATTCAGGAAAAAAGCCCCTATCTTCTCCAGCATGCATCGAATCCTGTGGATTGGTATCCCTGGGGTGAGGAAGCCTTTAAAAAAGCGAAGAAGGAAGACCGGCCCATTTTTCTCTCCATAGGATATTCCACCTGCCATTGGTGTCATGTCATGGAACATGAGTCCTTCGAAGACGAAGATGTAGCCCGGCTGATGAACGAAAACTTTATCTCGATCAAAGTGGACCGGGAAGAGCGGCCGGACATCGACAACGTATACATGAAAATCTGCCAGATGATCACTGGAAGAGGGGGATGGCCTCTAACGATTTTCATGACACCCGATAAAAAACCTTTTTTTGCGGGAACCTATCTACCCAAACAGCGTCGATTCAATCAGATCGGGATGATGGACCTCGTTCCACGTATCGGAGAACTCTGGAACACACAGAGGCGTGATTTGCTTGCATCTGCTGAAAAGATCGTCCTCGCGCTCGGCCAGCAATCTTTTCAACCCAGCGGCGAGAGCCCGAATGAATCCGTGTTGAACTCCGCCTTTCAGCAATTGGTTCAAGGCTTTGATGCTCATTATGGAGGATTCAGTCAAGCGCCCAAATTCCCTACTCCCCACAACATATCGTTCTTGCTTCGCTATTGGAAACGTACGGAGAATGATTCCGCACTCCACATGGTAGAAAAAACGCTCCAGACAATGCGATGGGGAGGGATTTTTGACCATCTTGGATATGGATTTCACCGGTATTCCACAGATGCTCGCTGGCTTCTCCCCCACTTTGAAAAAATGCTTTACGATCAAGCTCTCCTAGCTATCGCATATACAGAGACCTATCTAGCGACAAAAAATCAAGTTTACAGGAAAACGGCTGAGAAGATTTTCGACTATGTTTTGCGTGACATGACATCCCCCGATGGCGCTTTCTACTCCGCTGAGGATGCGGACAGCGAAGGCGAGGAAGGGAAATTCTACACGTGGCAGTGGGAAGAATTACAGAGACATTTTGAGATAGAGGACCTCAAATTTGCGTCTAAGGTGTTTAATATTCAAGAGAGTGGAAATTTTTCCGAGGAAATGACCGGAACCAAAACAGGAGCTAATATCCTCCATCTCACACGACCGATGGATGAAATAGCGGAAGAACTCGGAATGGACATGGGGGATTTCGAAGCCAGGCTGGAGAGTCTCCGAAAAAAGTTGTTTGGACTCAGAGAAAAACGGGAACGCCCGCTCAGAGATGATAAGATCCTGACCGATTGGAATGGCCTGATGATAGCTGCCCTCGCCAAGGCTTCTCGGGCCTTCAACAGGCAGGATTATACAGAGGCTGCGGAAAAGGCTTCGGATTTTATTTTCCACAACATGAGACAAAAGGATGGAAAATTATTACACAGGCACAGGAAGGGAGAATCCAAGATCTGTGCTTATGCCAATGATTATGCATTTTTGATCTGGGGACAGATAGAACTGTATGAGGCTTCTTTTCAAGAAAAACACCTACGCAGAGCGCTCGACCTGAATGGCACCTTCATCCGTCATTTTTGGGACGAAAAAAAAGGAGCTTTTTTCTTTACTGCAGACACCAGTGACACCCTTTTCATCCGGCAAAAGGAGAGTTATGACGGAGCGACACCTTCGAGTAACTCGGTGGCTATGATGAACTTGCTCCGCCTCAGCCGAATGACAGGAAGATCGGAATTTGAGGAAAAAGCGGCACGGCTATGGAATCCTTTTTCAATAAGTGTCAAGACCTATCCATCCGCATACACACAGATGTTGTGTGCCATCGATTTTGCGCTGGGGCCCTCATATGAGATAGTCATCGCCGGAACGCCAGGAGCTGAGGATACACAAAAAATTGTTCGGACTATCCAGGAGGAATTTGTCCCCAACACCGTCGTCCTTTTTGTGCCCACAGATAAAGATAATCCAGCGATCTTTCAATTGGCGCCCTTCACACGGCAGCAACGAATACCAAAAGGGCGTGTCGCCGCCTATGTATGCTCCAACTTCGCCTGTAAACAACCTACATCCGATCCGGCACAATTGCTCAAATTCCTCGACATCAAATAAACAATCTCATATTTAGAATGTCATGGAAAATGGCTCCAAAACCGCGATTGGTTGAATTCTCGATAGCAGTATTAATTGATCAGATTGTGTGGCTGAGAAAACCGTGTGGAGACTAAGGAGTCTTATTAAGATTCTTAAAGACACACATTTAGTATACGAACTCAAAGAAGCAAAGAAACTTAGCTGAAGCCGAAAGATAGCCCTTACCGTTCAACCTTATTAAGATAATCAGAGATGCTAACTTGATATATGAATTGAGGCAGATAAAGAGATTGGCTAAAGCAAATTTTTAATTTTTAAATTCAAAAAGAGGAAAACAGTCCAACTGCCTTCTAAGCAGCGGGTCGGGAGTTCGAGTCTCTCCAGGCGCGCCAATAAATCCTTTGTTTTAAACAGTTTTCCTTTGGTAGCATTTCCGTGAGAGTACGCTATTTTAGGCTATTTTCAGCCTGAAATGGCAGTTCTGCGTCAATTGTGCGTCATTTTTCTACCCCATATAAAACGGGTCTGAGTGGCAAATCTGTTGTTTTTGGTTTGATATTGAACGCTGATTGGCTGGGAGTTTATTTCTTTACTTAATGAGATGTTAGGATTGATGGCTGAGAACCACCTGTCCTAGTCCCCTAGACGATAGCGCCACCTGTTTGGGGAAACGCCAGGATACCAGAGGTACCCCAAGAAAGTCAAGGACTTGGAGTGATTCGGAGTGATTTTTAAGATTTTGAAATTTTACGCCATTTTGCCATAGTTTCAGCCAAAATCAGTAAAATTTGGAACATATTTGGAACACGAGAATGTGTTTATATGTTCTATTATGAAGCAAGGGACTTAAAATCCCTCGTAGGTTATCCTACGTGCCGGTTCGAGTCCGGCCCTCGGCACTCTTTTTGCCTCTAACACTTTTGAACTGAGTAAGTTATCGTAATCAGGACAAACTAAACGCAAATAAGCGTAAACAGACAGTTTTGGTCTGTTTTGGCATGCTTATGTCCCCAATTCGTCCCCACATTGTAAGAAGTTATAAAATTCGAATATGTGACATCTACCGTGTGTAGGTTAGACGGGAAAAAGAGAAAGCGCAGAAAATAAACAACTTCCCCTGTAAAAAGTAGAAAAACCAGGCTTTTCGGATTGCGATATTTTTCGATATTTTAACGGATTTTTATACATTTTGCGATATTTTTGGGCACAGTTTGGGCACAGTTCTAACATAGGTATCTTCTGGCTTTTTCTTCATCGACATGAGTTACTCATATCTTAAGTTATCAATGGGATTTGTCATTGCAGCCCGAATTGTTTGCCAACTCATCGTCAATAATGCAATCAACATCACGCTCATGCCTGAGAGAATGAATATCCACCAGGAGAGGGATGTGTGATAGGCAAAGTTTCGAAGCCACTGATTCAGGGAATAAAAGGCAATAGGCCAAGCAATTAAGTTGGCCAGTAAGATCCTCCATAAGAGCTCACCTGCCAATAAGGCGAATATTCCAGCGGCCGGTGCGCCTAAAACTTTGCGAATGGATATCTCCTTGAGCCGCCTTTTTATTATAAAAGAAACTAGTCCAAATAGTCCGAGACAGGCAACAAAGATGGCAAGAAAAGTAAAATAACCCATAAGCTGAAAAGTACGTTCTTCAGACTCATAGTACTGTCTTACCCGTTCATCAATAAATTGGTATTCAAACACCCATTCAGGGTAGAAGGCCTTCCATGTTTTTTCGATGTGCGCCAAAGTTTCATTCAAGTGTGCAGCACGAACCTTAATTGCCATCTTCCAGCATTGTTTGGGTGAGATAACGAATGCAACAGGAAGAATAGGGTTATAGAGAGATTCAAAATGGAAATCTTTGACTATACCGATAATATTGCGATTGGAGTTTGGCCACGATATTTGAATAGGCTTCCTAATTTTGTCCTGGCTTAAGCCCAGTTTCTTCAATGCAGCTTCATTTAGAATAAGCGCCTGCGCCCCATCTGTCTCCATTTGATTTGAGAACAATCGTCCCCAAATGGGGGATATCCCAAATGTCCTGAAGTAGTCATAGTTTACATGCACAAAGGGCATATTTATCCATTCACTCTGCCCAAGAAGTTGTAATCTCCCCCAATTATTTAGATCGTCCGAAGGCATACGGCTCGCTGCAGTCACTGATGTGACATTTGTGCTTTGCAGCAACACATTTTTTAATGTTTCATACTTTGCCGATTCTTCTGTGTCATGAAATTCCGTGACAATAATGTGCTCTTGGTTATAGCCAAGTTTTTCATTCTGCAAATAACGCAATTGCTTGGCCATGAAGAGGACGCAGATAATAAGAATGATCGAGATTGTAAACTGCCCGCCTACTATCATTCTTCCTAGGTTTAATTTTGTATAACCGCTACGTTTGATGCCCTTTAGCGTTTTTATGGGTTGAAAAGAGGAGAGCACAAACGCGGGATAAAATGCTGAGAGCAAACCGGTGAAAACCAAAATACCAATGTTACTTAAAACCATTCGGCTGTTGAGGAGGATATTAAGAGAGAGAGACTTGCCTGTCAGGTTATTAAAAATCGGCAGACTGAGATATGATAAGGTAATCGCGAAACACAGCGCGATAATTAAGATGACAATTGATTCACCAATAAACTGCCTGACTAGCTGATTTCGTGATGAGCCCACGACCTTCTTGATACCGACTTCTTTTGCTCGTGTGGTGGCATTGGCAGTAAGCAGGCCTATGTAGTTGAAGCAAGCAATTAGGAGAATGAGGATTCCAATACCGGAGAATATAAGCACATAACTGATATTTCCTTGAACTTGAATGTCATTCTCAATATGACCTGAATGGAGATGGATATCTTTTAAAGCCTGTACTGAGTAGGTTGATGGACTTTCATCCTCATTGAAATCTCGATTTTCTGTAACAAATTCTGATACTTTTTTTCCGAACGAGATTTGGGAAAACCCCTCTTTTGCCAGAAGATAAGTAATGAAATTTTGCCATCCCCAATTCGACATCCAAGCCGATCCGAAAACCTGGCGTGAGCCGGCCAAAGTGGCCAGGATATCATAACGAAAGTGAGAGTTATGAGGGATTTCTTCCATTACTCCGGTAATTGTATAGTCATGTTTATTTTCAAGCCTCAATACTTTTCCGATGGGATCCTCATTGCCGAAATATTTATGGGCTATCGTTTCAGAAATCACAATGGAAAATGGGCGCTTTAATACTGTTGCTGGATTTCCTTTCATCAGCTCAAATGAAAAAATTGAAAAAAGGTTGGGATCTGCATACGAGAATTGTCTTTCGATAAATTGCTTCTCCTTATATTGAATCATGCATTGGTCTCTGACCAGTATTCTGGCTGAACTCTCAATTTCAGGAAAATTTGCACTGACCATTTCAGAGACCTGAGGCGAAATGTAAGGCTGATCATTTTCAAGGATACGAAAAATCCGGTCTGAATACCGGTGATATCGATCAAAACTCAGCTCATCTTGGACATAAAGCATGAGTAAAATACATACCGCCATCCCAACCGACAAACCAATAATATTGATAGATGAAATTGTTTTGAATTTGTAAAGATTACGTACAGCAGTTTTTAAATAGAATTTAAACATAGTCAAACTCCAAAGGGTATTTATGCGAGTAGCACCAAAGACTAATTTGAGGATTTGGATCCAGAGCCATGCTTTTGCTGATAAGAGTCCGAGCTCTTCCTTTTTATCAAGATAGGTCTCCTCTAAATCTCCAGATCTCTCAATATAGTAATCCTGAGAATATAGATACTTCAGTATCCGCTCGGTTAGTCGAAGTGCATCGGGACGGACTTTTTTCAATTCCCATTCTCCAATGAAATCTCTTGTATGCCTGACCAAACCTGTTCGTGCGCCTTTTTTATCTTCTGGAGATTCAGAATGCCTACTGGGGTGACCATGTAATAGAATTTGCTTTTCCCGCCTCGTCTTGAAGTAGGGTCTCCCTTTATTCGCCTGATATATTTTTTTCGTACAAGATTATCTAGCGGTTGATAGATGGAAGCAAAGGACCACTTGTCGCCCATGTCCAGGTGAATTTGCTGCCGGATGCTAACCCCGTAAGCATTGCCTTTAAGCTTAAGGATGGCCAACAGGATTATCTCTTCATTGCGGGTTATGAATTTTGTCATGATTTTCTCTAATAAATATCCATGCTGGATATATATTAGACGCAAAATATCAAAAAAGGTTGACGCGAATTTATTCTGACTACGAATCATAAGGTTGGTAGTCCGATGAATTTCGTTGTTGATTCTGATTGGGAAGTTATTGAAAAATGGTAGTGGGCGATACAGGATTTGAACCTGTGACTTCTACCGTGTGTAAAAGGCACAAAAAGAAGGGGAAGGGGAAAATATAAGGGGTGAACTCTGGAAAACGTTGATTTTTCAGTTCGCTAGGTTTTCGATATTTTTAGATATATTTATATATTTTTCGATATTCTTGACAAATTTTGGTCACAGTTTGGTCACAGTTGCATGATAGAGAATTTGAGATTGTTCAACGGCTCTTCAAATCATCCAGCTTCTTCTTTGCGGCTTAAACTTCAGCGATACGTGATCGGCATTATAAGCAAACAAAAAGAAAATTCCTCTATTTTAATGTCACTCTTCGTTGCCTTTCTTAGCCGAGGCCTCAACCTGGCTAAGTATATCCTGTAGCTCTTCTTTTTTTAAGATCTTGCCGTCTATCACGACTGCAGCGATCTTTTGGGTGTTTCTGATGTCTTCCAGTGGATTAGCATCAAGCAAGACAAGATCAGCAACCTTTCCCTGCTCAATAGTGCCCATCGAATCAAGCTTACCAAAGAACTTCGCCGGATTGTACGTTGCAGTGCGCAAAGCTTCCAAAGGAGACAGTCCAGCCCGAACGAACAGCGCCAACTCATCGTGCAGGCTGAATCCTGCGATGCAATAAGGCGTGCCAGTATCTGTTCCCGCCAGCAGCTCTACACCTGCACGACTCATCGCGCCTACTATATCGAGTGACTTCTGACGATTGCTCTTAAGGCTAGCCATAAGTTCCTCTTTTTCCAGTTCAATAGCAATCTGACTCCAGCGATCCACCTTCCAGGATGGCACGAATTCGAGCCGTGGGTCATTTGCCACCTCTTCTCTACCCCGAAAGGCTAGTTCGCTCCAGACAGCGAGCGTTGGGCACACAAAAGTACTGTTCTTTATTAAACGAGCAAAGAGCTCCCCCGCTTCTTGTTCACTGTAGTCAATTTCCTCATATAGTTTCACCCGGGCATGAAGTTCAGGCACGAGTTCCATTAATCTCTTTCTAAATTCTTCTTCCTTACTTGAACATGCTATTTTAACACCGTAGCTGTGATCAATACTCTTTTGCCCGGCGTCAGAGACCTCAGCTGCACTTACCGAAAGGGGTACATGTCCGGAAAAGGGGATTCCTTGTTTTTTCGCTTCATCAATGATAGCAAAATAGGCAACTCGAGATAAATATGTGCCGATCTTTATAAAATCAGCCCCCTCCTCCTCAGCCTTCCTGACAAACTGGCGCCCTTCAGCTTCGTTGTGGATGTGGGCGGGACTATACTGCCTTCCTGGTGTCGGACCATCGGCTAATCGGCTGGCAATGATCATCCGGGGACCTATCAGTTTCCCTGCAGAAATCTCTTTACGCCACTCGTGAAAATCTGGAAAACCCAAATTCACACGAAGGCTTGTTACTCCGTTGGCGATGAAGAGGTCCCAACTGTCCTTACTATATCCCAGGTGGGCGTACATTTCCCAGAAGCCGGGGATTAAGAATTTGTCTGAGCCCTCGATAATCTGAACACCGCCGGCCAATTTTGTTTTTTTTGTTTTGCCTATTTTAGAAATCCGATTATCAGTAATGAGAACTGTTACCCCTGATTTGGGAGGGGCACCCGTTACATCAATCACTGTAACATTTGTGATGGCGATATCTGCTGTTTCGGTTTTAGTACATGATAAGGATATTATTAGAAGCATGATGCCTAAGATGACAGTAGTTTTCTTCATCTTTTTCTCCTACGATTCAAATGCTTAAAAATTACTTTGTTGTAGCCTATATGTAAGGAATATTTTGAGAGCATCCTCTAAAAAAAAACTTATAGATCATTACAAAATAGAGCATAAATGTTGTCATATCTTATCAATAGCAATGTTTTATGGCAATAACATATAAGTTGCCTGGACCTGTGATGGATCGGATTTTTGTATGTCGCTAAATGTATATATTTAACACCATTTTACATTAATTAGAAGAACTGATTTTAGCCTGAAGCCTGAATGATATTGATCTAGAGATTTGCTACGGAAAGCTAAGGAAGGTAGGCAAGTTGTTGATAATAAAATGGTGGGCGATACAGGATTTGAACCTGTGACTTCTACCGTGTGAAAGTTAGACGGGAAAAAGAAAAAGCGCAGAAAATAAAGGATTTCCCCTGTAAAACGTAGAGAAACTAGGCTTTTCAGATTGCGATATTTTTTGATATTTTAACGGATTTTTATGCACTTCTCGATATTTTTGGGCACAGTTTCATAAAAATATGATTAAGTGACTTTTCATGAGCGATAAAAAATTCAAAAACAAAAGCATTAATAAACGCACTGGACTCAAAATCCAGTTCACCTCACGGTGAGTGTGGGTTCGACTCCCTCTTCCGGCATTCCTGTTAACTCGAGAAAAACCTTTAATATTCCTTATTTTTTTTGGTCTTTCAATTTAGGCATCCTTAACCACAATTAGGCGTTATTAAGCAAAATCTGTTACATATCCGTTACATGGGGAGTTCTCTGCATGGACACATGACTCTGGATCATGGAATCGGGGTTCGAATCCCTGCTTCCCAGCCACTCTGATAATCTTGTTTTCCCCTGGTTTTTCTTGTTTTCGTCTTTCAACCGTAATACCGTAGCTTCAACGCAATTCAGTCAAATTTGGCACATATTTGTCACATGGGAAGATGTCTATGTTGGATTTTGTTTGGAGGATTAAATGAATAGGCTAGACAAAGTTAGTACAAGATCGCTGATGGATTGATTTGTAGAACGATAGACAGAAGAGCTATTTTTATAGTCTTAATCCAAACGGAGGACATTACTCAACAGAACAGAAAGAGTATGCCATAGAAAAGACTAAAGCTATCGGAGTTAGGGCAACATCACGCCTTCTTCAAATGCCGAGAAGGACAATTCAGAGATGGCTGAGGGCAGAAAGGCTCACCGTAAAAAGATGTCCAGATTGGGTCTATGAGTGGGCATGTTGGAGGAGAAAGAGACAAGAAAAATGGAAGAGGATAAAGGCATATAGAGAATTTTGACGCCACTTAAAAAGGGGATGTGTAAAGCAGGGCACACAGAGCCAAAGCATGAAACAATACTTCAAATAAATGGGCAAGGATACCGGCAGTAATACAGCGAAACGGCCCCTGGAAGCAGCGAGCCTTAAATGTGCTCAAAATGTGCCAGAAATACCACTAAAATAGTGGAGAAATGGCCATAAAATATGGTGATAAATGGGGCTTTCGCAGTAACTGCAGTATTGCTGCAAATCTCACCTAGGGATTTGGGAAGAGGTGAAACCCAGTTGATTAAGAATCCCTCCAGGGATAAAATCAAGAAACGGTGAAAGTAAATGCTTTCATTTGGGAAGGGGAAAACTGTTAAAATAACAGAAAAAAAACAGAAAAACGGCTGGATACAATGTAGCCAAACGACCTCAGGATATAGCCAGCAATACTGGTGTTGCTGTTAAGAGAAAATCGGTTAAAATAACAGAAAAAAACGGTTTTTGTCTTCTTGGGTAAGAACCTTACAAAACCTGACATTCAGGAGCGAGTTTTCCGATAAATAAAAAACAAATATGGGTATACAAATTACCCATTTTTTATGCCGGGTGCGGAAGAAAATTCGCCATTTTTAACCCCTATCACCCCATATTTTCTTAAGAGGGTGATGGGTATATTTTCTGAAGGGGGTGGGAAGCAAGTAAGAGTCGCAAGGCCCACACCACAAAAAGGCGCAGCTGTTAGTAAATTGTTAAGGTTTTAATTTTTTTATTGAATTATTATCCGGACAATCATGATATGTTTAAGAGTTCTAACAACATAAAATAATGCACTAACAAACGACCAAAGAGCCACAGCAATCAATGAGTAAAATGGTACATTCAATAAAACCCCAAAGAGAATAAAGATAATATAACTGTTTTTTCTACCATCAAATTTTCTGAATATTCTTTCAATTTTCCCATAATCTGATAAGGGACGATCTTTAACCACCTTCCCAAATGCCTGTCCACAGTAGTGAGAGAAACTATCAAAAAGTACAATAAATGTAGATAATATAATTGCTGACATCCCATAGGTTTTTGATAGATAAACAGCTAAAGCGATGTACCATGAGTGTTCAAAAAGGAAATCAAAGGCATGCTCCAGTTTCCCTATATTTGAGAAAGATATTTTCACTCTTGCAAGTTTTCCATCCACACCATCCATAAATGAGACAATAAAGGTAAGAAGAGAAGCGAAAAATAGATTTCCTGTGAGGAATAAAATTGTGGAAGCATAAGCAATTATATTTGTAAGGACAGTAATTTGATTAGGTGTAATTCTTTTATTTGCGATCCGTTTAACAATAAAATTTTCTATTGGTTTATTCACGTATGTTG
>Ga0307378_10000669_pt1 | contig 58870 bp, 90 predicted proteins | sample UN1MG_FD_202238 | JGI IMG/M metagenome (GOLD analysis project Ga0307378, IMG submission 202238) | Soil microbial communities from Risofladan, Vaasa, Finland - UN-1 | ecosystem: Environmental > Terrestrial > Soil > Coastal area > Acid sulfate soil | place: Finland: Risofladan, Vaasa | collected... | reverse complement strand
ATCCCTCACAACTCATGGAGGAGAAACATGGTTTCAGCAGTAAAAATCAAAACCCCTGAGGTTAAAAAAGAGGACGTAAGTTCGCCACCGGACCAGACAGATTACTCCCCCGCGACAATAAGAACAGGGAAGTTGATAATTCGCTTCTTCCCCTGGCTGGCCAGGGCGCTTAGCGATGTCGAGTCTGCTATCAAAGCCGGCAGCCAAGCTTGGAGGCTATAACACACTTCTCGGCTTCAATACAATTCATTTCATCTCATCACGTCTCTCGGCTTCAATGCACTACATATCAATACACTTCTCGGCTTCAGCCCATCTCAACTCGAATCTCGGCTTCAATACAGTACACCTTATCTCATCTCAATTCTCGGCTTCAGCACAATTTGACGCAATGACATCGTAGGCTTGATTGTGAAGCGCCGACAGTGCCGGCACTCAAAACGCTGGTGTCTTCCTGTAGTAGTGTTGGAAAATCCAGCTTTCCGTAGACGAGGGCGATTACAAAACGGACACCACATTCTCTCCTCCTGCCGCTATTGGGGAACCGCTAGTGTGCACTCGTCCTTATCGGGGCGCATCCCACATCATCTCATCCCTCGGCTTCACAGCAGTCCAGGTCATTCCAACTCAATTCTCGTCTCCAACCCAACACATCTCATATCGCGGCTTCACTACATTTCATCTCACGCCATCTCGACTCTCGGCTTCATTGCATTACACATCGGTACATATCTCGGCTTCATCTCAATGCAGCACACCTCAAGTCTCGGCTTCAATGCACTACATATCAATACACTTCTCGGCTTCAGCCCAGGTCATTTCAACTCAACTCTCGGCTTCAATGCACTACATATCAATACATCACTCGGCTTCAAATCAGTACATATCAACACTCGGCATGTCTCGTCTTCACCCCAACACATCTCATATCGCGGCTTCACTACAACACACATCAAAACATATCTCGGCTTCAGTACATGCCAGCCCACATCATATCTCGGCTTCAATTCACAACTTCTCAACTCAAATCTCGGCTGCTACTGTATCTTGGTGATATCGAAAGTGTACCGTCCCCAGCCCTGGGAACGCTCCTGCCCTATCCCGTGAATGCTGCCGTAGTCAAAGATGGTCTTGAGGATCTCCAGAGTTATAACTTCATCGTTTAGCACTTTCAAGTCGAAGACAAGGGTCGGTTTCTCGAGATAGTCCACGTACTTGATAGTCGACCGGGGTCCCATTCTCGTTACCACCTGCACGTAGCGAGCTTCCGTCCCTGCCGGTTCCTGGACGCCAAGAGGGATAACATCGGTTATGACGTAGACCTTGTTGGATACCTTTGCCTTCAGAGCTTTCACTTCCGGTTTTATGAATTGTTTTACCTGGGCGGCGCAGTCCTTGAGGTGGCCGCGGATACACCTCCCCTCATAGTAGAGCCCGTTGTCGTCCCTGGGGAAGGTTGCCCAGCCAAACTTAACCTCCTCATGGTCCTCCTCGTCCTCGGCGAGAGCTACCTTCGCAGCTACTTCCTCTGCGAGCTCATTAATCGGTACGAAGTCCTCCGGCGGGTTGAGCGGCTTCCGCTGCTCCAGCATAGCTGTGATCTGTTCCCTGGACCGCGGGAGAGATGCGGCAAACCTGCCGGTCATCTGGAGTTCTACCTGGTACGTCAGCCACATCCCTCCCCCCACTTCTTTCTTTTTTCGTCCGGCCATAATTACCTCCGTTTATTAAAATCATGCCATGAATACCAACAACACGAAGTGGGGGGGCGACTTCGCGGCTATGCACCCCCCCACTAACAGCCCCGCCGCTAGTCCCGATTACGTCGCACTAGATTGCGATTACTTCCGATGAAGCCGTGACGGGAGCCTTTTGAGGCGGTGGAAGCGGAAGAAACCCCGTATTGGTTTCTCTCGGCAGGACTGACATTGTACAGTAACATTTTGTCAACTCGGTGTCAATGCCACCTTACACAATAGCAGGAAAAGCGAGGGGGGCCGGGAACTCTGTGTCCCCGACCCCCAAGAACAAAAGATAAAAGATGATGAAGAGGGCTGGCCTGCCGCTAGTCCCGGTTACCCTCCGGGGCTTCGGACACGGGAGGGGAACCCCAATAATTAAGCTGGTCTCTGGGGGGCATCCTGGTCTCACCAGCACCCCTGGTTTCCCCCGCGTTACTTAAACTAGCGGATAGATTAGCATAATGTCAACGCCTGTGTCAATATAATTATCATCAATCTGTCAGCTTGATGAGGACTGCATGAAGCCCCTGGTCAGCGGTGCCACCAGGCACTTCCTCCCTGCTCACGTCTGCCAGGTATTTGCTGATGATACGAATGCCTTTTTGATGAGGGTAAATCCCGGCTACGAGCCTTCCATCCCTCCAGCACTCTACCATCTGGCTGCCAGATATCAATGAGTGGGGAACTACCCGGAATTCGTATCTCATGGCTTCCTCGCAAACTGCGTTCTGAAATCAAACTATGGCCTTATACTATCCAGGATATTCTTCAAATCTTTCTTGTTCATCTCCGGGATTACACAGGAGACGTAGGTTTGCTTCTCCGGAAAGGTCGCCCTTTCACAGTCACGGATAGCCTGCAGTAAGGCACGCACATCCTCTTTGTCTAACTGGTCGCTCCTGACAGAAATATTAACTTTCACCTCGGCCTCCTTCACCAGAACAGTGCAATAATGACTACCAGAACCCCGATAACCAGGTCAGCGAGTCCGCCCCAGCAATTAAAGGCCTCATCGACGTGTTTCCAGGCTTTCCTGAGCCTGATGGGGAAAGAGATCAGGCAGGCTGCCCCGCAGCAAATCAGCAGCGGGTCCATCGGCCCCAGTGGCTGTAGCTCCATGTTGTACCTCCTTCGGGTCATAGCTCCATCTGCTTACTTAATCGTATCGTCTCGGCTTCGTATTCGGTTCCCCGGCCGCAGACCTCCCAGATTTTTTTACCGGCCATAAAATTGAAGCCCAGTGCGTCTTCTGGTTCCTCCTGCTCAAATATAGTGCACATATTATCATCGGGACCGGTGGCTCGTTTCCGCGGTATCATGGCGATTATGTCGAGATTTATCATCTTGATTACCAGCAGGAGTTTCCTGGCAGCCTCTTCCTGAGTCCAATTTCCGATTACGGTTATGAAGAAGTCGCCCTTGTTTGTCGTAACGAGCCAGAGGTAGTCTTTCATGTCAATCGTTTTCTACGGACCTGCCTGGTTGTACCTCCTCTAAAATAGATGTATAGATGTTCGCCAGGTCCCCTGCTCAGAACACGACCTTAGCAACCAAGAATCCGAAAGCAAATGCTCCTGCCCCCCAGATGACTATCAGTATATCCACTGTTATCTTTTTCACATTCACTCTCAATTGACTTTTATGCTGATGAGTAGTAATATTTCCCCAGCTTCCTCACCTCATTTCATTATTTGCCGTCCGTCAGGCGCACCTCGATACCCAACCGGCAAGGGAACCCCCTGGGTGGCAGGGGGTTCTTGGCAATCTACCTCAGACCTTAGACGGCGTACCATCAGCACTATCTTCCCTTCTACCTGGCCGTTTCTTCCTTCAGGTCGCCGCCTTTAATTCCGTCCTTTTTTATCCTGTTCCGCTGTTTTATCAGCTCTGCCAGTCTTTCCTTCACTCTGATGGATTTAGACAGCCCGGGTATCCATCCGGGTTCACTCTCTTCCATCGACACCTCTAAATTAGCGAGCTCCAGGAGTTCCGCATCGCTGGCTGTGGCTAACCGGAGATTTGCTTGAGTCTTTGCTCTCCGGGCCTCTTTACTTCGCCCGTCATATTTCAAAACATCCCTCATAAGAATAGCCAGGTGTTTCTCAGCGAAGCTCCGGCACGCGCGGATACGCATTTCCCATTCGGTCTCCTGCACCTGTGTCCAGTACTGGTTTATTCCTGCATTTTCCATTGGTTTAATACCTTCCTTATATAAGTCTCCCTATATAAGTCGCCAAAATGAGGCGTTTTGTTACCCCCTATCTTTACTCTTCAACCCTTTCTTCACTGTTATTACTAGTTCAAGTGCTGAGTCTAAATCCCAGCCTTGTGCCCTGATATCTGTGATGATGGTGATCGTTCTTTCACCCCGGACAATACGCTGTGCAACCGAATCATAAAGCTGCTCAAGCGTCTTTTGCTCATCAGTTTTCAATTCTTCATTCATACAGAGTCAACTCCTCAGCGCACATCCGTACATTCCTCGGCTTCAGTTCACCCCACCTCAAATCTCGGCTTCAATACATCTCACTACACTTCACATCTCGGCTCCACTACATTTCATCTCAAAGCATCACAGTTCTCGGCTTCAGAACAGCGCATCACACCACATTTCTCGGCTTCAGTTCACCCCATCTCGACTCTCGGCTTCAGTTCCCCCCATCACATAGCATCTCTCGGCTTCAAATCACTTCAATACAGCACACTTCTCGGCTTCAAGACAACACACTTCAGCTCACCACATACCTCGGCTTCAATGCACTACATATCAACACATATCTCGGCTTCAGTTCATCGCATCACACCACATCTCTCGGCTCCACTACATTTCTTCTCACGCCATCTCATCACATCTCTCGGCTTCACACCATCGCACCCCACAACAATTCTCGGCTTCAATACACTTCAGGCCACATCTTGGCTTCAGTCTACTTACCCGAGCTTCCGTTCCAGTCCGGCTTGCCCCTGGCCACCCAGTCCTCGTACTTCGTGCCGTCAGGCATAGTTGCGTTCTCAAGACGTGAACCTGCTATCTGTTCAGGGGTAACTATGACCCCCGTGAGGTTTGCCCCTCGCAGGTCAAGCTCCGTGAGGTCTGCCCCTCGCAGGTCGGCCTCGGCCAGGTCAATTCTAAGCAGCTCCGTCCCGCCCAATTCTAATTCAGTAAGGAACCGAAGCACATGCGCAATCCGTGGTCCGTCCAGGTTCCGCAGGACGTACCTAGTGTGCGCTATCGCAACGGTCCGCGCCTCGCTGTCCGGGGCAGAGACGCGGAAGTCATATACGAGCAGCAATTCCGACAATCGGTACATGTACGTTGTCAGCATAGCTTCCTGCTGTCTTTCCAACGTTGTCAGTTTGGCTTCAAGCTGTCTTTCCAACGAGGTCAGTTCGGCTTCACGCTGTCTTTCCAACGCATTGTTGCGTTCAGCCCTTCTCACCGCCCGATTAACCAGCCAAACACCGACCACCAGTGCTACGGGAATAGCAAGCAGCTGGAGCAAGTCCCAGACCATCTTATCCGAGAATCCCCACCCGCTCTCATGGACCATCCAGTACACCAGAGACAGCAGGACTGCGGCAACCAGGAAGACCGCCAGTTTCCGGTATCGTCCGGAGAGGAAATCCCGTATCCTCAATGAATAGTACCTCCTTTATTCAATCTCTTCCCGCTTTATGCCTTCTCCCATAACGTTGACCGTGCCTATTTCATCACAGCCATCCCGCTTGGCCACGGTAAGTCCCTTCTGCCATCTTTGCCTGAGAGTCTCTCCGAGGAGATTGGGGACATCCCCGTTGTAATAGAGACATTCAAAACCGTCCGGCCCTATAACGAGCCAGATGCACGTATCGGCACCAAACCCGGGGCGGCAGAGCCTATGTACTTCCTCGTCTTCAAGGAGAATGTCGGTATGTCCGGGTTTCTTAACTACCCTCATTTTTTACGTGCCCCAGAATGTCGCTTGATATCCCCTCGATTGCCGGACATCCTTGATACGCTCCCCCACCCCTTTACAGGAGTTTTCGTCAATAACACCCAGGGCATTTATGATTCTGGCAGCCATTGCCGGGCTAACTGCTGGTTCCTTCCCTTGGTCCCTGCGTAGTTCAAACGAGCATTGTTTCGCCCCAGGGTCTGTCAACACGGGCACGATATTTGCACGAGCCAGGTAATCGAGCATCCCTTCCCGGTCATTGAGAAATCGAGCCATTCGCAGTTCCATGTTTCTTCTCCTCACCTCTTTTCATCAGCAGATTACCCTTTTGTCACCCCTGGTGTCAATGCCGTCATACATCGAAATAGCTAAGGGGTGCGATATCGCACCCCTTATTACTTTTTTCATAAGGCTCGCCCTTCTCACCCAGGGCGTTATTACTCACCATGACCTGGTATATCCAACAGCCTTCACATTGCACGGCTTACATAACCCTGTAAAGGTTGCCCGCCGAACACCATCTTTCCTTACCCACCGTTCTAGGCCACAATCGGGACACTTCACCCATACCATCAGCACACTGTTTACCCGCTTCTCATCTCCTGCTTCCATCTATAAACTTCTCCTTATACACCCGACATAGCTAAGGTCTGCCATTTATCGCACCCCTTATAACTTTTTTCTTATATTTTTATCTCAGCTCATCTCAGTTCTCGGCTTCACGTCATTACATTCCATTCCATTGCTCGGCTTCAGTTCAGCCCATCACATCTCTCGGCTTCATCTCATTGCAGCTCAGCTCTCGGCTTCAATTCATCACACCACACCCCAAATCTCGGCTTCAAACCATCGCATCTCACTGCATTTCTCGGCTTCACTTCAATTCACAACATCCCATCTCTCGGCTTCAAATCGATACAGCACACCGCACTTCTCGGCTTCACGTCAGCCCACTTCAGCTCATTGCTCGGCTTCAGAGCAGCTCAGGCCACCCCATCTCTCGGCTTCACTTCACGCCATTGCAGCTCACATCTCGGCTTCACCACGACTCATCGCACTTCTCGGCTTCAGTTCATCGCAGCACAACGCACTTCTCGGCTTCAGGCCAAGTCATTTCAACTCAACTCAAATCTCGGCTTCAATACACTTCAGGCCACGTCTCGGCTTCAGCTCAACTCAGGCCATTACAGTTCTCGGCTTCAATTCAACTCAAGCCATCTCAATTCTCGGCTTCAGATCATCTCAGTACATCACTCGGCTTCAACGCAACCCACCTCACTTCTCGGCTTCAACGCAAATCAGTTCATGTCTCGGCTTCAAGTCAATACATACCACTACATCACTCGGCTTCAGACCACAGCATCACACCCCTCGGCTTCACATCATCTCAGACCACCTCACCTCTCGGCTTCAGTTCAGTCCACCGCAGTCCATGTCACCTCACCTCTCGGCTTCAGACCACAGCATCACACCCCTCGGCTTCATCTCATAACCATCCACTGCATATCTCGGCTTCAATTCAATTCACGCCACCTCAATTCTCGGCTTCAACCCATCCCAGCTCATTTCACAGCATGTCTCGGCTTCAAAGCAATTCACGCCATTTCAATACATATCTCGGCTTCAGTTCACTTCAAAACAACACATCCCATCACTCGGCTTCACTTCAGTACAACACTTCTCACCACATACCTCGGCTTCAACACAAATCAGCTCAATTCTCGGCTTCAGCCTTAGTGCCCTCAGGGCCTTATACGACTCCAATCTCCTCCCGCTGGGTAAAGTGGATTATCTTGATTTTCTTACCGGTCGCCTCTGCAATTCCCCTTGCAATTGGCTTGAGGCTTTCGACCCGAGCCATGTCAGCGCCGATTAGCGGCATCCAGCCATCTCCCGTATTCGTCCCAACTAGACCCTCATCCTCGGGGCCCGAGTCTTCAGCAACGAAGGCAAACATCTCCTCGATTCTCGGCATATTTCTCCTCCTCGTGCCTTCAGGGTGTCGCTTCTTTTCACCCGCAGATTACCCTTTTGTCATCCCCTGTGTCAATAGCGTCATACACCCAAACGGCTAAGGGGTGCGATATCGCACCCCTTATAACTTTTTTCTTATATTCTTTTCTCTTTCCCCTGTACCCTCAGGGTGTCGGTTCTTCACTGCCAGGCGGGTAAAATCGTGTTTTAGAACAGACTTTTCTGCGTGTCCATCCCGCTGCCTTCAGAGTTTTCCTAATTTTAGACATAACTTTCGCCGGATTCCAGCTGAGAACCTTCAGCCCCTCTCGGATCTTTCTTTGCTCGAAATATTCTTCGAAGTCATCATAGATAGCATACCCCCGCTTCTCAGCCGCCTCCCGAGCTATCTTAACTATCTCATCCTCGTGGATTTCTCCCCAAAGGTCTGGTTGCCCTCTCATCTAAGTACCCTCAGGGTATCGCTTCATGTTTAATCCTCTTTAAGATGGCGTCTCTTGGACTCATGCCGGTCTACAATATAGCGAAAGTCATCAGCCGTTATCTTTCTGTATTGACCCCCTTGGTGTAGGTCAATCCCTAACTCTTCCGGGGCTTCTGAAACGAAGGTATCATCGTCCCACGCATCTATCGTTTCCGGGATAAAGCGAACCATGTTCTTCAATCCGGGGTGCACACCTGGGCGGACTTGGGAGCCGCGACTCTTAGGCCTTTCTTTAACTGTAGCCGAGCCTACTATCTGACAGCTCTTGCTAAACAAAAACTTTGAACCTTCCAGGGCTTCTTTGGCCTTATAGCCCATAAGGCACACACCTTGGCGAGGGCCAGCAAGCTCATCCCTCAAAAAATCTCTAAGAAGCTTTGGGGTGACAAAGCTGCCGAGCTGCCAGATATAGTCTGTTCTCATTTGATCCTCCAATTGCTGCCCTGTGCCCTCAGGGTGTCGCTTCTTTTCATCCGCAGATTACCCTTTTGTCACCCCCTGTGTCAATACCGTCATACACCCAAACGGCTAAGGGGTGCGATATCGCACCCCCGTATAACTTTTTTCTTATATTCTTTTCTCTTTCCCGGGACCTCAAGGGGTCGGTGCATGACTGGCTTTCAATATGAAGCGACGAATAACGTCGGTATTATAGCCTCCCATAGAGCCGCTACTTGAGTCATAGCTACTAACTACCGAAAAGTACAAGGCTGCAACACCTGGTTCCAAGTAGTCCGGAGGAATTTCGACATACCACCTTATTATGTTTTCACTGTCAGGCCAACCGATCTCGCTAGGGATGAATGTCTTCTGGCTACCATCGCGACGTACTTGTACGCCTTCCAGAGAATACGGACCAATTGCCTGGTCATCCAAGAGATGGATATTACTCCTTGCTATTACAGTGATATAGTCGCCAATATAGGCTTCGTCGGGACACTCCAGAATCTCAAAATACCGCGCTGGCTCAGCAGTTTCTCCTACTACCTGTGGTGGTGGCTCTGTTGATGAGATGCTATATCTCAGATAGTGGGAGTTATTAGGGTCAAGATTGAGGGCCAGCAACTTATAGATTCCTGTACCAGGTGGTAGAGAAACCGTGATGGTTCCTGCCGAGAACCCTGCTATACCAGCAGGAGTAAGCACAATTTCAAATTGTCTCCCTCCATTAGAAGATGAAACCTGTTTTACCTCTTTCGCCATCGAAGAAATGGACCACCAACCCTCACCCTCTATATAGCTGCGCATCTCAGCAAAAATGACACCAATTTCTGATCTGGGATTTTCCCAGGAACTGTTTTCGTCCCAGTTTATGGGGCAGTCTGACTCCAGTGTCAACTTTAAGACCTGCCCTTCTGCTAGGGCAAGAGCAACACTGGCATGAACACAGCCTTTCGTAGCTCCTAAGTATAGGGGAATGGGGAATTCCACCGATTCATCGTAACGAGCCAGGCTCACATGTCCTGACACAGGCAAAGATGAAAGTTCCCCTTCTTCCAGCGTCCGGTCGTCTTCCTCTTCAATAACTTCAACCACGGTAGCTTCAGGCTGTGATACCTTCTCAGCTACCGGTGCTTGCCTTATTGCAACCTGGGTTTGTTTTTCAAAAGCTTCAGGCTCTAATACATAGATAGCCGTTCCCAAACCTACTGCAGTCAGCATCAAAACGGTGAGTAGCACCGGAATGAGATCCTTGTAGCTCCGACGCTGGATAGCTATAGCTTGCCTCCTTATTCCTGGCTCAGACTACTGCTAGAAGGAAGACTGCTGCCGTCCCCCCGGCACCTATGACTAATGAGACGATGGCTACAAACCACACTGTCCCGAGGCCATAGGATTTACCGGTTACGCTTTTCAAACGCTCTATTTCTTTCTCCTGCTTTTCGCCGGTCTTCTCCAGGACCTTTATTTCCCTTTCGTATTCTCGGACCTTCCCTTTCAATTCAACCACTTCAGCTTGGGCTACCATGTCTACCCCAGATGTGTGCTCACTCATTGTTTCCCCTCCTTAAATAGAGACCTATCGTAGTTACAGATATTACCCTTTTGTCACTCCCTGTGTCAATAGCGTCATACAAATCAGTGCCGGCGTCATCAATAGCCCCAGCGCCGGGAATTTATATCCCCCTTGACCAGCCGGTCGAGCGGGTCGAACTGGTGGTGCTGGGAGATGGCTCTTGAGGTGGAGACCTGCCGTGAGTAGCGCAGCACCATGGCCAGGGTAGCGTGGCCCAGCAGCAGCCTGAGCGAGTTTATGTCGCCCCCGGCATCGAGGTAGCGGGTGGCAAAGTAGTGGCGGAAGCGGTGGGCGCCGCCGGCGCTGGTGACGCCGGCGCGGCGTTTCAGGCGGTTGATCATGGTCCGGACGCCGAAGAGCGTCATCGGCTGCCCATCATCACCGGTCCACAGCAGCTCCCCCTGCGGCGGCTTGAAGTCCAGGTAACGGCGCAGCGCCTTCTTGGCTTCCCCGTTAATCGGCACCGCCCTCATCTTGTGCCCCTTGCCCAGCACCGTAATCTGCTGGAGTCTGGGGTCGAGGTCGTTCAAGCCGATATTCGAGAGTTCCTCCAGCCGGAGGCCGGTGGAGACGAACATCGAGATGATGGCCTTGTTGCGGATGCCCATGAAGCGGTAGCCGAACTTGATATCATCCTCGCAGACATCGAGCATGGCTCTGACCTCGTCATCGGTGTAGGGCTCCACCTCCCGGTAGCGTGGGGGGCGTACCTTGAGGCGGGCTACGGGGTTTGTGGGGATGTACTCCTCGGCCTCGGCCCAGTTGAACAGGGTCTTGACCGCCTTACTGTAGTGGTAGACGGTAGCGGGGGTGGCCGCCTTGTAGCTGCCGCGCCTGCCCTGGGGCCAGCGGTGCTTCTCGGTGGTCACGTAGTCGACGAAGTCACGGATGTGGTTGCGGGTGATCTCCTCCAGTTCAGGCCATTCGTTCTTGCGGGCGTACCAGTCCAGGTTAGAGAGGATGTTCTGGTAGTAGGCCTTTCCCTTGACTGACAGTTCGTGTCGGGAAAGGAACCGGGAGATGATCTGGGACAGGGTCATGGTCTCTAGTTTTAGTGTCATTTTCCATCTTTGCTCGTCCGTCCAGGCGCACTAAAGTACACTGGTAGTGTATTTTCTTTTTCTCTACTAAAGTACACAAGAGGTGTATTTTCCTTTTTCCGAAGCTACTTTCAGCCAGTATCTGGGGTAGCTTTTGGAAGGCAGGAACTCTACCAGCTGAGTTACTCCCGCGCCTGAACACGCTCGTGACGAGCAATTTCCTCCTCTTTAGTCTCGAAATCCTGTATATCCATCTTAACACTTTGTATAGCCATAATGCAAATCCACGATGACTTTTCACAAGGCAGGAACTCAAGCAGAATTCCTGCCATTTCAGCAGAGACTTAATTTGAGCCTGCATTTCGAACCATCCGGTGCCGCTCGATGAGATGCTCGAAAAACTCGATCTCCACGTCCTCAAGCAGTCCCCGGTACTTTTCCTCAGCGTACTCCCGGAATTCCGGCAGGCGCTCCGTTGGGACCTTGGCTATCTCCGGTATGTGACCGGCCATGGCCATGACCTCACTCACACTTATACCGAGGAACCTGGCGATCTTCAGGCAAGAAGCCGACCGCGGCTGGTCCTCTCCCAAGAACCACCTGCAGACGGTTACGTGACTAATCCCCAGTTCCTTGGACAGACGGTTCCTGTTCAGTCCCCTCACCCTCATCGCTTCTTCGAGCGCCGATAGGAGACCATTAGACTTTCCTGTCGCCATCGTTCACCTCGATTTCTCGACTTTGAACATCTTGGTACCACACGTGGAGCAGATACCCCGGGTCGCACTGTCCCCGCTCTTCATGGTGACCGGCCTGGGATACTTGATTTCCCTCCTGGCACGGCACTTTATACAATAAGCCTCCACTCTCCCTCCCTCCCCTTATTATGTCTACCGCTATTGACATTACGTACACTTTGATTTACACTCATGGGCAGGGTAGAACCCCCAACAGTCTGTCTGTCGAAAAGGAGGGTTGCTCGTCCGTCCTGGGGTTCTACCCTGCTTTTTCCTGCGGTGCCTTTGAAGCCCTGCTTAGTGTTTGGGCAAATTTCACCAGTATTTCCTGAAGTTCAGGGCCCAGTCTGTCTGCGTTTCCCATCAACTCATCAAGTAACTGAAGTTCTACCTCTCCCGACAGTTTCCTGTTTTCTTCATCGTAGTGGAACCGGACATTCACCAGTGCTGTCATTGATGACGGTAACCGTAAATCCATCAGACTCCCTCATTCTCTACCAGGAATTTAGCAAACTCTGTCATCAGTCTGAGTTGAGGCTCAGAGAACTCTGCCACCTCATCCATCAGACGCGCCATTGCTGTACTTATTTCTCCTTCATCTTCACGCTCCGTTCTGTAGCCCGCCATGACCAGCAACTCATCCTCCATGGCCAGTCTTGTTCGGGAACCATCGCCGGAAAATGCAACTGCCAGCTTCTTTATTGTCTCAGGAGTAGGTGATACCCCCTTTAGAATGTCCGCGATGGTGCCATGGCTGATACCGACCATCGCAGCCGCCTTCCTCAGGGATAAATTATCATCTTCCATCTTTTTACCAAGCCATTCACTAAATTTCACCATTCAGTTCCCCCCTCTTTGGTAATCATGGTTTACATTATAGCATCGTAAAATGACTGTGTAAACATAAGAGTTGGGCTTAACCAAAATTGAAGCTGTATAGCTCTATTGACATATTGGCTTCTAACCTATACAATCCGTAATTGTCATTAACATTTGGGGGCAGGAACAATGGAACAACATACACTGTTTGTCATTGATCAACATCCACTGTTTATTAAGTACACGCGCTACTATCTTAATAAGAAGACGGGCTTCTCCAAGGGATATCTCAGCCGAGTAGCCACCGGGAAGCTTCCCTTGAGCCGTTCGTTTATCGAGCGTGTCTGTTTCAAGCTCGGGGAGTCCGAAGAGAGCCTGTTTCTACCGGACTCTGAAGCAAAGTCCCTCACCCCTGCAACCCCCAAGGATTCCTAGCGGCGGCCTCAATTCAGGAGGCAATGACCGTTCCCAGGAAGCGATCACTCCAGCTATTCCGTATGGCCGCCGAAGAAGAAGGGCAACAGCACTCTGGTTCCGTTCCCGGAATCGATGTAGAAGGTGAGATGACTAATGCCAATGCCTGACAAAAATGCTGTCGGAACGCTCCAAAAATTCTCCGGACCACTGCCTCCGTTACGACAGAAAATCATGAATTTTCTTGCGAACCACCTGTTTCCGATAATACCTCTTCCAGCCACTCATTACAGCAATCCCCTCCCGGCCTCTCATGCCCCCCTGGTAAGTACCATGCCGGAACCGACCGGTATATTACTACCTAATATTTGTTTTAGCCCCCCAGATTTCGATTCTGGTGCGTCAATAATCGACCTGCCGGTACCGGAAGTGCCGGGAGACTATGTTTCATGCTAACTGAGAAAGCGATTGAAGAATTTATGACCAGCCGCGGCGGCCTCCGGCCCATGACGCAACAGGAGTACCGCAAGCACCTGGCGCAGTTTCAGAAGGTATTCCCGCGCCTGCCGAAGAACCCCCAGCCCATTCAGTCGTGGCTCAATAGCTTTTCAGGGCTTGCCCCGGAAACTATCCACTCACGCTTCCGTACCATCAGGACCTTCTACCGGCAAATACACCTCTGGCGGCCGAACATCCCCAACCCCATGCCCCTGGTCAGGCCGCCCATCTTGCACCCCAAGGCAATGCGGACGTTTGCCGACAGCGAGCTCCACAGGCTTTTCAACCGGCCGCTCTCCTCCCAGGACCAAGCCCTGCTCACGCTCCTCCTGGACACCGGTCCCAGGGCCACGGAGTGTGCGAACCTGGTCTGGAACGATGTGAGCCCCGGCTTTGTCGTCCTCCGGGGAAAGACCGGTGAGAGGATCGTCCCGGTCAGTGAGACCACCTACCGGCTCCTGCTGGCTCTCAAGCCGACGCTACCACCGGCAGCCGGCGACCGGCATGTATTCATGGGCAAGCGAGGTCCCCTTAGCTACCAGGGTATCTACCGGCGAGTGCGGCGGCTGTGTAATCAGGCGGGCATTACTGGCAGGCGCTGCTCACCACATACCTTTCGTCACACCTTCGGGACCGACTATGCGGCCGCCGACGGCTGTGACCCGAAAGTTCTTCAGGATATCCTCGGCCACAGAGACTTCAAGACGACTCTGCGGTATATCCAGAACAACCCCCGGCGCATGGCCGTCAATCACTCGCGCTGCACCCCGCTGAAGGGGCTGGCGGCAGCTGCCCAGGGCAACTTATTCAGGGAGGACAGCGTGATTAGCGAGGCCGAAGCAATAGTGGCCCGAATGGCCAAGCTGAAGTTGTAACGAGATAATCGTTACGAAGGACAAGATGCCGAAGAGAAAACCGTGGCTGAAGATGTGGGTCGAGTGGATTCACGATCCCAAGATGCTCGGACTCACCCTGGCCGAGACCGGGGTCTGGTGGAAGCTGGTTTCCCTGGCCCAGGAGCTGGCCCAGGATGGGCGCATTGCAGAGAGCAGCGGGCGTCCTCTTAATCTCGATGAAGTCGCCAACTGCCTTCATCTGAGTAAGAGGACCGACATCAGACAGTTGATGAGCATGATGGATAAGATGCAGCGACAGGGCAGTCTCCATTGGGATGAGGCGACCCTGGTCATCACCAAGTTTGCCGAGAGGCAGGCACAGGTTCCCTCGGCCACCAGAGAGGCCGTGAGAGAAAGGGTGAAGCAACACCGCCGGCGTCAGTCTGAAACGGAAAAGTCGTTACACGGGTCTCCCCCCAGACCCCCCTCTTTAGAGGAAGAGGGAGAGGGAGATACAGAAGAAGAACGTAACGACAGAAAACTCGTTACAAGTAACGACAATCCCGTTAAATTAAACTTCATTTGCGCTCAAATCGTCACTCTGTTTGAAGAAAATATCGGACAACTTCCGGGCATAGTCGGTGAAGATATCAGGGAATTTTGTGAAAGTTTCAGCGGCGACATCAGCTGGATCAGACCCGCTTTCAAGGAAGCCCTGGGCCGCAACAAGAGAAACTGGAAATACATCCGGGCAATACTTGAGAACTGGCAAGATGAAGGAGGGCCACCAGATGCCGAAAGAACCTATGGGTCATCAAAGAGAGTCTCGGACGCAGGGGCTGGAGCTCCTCGGAGATATACTCGGGAAGAAGCAGAGGCAGACGGCTGGACCGTCCACTCAGGAGAAGAGACCGATACAGAAGACTGAGACGGGGGACTGTGAGTGCAAGACGTGTGGTGAAGGCTTCCAGGGTGACGTCACGACCTTCTACTTTGTCGACCCGCCCCGGGTGATTTGCGACAATGAGTGCCCGGCGTGCCGGGAGAAGATGGTAGCTGCAGAAAATGATGTCACAGAGAAAGTGCGCCGCCTCAAGGTGCTCGCCCTCCGCGAGTCCTGGCTCCACGATTGCGGAATCCCACCGGTGTTCCAGGGTATCAGGTTCAAGGACCTCGATATCAGCTACCAGGCCAAGCCACAGAAAACCTGCCGGAAGTGGGCTGATTCCTTTGTTGTTGAAGACCCTGCCGCTTCCCTTTCGCTGCTACTGTACTCGGCTACCCCCGGAGTCGGGAAAACCGTATTGATGAGCTGCATGGCCGCCCACATCATTGATAACTGGGATGGAGACCCGGCACGCTCTCGTTGTCCGGTCAGATTCGTCAGTGGCCCCGAGATGGTGAGAAGGATTCGGGCTACCTACGACATCCCTGATGGCCAGCGCCATGAGCGGGAGACTGATGTCTATAAGGAACTCGGGGGAGTCGGCCTTCTCATGCTCGATGATGTCGGCAAGGAGCAGCCCAGGTCCTACCGGTTCACCCAGGAGATGTACTGGTATATCATCGACGCTCGAGTGAAGACAGGGCTTCCTGTGGTACTCAATTCCCGCCGGCCTCTAACAGGTCGGGATTCTCTGGAGGAGCTGATGGGAGTCGACACTGTGGACCGCCTCTACGGGATGACCGGTGGCCAGATGACTGAGATGATGGGCATGAGCTACCGGAGAATCAATAAGATTCCTTAGATGTAACGGCAAAGGCGTTACAGGGATTTCAAGGAGGATGCTGATGACACTGCCATATATGGAATGGATGGACAAGGGCTACCACATCCTAGTGGTACAGGCTGAGGAAAACTATTACCACGCCCTGGTCTCCCCTGACGGCGTAAGGTACTTCATCTATGACCGCTTCTCTGCTCCGTCTCTTCAGTGTGTTCGGGACCATTACTGCTTCCACCCCTGGGCCTTCGAAGCCGTAAAAGCACCTGGATCCATCACCAGGGAAAGCGCCCTCGAGGGAGAGACAGGCATTCCAGAAGAGATGGAACCCTTTATCCGGGAGATGGATAATCTGCCTTTCTCTACGATTGCATCGTGGGCAGAGTCTGTTATCGACCGCGAGAATAGGAAGGTCTGATGAGAAAGTGCCAGTACTGCGACAAAGAGGAATTATGCGGGGTGGGACCTGACAATATCCCGGTCTGTGAGGACCACTACGCCGAATATCTAAACATCAAAAGGCAGGAAATTGAAGAAGCATTTCAATCACAACAGCGTCCCTCAATTGATACCACAGGGGCAGGAGTGCAGGGCTCGGTAACCACTCCGAGTGAACCGGCTCCAGCGAAACGATTGTCAAAGCCCCATAGGTATAGCATCGGGCGGGGTTGACCTACGGCAACTCTGCCCGATGTACCGGCAAAAAAGGAATCACATATGACTGGAAGAAGCCATCTCAGGAGGCGATAAACTTGACAAAGGAGTCCAAATGCAGTCAGCAGAAAAGTTGAAGTGGGTCTATACTATCTTACTCCTCCTGGTCACCATGGGGTGGGCAGTATTCACCGTCATGGTAATCAAGGGCTCCCTCACCCTTCCTTCACAGTCGGGAATACTGGAGGCCTCCGGGACGAGTGTTCTCCTAGGGGCACTTATCGGCTGGAATGCCTTGGTGATTCAGTATTGGTTCAGGAAGAAGTCTCCGAATGTTCCTAAAGAGTAAGATTGCTTGCCGGTGGTTACGGCGTTGTTGTGTGGCGGGAGAGCGAGCCGGCACCAGGCTAACTCAGAGAAATCAGGGGATGACCGGCATCCGCCGGCTCTATCCGCTATAAGAAAGAGGGAGACTATGGGAAACGATAGGCTAATCACGATTGAGACACAAACCAAGTTGATGACGGAGGGGTGTTGCAAATGCGGCGTTCTCTTCGCAGTGCCGAAGGACTTTCAGGAGCGTCGGGTCCGGGATGGTGAATGGTTCTACTGCCCTTCTGGTCACGCGCAGCACTACACCGAAACCAATGAGGAGAAGCTGCGGCGCCAGCTCAGTAGTGCCCAGGCCGACGTCGCGCTCTACCGGTCGCGCTGTGACAACCTGCTCGGGGAACTCGACGCTCGGGAGAGGGAGATGCGGCGGGTCAAGCGCCGGGTGCATGCCGGCACCTGCCCGTACTGCCGTCGCCACTTCGTCAACGTGGAGAGGCACATGACGACGAAGCACCCAGAGGAGGCGGGAGGGTCGGTGGAGAATACCACAAAACCATGACACAGGAAGTTGACGACACCAGTGACCCGGTCTGCCAGCTTTGCGGAGTCCCCTACGCCGGGCACTTGAAGTGCCAGTGCTGCAGTATCTATTGCGGCCCTAACCACTTCCAGGAGAAGGTCTACCACTACCGCGGCAAGACGCTTTGCGGCTTGTGCATTAAGGCCTGGATACACTTCGAAAAGGTCGTTGGCTACAACGTCGCCTGGGATGCATTCCTGAATCGCAACAAGTATTACCAGGCCGACGGCCAGCGCCGGAGAAAGAAAGTGAGTTAAACAGCGTCAATCTTTCCTTCTGATGAGCTTTGCGAAGACCAAGGAGCCGAAGGCTACAACTGCAGATCCCCCTGTAATGCATATAAAGCCCACATCGGCTTCGAAGTACACCTCAATCCCGATGCCGATCAGGACCGCACAGATGCCCACTGCCTCGAGTGCTACAGCCAGGCCTCGGGTTAAACCCTTCATCTCTTACTCCTTCGTTTCCGCTCTTTTTTTATGTCTTGCCTCAGACCGTAACCGTTGCCGGGCCACCTCGTCGCGGCTCATCCTTCCACCAAACGGGTTAGGGATGGTCTTCTCGTAACCACATTTACACTTCAGGGTAGCCTTACGTCCTTTTGTACTCAGAGATGTGATGCTTATTCCGCCTCCCCTGAAGCGGGTCATCAAGACCTCGCCACACTTGGGGCAGAGGGTTGGCCTACCCGGTGACTTCTTAACCTCAATGTTATTCTCTTTCGCCCAGCACTCCTGACAGACCCACTGGCCATCTATCTTGCGTAGCGGTCCTGAATGGCTCTTGGACTTGCGGCTACACTTGATGACAATCCCTGTGGTCATGTTACCTCACCCGAAGATAACTCCCCATGAATGGGCATATCCCCCCGATGGGAAAGGGTCACCCTCTACGTCGTAGTAGATGCTATAAGGGTCTGCAGTCCCGTTCTCCCAGCCATAATCACAGCCATCAAACGGCCTATTACCTTTTGATGCAGGGTAAAAGCTACAACGGATGTTAGGGTACGTGTTCACATTTGCCATCCCCTGAATCTCTGCGGGAGCTGACCAGGCTCCTCCTGAATACTTGGTATACCAAATGTCGTTCTCACCTGGAGCATCTGTTCCGCTCCAGACTACGTGAATGTTGTCATTCCAGTCCGAGCCTACACTCGCTCTGGTCTGCCCATAGCCGCTCATTCCCGCAGCAGTTGACAACCTTATAGTGCCGGCCCAGCCCCCCCCATCCTTCTTTTGATACCAAATCTGGTAGTTAGCAGGGTAGAGGTCTGCCAAGCCAGTCCATACAACATGCAGGTCGTCGTTCAGGTCTACCGATATACATGGGTCGGTCTGCCCATGATCGTTTGCTCCAACTTGATCAGAGATACATACTGGCCCAACCCAACCTCCGGAATCTACATTGTACCAAATTGCATCTTGGACAGAGTAAGGGGCATTTGCTGCCCCCCCCCACACTACGTGGACGTAGTCGCTCGAGTCAATATCAATAGATGGAAGTCTCTGAGTATTGGTATCCATGCCGGCAAAGGTTGATATTATGACTGGCCCAGCCCAACCCCCATCATTCATGTTGTACCATATCTGGTCGGCTGCGTTATAGGTTGTATCCTGGCCAGCCCATACTACATGGACATGGTCATTGGAATCGACTGCGACAGCAGGACTCTTTTGGACATTGTAGTCATCCATCCCGGCTAAGGTTGATATCCTGACCGGAGGTTGCCAGGCACCGTTGTACAGGGTATACCAAATCTGGTCCGACAAGGTGAAACCCGTTGCCTTCCCGCGGTGGACCACATGGAGGTAGTCATTAGAGTCGACAGCTATCGCTGGTTCGTACTGGGCATAGGAGTCCATCCCGGCGAAGGTCGATATTATAGTTTGGTTTCCCCATGTAGCTCCATTATCGTCACTCTCTTCAATGTAAATCTGATATTGACCAGCTAGCTTCAACATGTAGACGGCATAAAGACGCCCCGCACTAGTACGCGCTAGTTTACGCTGACCGGTGTATGCCCAGCCTCCGGAGTACTCAGTGATGTTGATAAGACTAGCCATTATATCTTACGCACCTTCAAGCAGATTGCTACTCTTGTGCAGACGGTAACGGCGTCAATATTGAAGGCTAGGATATCCCCTTCGTCTATACCAGTCGTCCAGCCAGCAAGACCTGAGTCCTGGTACTTATCGGTGGGGCCAGCAAGGGTCGGCTTCGCCGCGGCAGTAATAGTGTCGGCGACAGTGGGGGGAAAGTTCGCATAGATGTCGTTCCAGATGTCAACGGTCATTGTGCCGGCCTGGTCGGCCAAAAGGGTCACCTGTTCGATTTCACAGTCAAAGGGCACCTCAAGAAAGCCATGAAGCCCTAAGGCAATAACAGCCCCGCCGCCGTCGATAATGTATGTGATTGAAGCTGTTTGGTCTGCCCATCTCTCAACCACTCCGGGGCCACCGCTTACCATCGCCTGGCCAGCGACACCCTCGACACCGTTTATCTTTCTTGGTGCAGTATTCTCTTGGCCCACCATTAACCCCTAGTTGAAGTGCAGTACGACCTTCGCCAATACGTCGGTATCCGCACCCTTCGACTCGATACAGTGACCTATCTCCCCCATGTGGATGTCAAGCTCCGGGATTCCCCCGCCCGGAGGAGCTGCCAGGGTCGCGTTTGCCCTTCCGGCAACGTCCGAGACATAGACCCAGAATCCTTTTGTCGAAGCCGTAGCGTTCTTGAGAAGCACCTGGGCAATCCCGTAAACAACAATCCAGCATAACGAACCATCTGCAACCCCAACTTGATAGACTACCGCTATCGGCATTGCTCCATCAGCATCACAGACCTTGAAGGCATTGTCGTTGACAGTATCGGCCTGCACGACTGTCCCGAGAACAGAATCTGCACCCGTTTTATTCAGCAGCCGGATGCAGATTCCACCAATCGGAGTGATAACCGTTTCGGCCCATGCCTCAACCTGGTCAGGTCCGCCGCTAACCATGAGCTGGCCGGCGGCACCTTCAACTCCGTTTATCTTCTTGGGTGCATCATTCTCTTGGCCCATCATCAACCCTTAGGCTGGACATTCTTGTGCTCCACCGTTTCTCACGGTAACCTGTACTACATCACCCCCACCTGCTCCAGCTGTAGCCAGGAGATGCTGCCAGTCAAGGGCATCAACTGGTATTCTGGTGACGTGCGATGCTGCTAGAACTCCATCTACCCAGAACTCGACCAGCCCAACAGTTGTTACTCCACCAAAGACTACTACCTCAAGTTGATGTTGAGCTCCCGTTGATGGTTCAGCGAGGTTTGTCGCCTGAGTAGCTGCTCCGTCATCACTCGATGCCTTGAAGTTAGCACCATCCCAGATAAGACCAGCATGGTCTTCAGTAGCAGCCGGAACAGCATTTCCTAAGACCTCCCTCAGGCCAAAGAACATAGTAACATTGGCATCGAAGCTGTCTACTGCAATCTGGACCAGGTACCGGGGAGTCCTTGCGGGGGTCAGCTTGTTACTCAGGGCTCCGGCGGCTTCCGCACCCGACTCGATGGCCTCGGTATCGACCACATTATCGGTTACCTCGAGCAGGACCTGTCCGGTCCCGGCATCTTCCGGGGTGCCTCTTGTTGTTACCTGGCTCTGTGCCAGGGTAGCCATCCAGCTCCATCTCTGAGTATGCCAGGGGGCATCCTTCAGGCTTGGTGATTCATCAACGATGTTGCCGGTACCAGCCCTTTGGATAGCTTTGTATGAACATTCCTTTAATATCACTCTAGCAAGATTACCGGCGACTATCGGAGCTTCGATACCGCAGTGTCTCAGGATTATGGAACTGCCCGTGTTAGTCCAGTCCGCGGTGCATATCATCGCATCGTTATCGAGAGTGATAGTGCCAGCGGTGACGGAGAACATCCCACAAGTACCCGCCCAGCGGTTTCCCCATCCGGTCCAGGTACCAGCCTGGCTACTGACAATATGGAAAGCATTGGCATTGGTGAAAGTGAAGTCATTATCAACCAGGTGGAAGGTTCCTGCACCGGTGGCATTTCTAATCGTGAGGGAGGCCCCGGTACCTCCGATGTTGTGAGAGCAACCTATAATAGTATATGTTCCAGCCCCGTCGAAGGACATAACCCTGACAGTGTGTGCAGCTGGTACTACAACCTCGAATATTACCCTTCTCATGGTAATAGTTAAAGCATTACCAGCATCACCAATATGCTGTCTACCTCCAGATAATGTACCCATTCTCAGAGTAAGGTTCTCCACCTCGATATGGTCAGCACCGACTAGTACATCGACATCATCCTGGTAAATGACTACGCTGCCAGCCGGTCCAATACCTTTAAGGTTTACCCAGAAACCCATTGTTATCCGTTCATCATATATTCCAGGATGAATTGAAACAGTATATGGGTCACTAGCAGCTGGTGTCGCATCTTCCAGTAAAGCCGCATCAATGGCATCCTGAGGGGACATAGCGAACCATACTTCATACTGTCGAGGACCAGATTTATAGGTCACTACACCATTGTTCTCACGAAGTATCCGCCCACCAGCATGACTGGCTTGACCAATACTATCGTTATTCATCCTCCAGGTCCCACCATTGCAGAAGACTGAACGGGATGAGGCAGAGGTGGCCTCAAAGTGAGAATTAGTTGAGATGATAGTACTGGCTACAGCTCCTCCTGCTGATATCCCTATAGCCACTCCATAATCACTACCCTGTATCCAGGAATTCTCGATGTAGATTGTCTTACCTGCTTGCAGGATAGCAATCCCACGCTCGTTTGTATCATCCGACATCGCACAGCGTACATTCCTGATGTAGATGATCCTGGCAGTTGCTCCTGTTGACTCTAATATACCAGTAGCCCATGCGCCAGCTGCCGGACGGTGAAGAACGATATTCACGTCCTCAATGTTGCAGGCCGCGTCGTTCAGCTCGATGCCGGTACCGCTGCCGGTGGCATCGCAGGTAACATCCAGGGTAAGATTGCAGATTGAGCAGCCCGCGGCCATGGTGATGAGGACAGCGTGGTCGATGTTGATTATGCAGGCTTCCTTATCAGTACCTTTAAGGTTTATGCCGGCAGCCAGTACTACCGCTTCCTCATAGGTCCCTGGGTGGATAAAGACGGTGTCACCGGCTGCGGCCGCGTCGACTGCCCACTGAATGATCGTGTCGGTGATGGTCGTACAGGGCTTGACATTCAGAGTGTTGCTGTTTCCCCATAACACGATAGGGCCAACTGCCCTTACCAGTGCATAGGTTAATCCCCCATAGCAGGTAATAGCTCCTGCAGCGTTCGTATTGGATAGGGTACCGAATTCGGCCATCCTCACCGTCCAGGGTGAGCTGCCGGTCTTGGTGGCAGTCACGATAATAGTTGACTCGATAGTGACCGTGCCGAGCAGACTGGCATCGGTTAAGGCACCGACGTTAATACACTTCTCGATAATGATAGTAGTGGCGCCGGTGGCGTTGTTGGTGATGTTGTTATTGGTCATGTTGACAGAGAGGAGTGTTACATTGTGGTTGAATGCCCCGGCGGTCACTATGTCACCGTTCTGAATCGAACAGCGTCTCACCTCAATCGTACAGTCAGCGGTCGAGAGATCAATGTCACCTCTAACGACTATGCAGTTCCGCAGAGTTACCGAGCCAGCCGTCATGTGCACCACATCCTGGGCAGCCTGGGCCGATATGCGGCTCTCATCCAAGAATACATCTGCTCCGGCATTATTGATGGCTATGCAGTTGCCTGCACCGTTCTGGGTGATTTCTACCCGCCTTAGGCCTGCGGTGACATTCCCAAAGGTGAAGATATCATTGGCGGAGTTAATGAGAATATGGCTCTGGAAGTTCTTGCCCTCGCCCGTAATCTGGACATTATCAGGCACAACCAAACTATCTTCTTCGAAAGTGCCAAAAGGCAGGCGGATGGCGATATTACCGGCGCCCGCGGCAGCCAGGGCATGTGCTATCATCCCGTCGGTAATTGTCGCGCTGGGCAGGACTTTGATAGTCGAATCATCCTCCCACCAGACCACGGAACCCACCGCCCGGGTGACACTGTTTAAGGTTCCACCTCGGACTCTAACCTCACCGGCAGCATTGGTACAGTTTATGGAATTGACATAGCTGCCCTGGAAAGTAAACAGTCCGGTGCCTGCGTTGGTAACTGCGTCGATGTCATCCACACCCTGGCAAGATATAACCGTAGCCCCGGTGGCATTGGAAATGATGTTACCCTGTGTCATGTTACAGGACATCAGGTCAATGTCATGGTCAAGCGCTCCAGCAGTAATTAAGTCACCGAGGAATGTGGAGAAGTAGGCATCTATGAGACACCGTGCGGTACTCAAGTGGACGTCACCGGAGAGACCAGTCCGGTGAATATTTACTGATCCCTGAGTCATCTGTAGACTATAACCGGCACCAACTCCGACCAGAACACAGTCGGTTATGACCGGTGCTCCCGCTGCCGTGTTAATCAATACCGCGGGTCTTGTAGCATCCGGAGCAACGATGAGGAGGTTCTCCAGGTAAAGGGTCTCAGTGATGTTGACAACAGCCGTAGCGGGGGCTGCGGCTGGAGCTATCATCACATGGTCATCCATCCCCCGGAGGGTTATTATTGCTCCCCCGGTAGTGGTTAAGTCACCCTCATCATAAGTCGTGCTGGGATAGAGCAGGATTACCCAAAAGCCGCCATGAGCGTCAGCCGTATCGATGGCTGTCTGGATCGACATCCCCTGACTGAGTTCAAGGGTGTTCTGCGGGTTGAGCCTGGCTCCCTGAGGAGTCTTTGTTCCCATTACCATGATAAGACTCCTTATTCAGCCGCAGCGACGATTTCCTGAACCTTGAAAGACAGGATATTGGAGTTGACGCTATACCGGAAGTTGATGGTGTCCCCCGTGGTGACCATCAGGCTGAACCGGTATGCCGAGTTGATGTTGAGAGCCACGCCGCCGTTGAACTGGCTCACCACTGTAACCCCGCCCTGGGTGATGGTCGCACTCAGGATACCTCCGGCACTGAAGACTGCCTCAACCCTGAAAGTGCATGGCGAGTTCAGCGGCGCCAGGGCAGCAGCGAGAATATCGGCAGGGGTTAGATACCCCACAACATTGAAAAGGTTCGCCCTGGAAATGGGGTTCATGGGACTGACTATCCTCTTGATGGTGTAGGTGTCACCGGCAACCACCGCTGCCGGCAGGGGGTTGGTAGTGAAGTCCAGCTGGGTAGCGGTGTTGGAGTCGATTTCCCGGGTGTAAGCAATCCCGGTGGAGACATCCAGTATCTCGACCAGGGCGTCTTCCCAGATGTTTACCTGCCAGCCTTTGAGGGTGTCATCGAGGGTATTAACGGTGCCCCCGGTGGCCACTCCGCTGTCAAGGGAGGTCTCTGAAGTTACGGGCAGGGGGTTCGAGGAGCTTATGTTTGCCCCGCTGCCGAACATCGTCTGTAGTACGCGATGGAATACGTTTTCCAGCATGATTTCGCTCCTACAGTTCCCTTATGTGGGAAAAGTCCAGGTAGATGTTTAACTCTCTGCAGTTCGGGCAGTTAATGGCAAGAGTTTTACCCTTGTTGACGACCCATTGGTAACCGCAAAACTTGCACCTTACTGTCTTTGTCCTCGACGGTGGAGGGGTACCCACTTCCTCATCGATGGCATAGATACTTATCGAACCTGACATTGTGGCTCCACCGAGGTTGTTGATGATGAGGTCGTATGCGTGAGCGGTGGCACCCGTGGGGTCAAAGGTCGCCGTCGAGAAGGGGGCGACATCGGACCAGATTCTTGGTAGCCCGCTCGCTGATGTCACCAGGTACCCTGTGAAGAAGGTATCGAAGTAAGTTTCGACGTTGAAGTCCTGATTCATGGCACAGCCTATCTGTACCGACTGGAAGATATGGCCCTGGGCTACTGTGTAAGGCAGTGCTAATCCTGTCGACCAGTCAATCAGATTAGCACTTCCCCCTATGGCCAGAGGAACGGCTATGAACGGGTATGGTGACCATACATCGGAGAACGTAATTCCAAAGACGCTCAAGCTCTGGAGGTACTTCAGGGTCATGCCCGGGCGGACCCGACCTATTGATATCTCCCGGGAATAATCCGGTTTTCCTATCCCTCGGGTAGGTACTGTGTATACCATCACTCCACCCCCACTATCACGAAGGTACAATTTATGGCGTGGGTATTCACCGCATCTCCGTTTCGTCCGACCATCCAGAGCTGCTCACCCTTACGGATGGCTTCACTCATTACCAGGACCGGGGTAGCATCGTTCAGAGCTGCATAGGTATCCGTCTCGCTGGGGTATATCCAGATGGCCTCGCCGTGGCCTACTGCCATATCTACCAGGGCGTTACACCCATCCGGCCAGTGAGGAACGATCTGGACTATCCTGCCAGTAAGGGGAGAGGGTTTCCATATCCTGTTACCGGTAAGAGGCAGGAGAGTCAATGGCAGGCTTACATCTCTGGTGATAGTTACCATGGGTTCCATCCCTTCCCTTGCCAGAAGATTATCAAGGGCAAGTTGAACATGGGCAATCTGACCGTGGATAAAGTCTATCCGCTCGTCGATTTGGGTCAGCGATTCAAAGGGCTGTTTGCGTTCGGGGTAGACCATGGCCGCTCTCCCCCCTTATTCAAAGTCCCAGGCTACTGTCACAATACAGTTGGCGTCCGCTGTCCCGATGAGGAGCTGAAGCAGTCCGAGGATTTCAATGTCCTTGAGCTCGTCCCTCATGGAGACACAAGCTGCCATGGAGACGTTTATGTTCAGGCGGTTTACCGTCGTAAGCACAGGTGCCGGCGTACCGTTACTGGCCGAAGGGGTAAACACATCCTGAACGGTGATGATTGCGTCCTGGGCCCCCAGTACATTGTTAACCATGATGAGACTGGGGATAATCTTGGCATTGGGCTTCTCAGCCACGAACTGGGTAACCAGTCCCACTGCGACCATAGTCTGAGTCAAGCTTGGCATGTTATTCCTCCTGTTCCCCCTTACTCCTTCTTCGACCTACCACCGGAGCTCAGAGTAGTACCGGATAACCTTCGCCAGCCTTTCCTGCTCAGGTGTCGGAATTTTTATCAGCGACAGCCTGCACTTGTTTATCATGAACCCTATCACGACCTTCTCGAAGTCGACCCCGGTGTCCACAAACATCCTGAAGATGAGGGGTTCCAGGTTCCTGACGAAGTACATGAAGATCCTCTTGTCATCATAGGGACTGTCCGTAGGGGTCCGCTGGCCAAGATAGCGCAGGGTGACTGAGGTTACATTGGGGAACATGCTGGCCTGTTCCAGCCGGGACAGGTTCTCACCGGCGGGGATGTAGACCTGTGCCAGGTAGTTCCCGGGCTTGAAGCCGGCAACTGTTTCGTACAGGGTATTGACGCTCTCAGGGTAGAGATTCTCTCCCCCGGCAGCATTGGATAGGTCCACATCTCGAAAGTCGTTGGCAGGTATGATGTGATGTATGTCGTAGGGAATCTGGTTGGTCTCTGCTATCTGGAATAACTTTCCTGAGATGGCCGAGAACTCCGCAGGCCAGGCCTTGGTGAAATATACGTAGTAGCCTTCCTGCAGGAGCTTGGGGATCCCCGGAGACACCATTGCTTCAGGTACCGGCTTCTCTATAAACATACTTCCCCTCCCGTTTCTCTTCTCTCTCCGAAAGAGAGGTAGTCTGGTAAGTAACTTATTTAATTGTAAACAGGTTGTGCTACCTTGGCCTGCCTGCCTGTTGCTGCACAGCTGCCGGGTTGATCATCCCCTTTTCCCCTGTTTCCACACTGAGGACGTATACTTTATGGCACTCGGCACAAACATCCCAAATTATCCTCAAGGTGGGGAACATCTTGATAGGTTCCGGGGTCTGAATGAGGCTGGCTTTCTTCATGTCCATGAAGGGGATCTCCCAGACTCCTGCAGCCCGGGGAAAGGAGTCCTTACTGATGACTCCCTTCTCTTTGAGTTCGGCCACGAAGTTGGCTACCAGCCTCTCCTCACTTCCACATTCGGGGCATTTGTCGTGACATTCTATGGGTTCTCTTTTGTGGCCATTGCCACTGTTCATCGTCATGATTCTCTCCTCTTTCTTTCTTCTTTCTCTGAGGAGGTGAGGGGTAAGGTAAGGCTACCCTGCCCCCCAAACTCTTTGTCTGTTAACTTAGGCCGCGATTACCGTGGCCCCCTGGTCGATGGGTTTGTACCAGCATATCCATCTCCAGTTACCGGTCCGACTGGCACCCGTGAATACCCCCATGTCTCCCGGTCCCAGTGCCATTGGGGACTGACCGCCAAGGACACCAGCCATTATCTGAGCCATGGAGCCAGCCAAGGGTAACATCCCGTCACCCACTACGCCGGAGACGCTCAACATGTAACCGGCTGCGACTGCACCGGCCAGGGCTGTGGCTAAGCAGAGGTCAGTGTCAACTCCAGCATCGGGGTTATGACACCAGGTCGCATCTACTGCACCACCGCCCACAGCAACTGTGAAAATACCCAGTAGGCCAGTGACCATGACATAGCCGCCCACCACTGTGAAGTACGCCGTTCCCGGTGTAGCTACTGTCTGGGGCAGGATGCTAGCCGGCCTATCTACCTTAATACTTTTATTTTCCCACCAAGCCATGATTACCTCCTGTCGACTTTGGAGAAATAGCCTCCCATTACATGTTAACCTTAGACCGCGACTACCGTGGCCCCCTGGTCGATGGGTATGTACCAGAGTACCCATCTCCAGTTGCCAGTCGTACTGGCACCCGTAAATACTCCCATGTCTCCCGGTCCCAGTGCCATTGGGGACTGACCGCCAAGGACACCAGCCATTATCTGAGCCATGGAGCCAGCCAAGGGTAACATCCCGTCACCCACTACGCCGGAGACGCTCATTACATAACCGGCCGCAATTGCACCGGCCAGGGCAGTAGCTGCGCAGAGATCAGTGTCAACTCCCTCAGTAGGGTTATGACACCAGGTCGCATTCACTGCACCACCACATGCAACTGTGAAAATACCCAGAAGGCCAACGACCTGAACATAGCCGCCGGCTATCGTGAAGTACGCCGTTCCCGGTGTACCTACTGTTTGAGGTAGGATACTGGCTGCCCGGTCTACCTGAATAGGTTTATCTTCCCACCAAGCCATAATTACCTCCTGTCGACTTTTCCAAAGTCAAAGATGTTATTCATCTGTTATGCCGCAACCACTCTGGCGCCACTGTCCAGGGTCTTGAACCATATGGTCCATAGAACTGCTCCACCGGGAGCGGTAGCGCATACTACTTCTATGTCTCCGGGGGGTAATTCAACTGGCATGGTCATACCTGGTACTGCTCCTGCTGCAGCAGCCGGTAACAGGGCATCTGTAGGAACTCCCGTAATCCCCAGCTGATCCCCAACAGGGTAGGCATTGATGTCAGTATTTGCACAGAGGTTTGCGGTAGTGCCTGTGCCTACCAAAGGGTCATGTTGTAACCGGTAAGCAGCAGCCCCTCCGATAAGGGTGGTTATCTGCCCGAAGATAGCTGTAAGGAGGATTCTACCTCCGGTTATTGTAAAGATAGGGGTAGTGGCATTAGCAAGGACTAAGGTAGCCCTTGCTAATCTCTGACCCATTCCAAGATTCTCCCACCAAGCCATAATTGACCTCCATTGAAATAGAGGTGGGAGACTTTAACCCCCACCTCTAAATTATTTACCTTAGGCCGCAACTACTGTAGCACCGGAATCAATGGGGATCCACTTGATGGTCCACTGAACTGAGCCGACGTCAACTATGTCGTTATTCAGTGTGATTACGCCTTCTGAGACCATTACCCCCATGGTCTGGCCCTCAATGGCCGAAGATGAAGCCGGGGGTAACATTGCATCTGTGTTAATACCGGTGATACCGAAAAGGTCACCGATTGCATAGCCAGTAGTGAGAAGACCAGTACACAGTGCCCGGGCGGTACCGGTAGTGGGGGTAGCCAGGAGACTGATGGTCAAGGCCCCCACGACTGCTACTGTGATTTCACCGATGATTTGTGTAACCATGATCCGCCCACCTGCGATGGTGAACAGGTCATAGGCTACACCGGTCATCACTGACGTAGCCCTGATAGTTGTCTGGCCAAGGGCCCTTCGCCCCAGCCATATTTCTCTAAGCCATCTGAACCATGCGCCCATGTCTCTAACCTCCTTCGATTAGGTATCAGCCCCCGGAAGAACCGGGGGCTGGCTCAGCAGTTTACTGCCGGTCTATGGGAACCTATCTATCTTAGCTCGTGGCCAGTACTCTCAGGTTCTGGGACATCTTTATCCAGATGCCAATCGGTCTCAACTCGTCCTGGCCGGCCCGGTAGTACCTGGCGTTGATCTGACAGGTTTCCTGGGGATACACAAGCATCGGCTGCATCAGCTCGCAGATTGAATCTCCCTGGAAGGGGTTGGCCAGTTCGAAATCGGCATTCTGGATGTTGTAGGCCTGCGCCAGGTAGGTGGGCTGGATGGCATCAACACAGGGGGCGGCGGCCGGGTTGGCAAAGCCGAGGATAGCGATCCCCTCGGTCTGGCCCATGACCAGGGGGCCATGAGCGTTGGCACCCAGGAGGTCATTGGCGATGATAAACTGGACGTTGAGGCCAATTCCCACAGCCCTTATCCAGCTTGCACGTGGTCCCTGAGTTACTGGAGGAGCAGCGGCCACGTCCGGGTCACCGAATTGCTCGGCCCTGAGCAGCAGGAAATCAAGCTGACGGCCGGAGCCGTTGGAACCCTTGAAGCCTGAAGACGTCTCTGTGTTAACACACCGGATGAGGTTGGCCAGGGCTACGGCATTCTTGGTAAAGAGGGACTGGACAAGGGGATTCTGGAGCTGAAGGACAATTTCCAGCTGGTCGCCAAAAATCTGGAGATCGCGGTAGTCGATCTCAGCCATCCGGTGCTCCCTGGTTTCCCCCGTGGGAGTGATGGTCATGAGCATCTCTTCCGGAATACGCCCGCTGGACTTGTAGAGCCCGGCAGCATTTAGCACATCAATAACTGAATACTTTGCCATGTTTACATTCCCCTCCTTGTAACTACTTCCGGCATGACCCCCGCATAAGGCGAGGGAATAGTTCTCTCGACAGTTGTACCCCGGTCGAGCGTTCTTCTCGAATTCAACCCGGCATTCACGGGTGTTACCGTAGCTGAGGAGACCATCGGAAGTCCGGGGACCATCGGCAAATCAGGCAATTCCGGAACCGCCGGCATCGCCGGGAGAGCTATCGGAAAGTCGGGGATTGCAGGTATCTGGGCAGCCATCTCCAGCAGGCTCGTGGAGATCTTCGGGGCTCCTGCCGGCAGTTTGGCCTCAATCGCGATAGGGTACTTTGTTGCCGCTACGAGAACCTGCTTGATATTTGTGTATCCTGGCATAATCTAACCTCCTACCGGACTACTCGCCGGATTTGACCTTGGACTCCCTCCAAGGTATCCATGATACCCTTGCCGAAGCCCTGGAGGAGGCCAACTCCGGCCATGACAGTCTCTCCTGCCGCCTTGACAGCAACATCAGGCAGTACTCCAGGGTTGTCAGGCATATGACCTTTGACCGAATCGATGTTGCTCTTCATTGAGGCAGCGAAGGCGGCGCCGACGACAGCACAGTTCTCAGCCACTCTGGGTACCACTTCCACGATTTCAAGTGCGCCATCGGCTACTGAATCCACTAAAATCTTGGGGTCGGGCATTGCTGTTCCCATAAGGAGACCTCCTTATTCGGAGGGGAAGCAACCCGAAATAAAAGAGGGGGGAAGCCCTCAGATTACTCCGAGGTTGCTTCCCCCCTCTTGCTATATGCTACAGGATTTTATGACAAGATTCTATAATTGTCAAGTAATATATGGAAGTAATGGCGGCGGCGGTATCGGGAATACCACCTTGGGTCGTGCCCTCACCCTGGCCATCTGGTTTCCCAGCAGAGACGCGTTCCTGGCATCGAACCTGAGACAGGAGGCCGCCATCTCGTCATCCTCCACCGCGGCATTTTCCAGCATCCCGGTGGTCATCACCGCAAAAGCTTCCGCCATTAACTTGCCATCCAGGATGGTGTTTACGCAAGAAACGATTGGCATCATGGCCGACGCTGCGAACTTGTCGGCCCAGGGATTCGAGGCCGAGTCAGCATCCATCACCCACACGAGGTCCTCAAGGAAGCCGATATAGCTTTCGGCGCCGGCATTTATCAGCGCAGGGCCGAGCTGTCGGGCGGTCTGACAGGAGATCAAGACTACTACTTTACCCTGGACGTCCGGTATTGATGAGACATCAAGGAGCATCTGGTTCCTGTAGCCGAAGAATCGGTTCGGTTCTCCGTGCCCTACCCCTATGACCACATCTCCGAATGCCAGATTGGAGAACAGGGCTCTACGGTCCAGGGGCCCCAACAGCTGGGGAGGGCCGGTGCGGGGTACCACATATCGTATCAGGAAGCCACTGGCGCTCCTGGTAGGCAGATCATGCAATGGTAGTGCCAGCATCACCCTTCCCCCATGATTTTCCGCATCTGCTCGTAGAAGGCCGGGTTTGTCTCCAGCTCCCGGGGAATGTTTCGGAAATCGATCTCCGTCGGGTATGCTTTCCCCAGGCCGAGCGACACGAGGGTTGGCCGGGATCTCTTCCCTAACGCAGCGTCTACCCTCTCGTACTCCCTGAAGCGCTGGGCGGCCTCCTTCATCGCCTCCGGAGTCGCCGGCTGACGGAGAGCCTCTTTCAGTTCCTCATACTCTTTTGTCATAAATTCACCTCCGTGGCTCCTAGACTGCAGCGTACTTCGTGCTCGACCCAATAATCCCGCCATCAGGTGACATTGCTAGAACATCGATTGTCATCGTCTGGCCAAAATACTGCCTGGAGATATCAACCCCAAACGGCCAGGACTTTGTTTGTCCGAGGCTGAAGCTCTCGTATGAATCCGATGACACCACCTTGTAACCACCAAGCCGGGCACTGACCACAATCTCTATTGTTGCCTCTGTCTGAGCTCCCCCCTGTATGCTCGTATTCGTTACTGAAACTGTAAATGGATACCTGTATGGCAGATGATAAAGGTCCAGGTGATACTGGAACTCCGATTCAGCGACAGTTTGTCCGCAGTACGGGCATGTAATTACTCCCGGAGGCGGCTCGGGCGGAGGCGGCTCAGGCGGAGGCGGCTCAGGCTCAGGGAAAACAGGTCCAGTGCATACTGCAGCATGAGCCAACAACGCTGGAATAGTCCAAAAGGGACCTGCTCCACATACCGGACAGTAGTACATCGCTCCGCACTCTAGGTAATATCAATGATGACGCCATACTCAATAGGCACTAATACAATCGTAATCGGAGTAATATCCAGGCCACCAGTCACGGTCACGCCTCCCCGGCTGACCTTCACTTCGAGAACGCCTCCCCGTGCTGCACTACCGAGGTAAGGTGTAATCGACCCGCTGAAAGGACCCTTACGCTCTCCAGGGGCAAAATACGTAGCCGGGTAGCTCATGGGGGCCATCATGGCCTCAAAGGGCGGCGTACCGTACTTAGCAGTGATGTCGATATCAAAGGTCGCTTCCCAGGGCTCACCGCCTTTGGTTGTCGCGTTCTTAATGAAGGTCTCAAAGAACGACGTTTCTCCCTCATTAACGCTTACGGCTGCACCTAAGCCAGTACGGGACAGCGGGTTGCCATACTGGTCATACCAGTACGTCTCGATCATACCGTTACCATTCGGTGACGGCTCTGTTACCCACGGCCAGAGTATATTCAGAAACCGGGGCAGTGGAGGACCATCTGACGGTGGCATGGGGTACCACTCAACAAGTGTTATCATGGTCTATTCCTCCTTATAGTTCACAAGCTTTCTTGGCATCAATAAAAACCCAGATACTCAAAACTTGAAACCAGGTCTCTATCCACGACATCCCAAAGCGATGGTTGGTCCACTGGGTCGTAAGGAACAGCAATGTCTCTCACGCTGCCATCAATGAATGTTACTCTATACCAATACTGCTGTGGATGAGATGATGCAATATGAGCACTTAATTGATCTTTTGAATTGAAAGATGCGCCACATATTGAACATGTGTAAACAAGCGGCGGAGGTGGGGCCGTCACCTCACTGAATGCCGCTACAGCCCAGACGTCTCTGGTCATCTCTACCTGAATCGTGGGGGCAGTTCCACTGACATCTCCACCCCAGTGGTCAAACCGGTAACCAGAGCCGGCCACGGCCTCCAGGGTGACCGTTTTTCCCGCAGGATATGTGAACGTCTCGTGCGCAGGCACCATAGTGCCATCCATCCTCACGTATCCCCAGCCTGGTGGTTCAATGGATATCTCCAGGTTATATTTCTTCTCCACAATCTCTATCACGTTGTGATAGGTAGCGCTGTAGATATCGGCGCCGGGGATATCAACGATTTTTGTGTAGAGGTCATACCCTGGCTGGACCGTCATGGCTGATGAGATGTAGATGTCGACAGCGGTCTGGTACGTTGTTTTCTGCGGAGTATCGGGGACGGTGATTGACACGACCTTGTAGACGATCTCGTCGAAGCCGAAAACGCCGACTCTGCCTATGGCGACACGGATCTTCGCCGGGACCTGGGAGCCACTATAGTCATAATTTACCAAGACCTGGCAGGTATTACCCACCTGAAGCTGGAGTACCTCAGGCGGGGTTGCCAGTGACAATACCCTTGTTTCCATGAGTGTCTCCTACACCGCTACGTAGCTGACGATAACCAGGTTGCTGAATGCCGGTGCTATCCCCTCAATTACAATGACGTTATCGTAGAAGGGAGAGAAGATGTCCGCTCCGGGAACGTCTACCAGCTTCGTGTATAGACCGAACTGGGTGCCGGCATAACCCGGCGGTACCACTATTTTAATGTCTGAGGGCGCTGTGGAGACAGTAACACCCGGATCAGGGCTGTCGGGGATGCTGAAAGATAAGTGTCCGAAGGCTATTTCGTCATGGGGATCAAAGCCCCCGCTGTAATACAGCGCGGTGCGGAACCTCCCAGTCATCGGCGGGCCTTCGTAGTGAAAAGAACTACGGACCTGGATGGTATTACCTGGCCTTACCGTTATTTGCTGCGGCGGTGCCGCCAAACTTGCTAGGTCCATCACAACTTTCCTGGTCATTTTATGCCTCCTAGACTTTGCCGTAACTTACTATCCGGAGATCTGTGTATTTGCTGAGTTCCTCAGTGGTAGTGACACTCATCATATCGCTCCGACCAACGATCGGTGGGACGCCTATTACCGGCAGTGACAAGGGCGCCGGTGTGGCTACAACGGTCACCTCGTACTGGCCGGCTTTCTTCGGCTGCCACTTAATGGAAAAGCTGCCGCCAATCGGTACTGCAAAGCCACGCTCATAAGTGGTTTCCTCGATTTGCTCGGGCTTGTACCATTCCTTCTTCTGGATTGCAGCGTAGAGAAATGGCGGAGGCCCAATCTCATTGATAAGTGTCGCTACACCCTCGATCTCGTAGGTCCTTCCAACAGCAGTCTCAGCCGGCAGCGGCGTGGTTATTTCTACTTTAACAATGTCCATCGTTCATTCCTAAAGCATCCTCAAATAAAGGAGGGAGGAAGCCCTCAAATCACTCTGAGGTTGCTTCCCCCCTCTATGATGCACAATATTGTATTTCTGTTTCTTAAAGTTTTTGTCCGGTTACTACCTCGAACTCTCTCTTTAGCTCCTCTCTTAATCCGTACTTGGGAATGGTTTCCCAGGGCGGCTCATCCTTGAGGCGCTTGATGGCGCGGTTAAAGATTCCCGGCCAGGACACGTCCCAACTATCAGGTAAGGGTGGACCCTCCTCAGGAGGAGTCGGTCGTAGTAATGTCTGAGCAACTATGAGTGCGGTAGCTCCTTTTATAACCATATCACACCAATATTTTAACCCGGTCGGTAAGGATTTCGAAAGGAATTAGACCAGCCTTTATTTCTACATCACTTTGCTGGTTGTTGTCAATAGTTAGCCGCCAGTTGTCCGTGCTGAATGGGCCGATGTGGTCGGTCTCGCTTATGTACTCCACGGATGAGTTTCGGTGGATAGTTACGTACACGCCGTAGAGAAGCGGTATTGGCAGCCCATTCCTGACAGCGAAGGTCACGTGGTGCCCATCGAAGGCAGACTCTTCCTCAACCGGGCCGTAGAACTTGAGTATCGGCTGGGGCGGTCGAGTAAGGTACTCCGCCAGCTTCTCTCCGAGTGATCTCGGTTTGTCACTTTCAACCAGCTGGAGCTTCGTGGGCAACTTACCAATCTCCTCCGGCAAGCTCTCCTATCCATGAGAACGCCGGTTTATCGTCCGGCGGCAGCCAGATAGCGCACCAACCACCCGGTGATATCGTGCCATCTACCACCGAGCATGCGTCAGGCTGCTGCCAGAAACGGCACTTTCGACACTTGTAATCCCAGAATACCGGAGGTGGTGAGAAGGGTATATAGGCTACCTGTCCCTTGGCAAACTTCCCTTGTTCCGACACATGCCTGTTTATCTCGTCAACCCATTGCTGAAGCGTACCCGGTGAGATAGTAGCATTGGCCGCGGCTTTGCTAATGGAAGTAATAAGTAAGCTGGGAATTGAAGTGTTCAATATCACCTCCAGGGCCATCGTATTTTCAGGCCGCGGGGCAGAGGTGGTCCTTCCACCGGGTGGCATGGTCGTATCTTACTAATGTGTTGTTCAGCCAGGTGCCCCATCAGTATATCGCTCCTGGTGATAAGATTCACCTCACCGTGAACCGTTTCACCACAGATAGGACAAACTACGAGTGTCTTTATCATAAGATTTCCCCACAGGAAACTACCTGCTTAGCTGGCAGTGTGTTACTTTACTTTTGCCAGGGCCACTTAATCCCCCATCTGCGAGGCAGGGGAGGACCAGACTGCGGGGGCATCGGCATAAGGTCATTTGCCGATTGTCCTCTACCCAGCCTTTCTTTCGGGGGTGTCGAACCTTTGCCGAAAATCTTTTCGTGGAATGATTTTCTTTCTGTTTCTGTACGTGGCATAATTATCCCTCTCTCCCCAACTGGCCCAGCACCTCGGGCTTTTCGTAGAGAAATCGTGGCACGGGCAGCCTTGGCGGTGGCGCCGGGAGCAGGTCCCCAATCTCCAACTGGGCTCCGGCTCTCTCAGACACCTCTATGGCAAACGCCGTGCCTACCGCGCCCACGGCACCGGCTATGGCAATGACAGCAACAACAGCTGGAGGTATCATGTTTACTCCGCCTTCAAGCTGCTAAGGAATTCTATTACCTCTTTTGGTGCCAGCTTCATGACCTTCTCGACCTGCTTGAGCATCTTCTCGAGTTGCACTATTTTTTCAAGTTCCATTGAGTTTATCTCCCGGATGAGCATAACCACCTGACCAAGCTCCGGAGCAGTCTTTGAAACCCTCTCTGCCACGAGAAGCACGCCCTTGATTGCCTTCAGGCGCTTTTCGTCGGGGAAATTCTCCATCGTTCTGGTTATATCGGAGAGCTTTGGAAGACCCAATGCTTTTTCCAAACGTTCAACAACCACAGTGCACCTCCCATGGAAAGTCTAAACCTAAAAAGCTGGGGGGTCAATAGTTACAGGACTGTTCTGATGTTGTCGAAAATAAACTCTTTCGTGACTGGCGGGCACTTCTTGAGGTCACTGGGGAAGCTATCACCAGTAAGATACGGCTCGAAGGCAGTCATCAACTTTGCGAATGTTGCTTCGATGGGTGTTGCCTTGAATTCTGGTACAAACTTGACGTTGACCATGATGAATTCGCTTACCCACTCGGCCAGTTCCCCCAGTGTCGGTGGGGATGGATTGGTGAGCCAGACAACACCTTCCTTTTTCGATGAAGCCCCTGCTTCTGCAGCTAAGGCTTCGGTGACAGCCTCAATCGGCACCAGGTTGAGCGCGCCTTCAGGGTTACCCTTGACCCTGAATAGAGGCTCAATCACCGGTAGTCTCATGGTGCCCTCTATCTTCCTGCGGATAAGCTCGGCTCTTTGGTGGATTTGGATCAGGGCCGACACAAACCGGTTGAAGTGGCCGGGGTAGGGATTCTCCTGCGTTCCCATGACGATTGATGGTTTGAAGATGACAACCTCCAACTTGTGTCTGGACTGGAACCAGGCGATATCCCGCTCGGTCTGGTCTTTGCTCTTGCCGTAAGGGTTAACCAGCCAGGCGTAGGCGGTTGACGTGTATTCCAGCCTGGGGACATCATGCACAAGGCAGAAGTCGAGCACGCGCCTGGTGCCCTCGACATTGGTCCTGTAAATCTCATCGCCCTTGTCCTCGAGACGGAGGGTGTGGATTCCGGCCAGGTGGTAGACGACGGTGATATCCTTGATGTCCTCAGTCTCGTCCAAACCCAGATTCGGTAAGGTGATGTCTCCCTTTAGGGGGACAAGGTTCCCACCGGCTGCCGGCGGATGCCGTGACAGGCCGTAGACCTTATGACCCTGGGAGAGAAGTTTGTCTACCAGAGTCTTACCAATGTAGCCCGAAGCGCCAGTTACCAGTACTGCCATTTCTATCCTCCTCCCCATCGCAGCAGGGTACATCCGGCCGTCATTCCCGGCCCCAGCGATACAACGAGTCCGTACTCACCCTCCTGCGGGTTTGATTCCTCCATCAAGAGCTTGCCAATGACCCCAATCGTCGTCGATGAGCAGTTCCCGTACAAGCTGAGTGCCTTCCGTGAAAAGAACATACTGTCCTCGGCGATCCCCATCTTGTCCCTGATGTTGTCAAGCACCTGGTTCCCGGCGGCGTGTATTATCCAGTGGTTAATGTGCCCCACACCCAGGTCATTCCTTAACAGTAGCCGGGGTACTACGATGCTGACCAGTTCGGCTGCGATCTCAGGTACCCGCCTCGACAGCAGTACCCGGAGCCGTCCGTCCCTCCAGACGTAGCCGAGTTCTCCCATGTAGCTCGTGTCGGTATATGACTCCGTGTCCATGATAACCGGATGCCTGGGATCATCGTCGTAGCCAACCAGGACCGCGGCCGCGGCATCCCCGAAGAGCGCATTGCTGCGGGCCAGTTCGTAGTGGTTCTCCGGGTCCGGTTTTCCATCGGACTCCGGGAAGTAGCTGCAACTCGCCAGCTCGCAGGCCACGGCCAGTGCTGGCTGCCCCGATGCGGCAACAAAGTCGGCTGCCCTCTTCACACCCGGGAATCCACCCTCACAACCCATGGAGCCGATGTTGAGGTAATAGGTCCGGGGTGAGAGGTGCAGGGCGTTACCCAGGTAGTGAGCCACCGTCGGCCCCGGGCAGAACCCGGTGCAACTGGAGAAGATGAGGCTCCTGATTCCTTTGACATCGTTTCCCATGAGGCAGTGCATCGCTGCCCGGAGTGACAGGTTAACTGCACCCTCTTTGTAGTGCTCCTGCTGCTCCTGGAACGAGAGGGACCTGAGTATCTCCAGGAGTACCCAGAAGTGGCGTTTTTCTATCCCGCTGTCCCGGAACAGGGGCCAGAAACGGCGGTCGTAGCGGAGCTCGTTGAAGACCTCTTCCTGGGTGTAGCTCTTTTCCGGTACCGCGTAGCCTATCGAGATAATCTTGGGCTTCACTTTACCCTCCCACAGCCTGCCCCACGAGCAGCAGTATCGGGTAGAAGGCAGCAACCACAACAATTGCCAGCGCAAGCTTCCTGAACTCTGCAGGACGCTCGTATGCACCCTTCAGATAGACGCACAACCCGACAAGAGGCGGTACCAGGATAAAGGTCAGTCCAGTGAGTGGCACCAGGATATCAACGGCAATATAGAACACCTGCACCATGTAGGCAAAGATGAACCAGGCCAGCATGTAAGTCGAGAGGTCAAAGCCATACTCCCATACCTTGTACGGGAGACTTTTGACACCCTTCTTGAGGTTCGCTTCTGCATCGGGGTATTCGTCGAGAGCCAGGCCGGCGAACGAGAAGATAAGACCTATCGGTAACGAGACCAGTAACGCATTGACCCACTCCCCGGTACCGGTGCTTAGCGCCCCCATCACGGCGGCCAGCAGTGGTCCTGAAGCGAGCGCCAGTTCATGGCTCCAGGTGGTGAACTTACTCTTGCTGTACCAGAAGGTCACCAGCATCCCGAGAACCCCGGTTAACAGTATCCACGGGGTAACTTTTATGGCCACGATTACCAGGAATATCGTTCCCAGAGCGTACCAGGTAAGAGCGTTAGCCAGTACCTCCCTCGCGGTAAGTATCCCGCTGTTGATGACGTTGGTGCCGGCGGCGTAGCCCTTGGATGCGCTGACACTGGAGGTAGACCGGCCGGAAGTGATCAGTCCTGCTTGCGGGTCAGGCTTGTCCAGCTTGGTCCACTCCGTGTCAAGCAGCGTATTGAACGAGTGACCTCCAGCCATGACGAATGTGACTGCGATGAAGGCGAGCCAAACGTCAATGTTACCGAGGCTACCTCCGGCAATTACCGCGCCACACAGGAAAGTACCTCCGAAGAATGGCACTGCAAAGAATCTTCCCAGAGTCCACAGGTGCGCCTTGAGCTTCATCTTATGCCTCCACGATAAAGATTTGCAGGAGGAGCATCACTGCCCCGCTGACCAGGGGTATTGTCAGGTTGTCGTCGACGAACCTCGTCGTCCTGGTGAAGCGTTCGGCCAGGGTTGCGGTAACAGCTCCGGCAACCCCAACGTAGTACGGCTCTACGAAATAGGCCAGGACCAGACAGGTGACCAGCATGCCAACGGTTCCCCAGTTCCCCTTTACCTCTCTCTTGTAGACGGCGCTCCGGATCAGGCCGGTCACAGCATCGCCGGCACCCATGAATGTCAGAGGGATGATTGCCAGCCAGGGGTAGCCAAGGATTCCCCAGCTCACCACGATCAGTATGACTCCGGTGGCAGGGAAGTGTATCTCGGCCAGGGCATCCAGCCTTCCGGAGCCGCCCACGCCACGGAACAGGGTCGGCTGCAACATCCTGGCATATAGGAGAAGGCCTGTGAAACCCGCGGTCGCTATCAGAGGCCACCAGAACGAACTGAATAGCAGTGGGCAAAGGAGAAACCCAACACAGCCACCGAGGTGTCCGATCTTCCGGCTGATGTACTGCGGGATGTGGTAATCATAGAACAGGTTGGCCAGATAAAGGCCCAGGAAACCGGCACCGCCAACCATAATCAGAAAAGGGGCTTCAGCTGCCATGGCTGGTGCCCCGTTTGCCACCGATCACCACCTGCATGTCGTCCAGGAAACGCTCAAATGCCTGGGCGAACTCCTCGGTATCGTAGATTATCTTGTCCGTGTTGACACGAAAGTACTTTCTGCTGACCACGGCTCTTGGTGACAACTCTTTATCGATGACATCGAAGAGGACCTCATCGCCGCTCGGATAGTTGAATTCGTCTCCGTCCAGAAGGAACTTGTCCAGCTTCTCCCAGGGCACGGACGGGGCGCTATCCAGCATCTCAAGTCGCTGTGCCTTGAACCGGAAGTAGAACACCCCGCCTTCCGGTCCGGTTACCCTCAGCTCAGCAAACTTGATCTCAACCTCGTCGAGCTTTTCCCTGGCACCGTCCGAGAGCTTTTCGAAAAACCTTGCCTGCCTCGCCTCGGCCCGCTTGAAGAGGTCTGCTACTAGGCCCACTTTAGATTCTCCTTGCTATGCCCTTGACTACCTTCCTCTTGAGCTTCCTGGTTAACGTCACGTCCTTGAGGACCACCGGCTTCGCCTCAACAATCCGGTCGGCCAGGTCAAGAAAGTATGGCTTTAGCTTCAAGGGGTCTCCCGTCTGTGGGATTGAGAGGAGGAAGGGAATAGATGCTTTCCTGGCAACCTGCTTGAGGTCCACCCGCGGAGAGAGGAACTGGTATTCTACTTCACCATGCTTGTTGAGAAAGCCGTCCTGGTTCGCCACCAGTCCGATAATGGGTATCTGCCGGATACGGAGCAGGTCTATTGTCCGTATCAGTCCTGTTACAGCAATCGCCGAGGGCTGGGAAACAATGAACACCCCGAACAGGTCGGGGACCTGTTCCAGGAAACTGAACATCTCGTTGCTGGTGCTGGGAGGCAAGTCGGCAATCTGGTAATCCAGGGGCTCCGGCCAGGTGACCACTTTATCCGAGAGAATCTCCGACACGAAGCGCCACTTGCTCGAGGCCAGGACATCGTCAATCTCCCGCCTTATGGCCTCAAGGTCTTCACGGGTAATCTCGGAGGGATTCCCCAGGAGATTCCCCAGCCTGTCGCGTGCGTGGGTCAGCTCGGAATGATGGGAGCGTTCCCACAAGATGGCGTATTCCTCTCCGGTGTAAGAGGATATTGAAAGCAGCCAATAACCGTCAACTGTCGGCACAACCACCCTCTCATTGACGGTATCGAGTTGCCACTTGGGAGAGTGATTCAGGCCGAGGGCCGAATAGAGATTGGAGCCGGTGATGTCGATGTCGATAAAACCGACTCTATAGCCCCTGTCTTTCAGGGCGAGGCCCAGTCCGGCAACAACGGAGGACTTGCCCACGCCTCCCTTGAGTGCAACAACACTGATTCTTTTCATCAAAATATAAAAAGAGGAGGGAAGCCCACGCAGCGCTTTCAAAGCACTACGAGGATGCTTCCCCCCTCACGACAATCACATTAGCACAAAAATCCCTACCTGGTCAAGCCCTCCATATACAACCACATCCCACCTTTCAGGCATAAGTCTTGAAACGTGGATTATTTGGGGTTACAATTCAAATATACAAAGCATGCGGAGGGCCCAAACAAAGCATCATGACAATGGAGGAGGGGCGATGGCTATTAGTAGAGTACAACGGCCAGCGGCAGCGACACTAGGGGAGACTACAGAACCCCAGGCAGAGAATCCCGAAGCCACAGCTACGGTTGAGAAACCGGCGGACCAGTACGAATTCCACATCAGGCTCCATGGCGCAGATATAGACCAGAAGCTCAAGGACGCCGCTACAGTAGCCTACCGGTTAGGACTGATTACCAAGCCGAGCCTGGCACAGTTGATGAATCTCTTCATCGTATGGGGCCTAGCTCTCCTGAAACAACGATGGCTTGACCGGGTGGGGTACCGCTAGGCCCCGCTAGACCCACTTAATTGGGGTAGGGGGTAGATTGGTGAAAACCATCAGAGCAACTAAACTTCAGACCTTGTTGTTCGTCCAGCGTAAAGATATAGTCGAGACGTCCGACCTTGTCGAAAAGTTCGGCTTCTCACCCCGCCAAGCTCGGAAAAAGCTCTCCCGCCTGGCGAAAAAGGGGCTACTTGAGAAGGTACACATCGATTCGAAGGCCTATTGTCTGACAGTAGAAGCATATCGGAGGTTGGAATACCATGACCGAACTAAGTGAGGCAAGAAAAGTCCCCATCGTGGAAGAAGATTTTGCGATCCTGCTGCAGAAGTTCAGGACCAAGGACGATATTGCCCAGAATATCGCCGAGAACATCTCCCACACCGGCGGAGCAAACGTTTTTGAAGAGCCCGAGAACCTGGCGCGAAGGTTGACGGCATGGAGTACGGAGATTGCCCCGGCCAAGAGGAAACTCATCATCGAACAGTGGTTCGCCGAGAAAGGAATACCGGTCTTGCCGATTACACTTCTACGTGCCGGTATGTCCACCTCCGAATTAGAAGATAAGGCCTCCGAAAAGGAGGAAGAGGAAGCACCTGTCAAGTACGTCTATGACACCGACAGCCACCAGATCCGTATGGCGAAGAAGGGTGAGCCCGGTGGAACCCTGTCCCAGGCAGAGCGCCTGAAGGAGCTGGCTAATCCCGACAAGAGCGTTGGCCAGGAGCCCCCATTTATCGTGGGGGAGACCGGTAGACTCCAGCCCAACCCCCAGGCAAAACTTGGAGCAGTAGAGCTTCTCGCCTTTGACGCAATTAGAAAAGCCGAGGAGAGAGGCGAGAAGCCGGACCCACTTGATGAGATGGCCCGGGCCACCGAGAACATCCAGAAGTACAAGGAAATCTTCAGCGGCGAAAAAACCAACCCCATCGGAATGCCGTCCTGGCTGGAGAACCCGGCCGAATTTTTCAAGATGATTAAGGGTCTCTCCGGTGAGTCGGAAGCGGTTGCCGAGTTGAGAGTTACCATCGAGAGCCTGCGAGACCAGTTACACGTAAAGGAAGTCGAGGAACAGAAGAGGATGGTCTCAAATTTGAGCCAGCAGGTTAAGGACCTGGCCGATAAAATCGACACCCTTAATACTACCCCCGCCCAGGGCAAGAGTGAACTCGACGTTCTCAGTGAAATAACTCGTGAGGGCCTGAACCTCCTGAAATCAGAATTACCCAGCGTGAGGAGCGATATCCGGTCGGCGATCGGGAGCATCGAGCTGCCGGCCAAGAAGAACCCCGAGGAACGGGCTGAAAGGGTAAACCGCTACAAGAAGTCTATCGAAACTGATGAAGAGCTCGTAGAGGCGGGGAAGCGTCTGTTCCTATAGTGTGGTGGCCATCCAGATTGTGATTGCCAGCAGTGGCCGATAATTTGACTTCTCCGGGACACCCAGAATAGAATTGGCGCAGGTGGTGGAGGAAATGGCAGTTAGGCTACCCAGATTCAGTCCGCTCGACCGACTCAAGGTTGTCTTGGTGGAAGGGCAGCGGTACATAGGCAAGGCGGCCAGCGATATCCGCTCAGTCGCCGATGAGCTCGGTACCACCGGCAGCAGACAGCCTCTTTCTCAAGCAAAGGGGCGTCAGCGCACCCCGGGTGTGGCACCCCTTTCCCATGCCGCCCCCTCAGAGGATACTTCACAGGCCCAGGAGATAGCAACAGCGTGCGTCCCGTGCGCCCTGGGACATTTTTCCCGCAGTTCCGGTGCCCTGGAAGAGGCGATGAGGTTCAAGGACCAGGGTATAACTTCAAACGAGATCCTCGATAGGGTCGGCGGTGTCCTCAAAGAGCAGAACACCCTGGAGAGGTACGACCTGACCCCGGAGAAGCTCCGCAGGTCACCTCCCTGGGAACGAGAGATCGCTGAGAAGGCGCTATTCGAAAGCCGCCGTGTCCGGCATGTACTTGAGGGGCTGGAAAGTATAGAACAGCTGGAGACTGTTGCCGCCGAGACTGCCGCTTTCTACAGGAAGCTTAACAGGGAGTGGTTCCAGAAGCGCTTCGCCCACCGCGGCGGTGGGGCCGACGTGCCGGCAGAGAATATCTCCGAGCAGGATAGTGAATAATGAACGGGAGCGACTGGCAACAGGCTCAAATAAAAGCTGCGGCTCGAGTTGAAGAGATAGAGAGTGAGTGGACCGTAAAGAACTTTCCTGGGCCGACAAAGGAACAGCAGGCCCGTATATACTCAGCCATAGCAGATACAGCAAAGGAATACGGGGTTCCCGAAAGTACACTTCGCCGGGCCGTCCTGTGGGAAGCGAGACCTGTGAAGGATATTCACCAAATTTACGAAGAAGCACTTGAAGTATCCAGGTGGGCGTCACGGAAGTTTTCAGCTATCCAATCAGACTACCGCTCCGGAAAGATTAGCGACGACGCCTTTCTGAAAGGTAAAGCTGCCCACGACCGGGCACAGGAAGTATTCGATGCTGCTGAGGCGGCATATATCAAGGCCAAAGCTGAAGCAAGACCAATTGAGACTATGTCACATATTGAGATTATACCGACTGTAGCAGGCAGTTGGGTTAAGCTAGCCGGCGGTGGCCGTTCCTTTACGGCCGCATCTGGCATGGTTATTGACGGCAAACCGTACAGTCTCAAAGGGGAGTCGCGCCTCGAGAGTAGCGCGCTGGCACAAGCTGCACGGTTAGAAGGAACGATTTTCACTGATGTGCGTATCATTTATGCAGAAGACAGCGCTGTGTACTATGTTTATGCAGCATCTGATGGCAAGCCTGTCCCTGCTGAGGAAAAACCGGCTGGACTCAGCGTAGTGGACTGTGACAGGCAATACAGCCTATCTGAGCTTAAATCAATGGCGCGAGCAGTGGGGGTCAGCACCAGCGGAGACAAAAAGACCCTCTGCCGGAAGCTCATGGACGCCAGTGTCCTCTAAAAGTAGAGGTGACATCTGATGGTTGTAAGCGGATCTAAGGGCATCCCTCCCGCCAAAATGAATCAGCTACTGGCTGCCGCCAAGGGCCAGGTCAGCGAAGAGGATTACGAAAAGCTGCAATCGTTACTCGCGGACCTGCAGATGTTTGGCCTTAGCGCCTACTTGAACTCCGAGATCGGAAAGATTATGTCCGGTATTCAGTGGGAGCTGGAGATAGAAGAATCTCCGGAGTGGGGAGAGGCTCTAACCGCCTGCGACGAGGCGTTTTTGGGTGAGGTGCTAAAGGACATGTGCCGGGATATGGGCTTATCGCCCCGTGGTCATAAAAAAGTGCTCTGCGCCAGGCTTTATGAGGCTGATGTTCCTGAAATTGTGGAGATAATAAAGCCATATCTTGAAAAGGTCGAGAACCTCCCCCAGGCCATACCTCTTTACCAGTCATCGCTGAGAGATATCAAGGGTAAACTCGAGGACCTGTACCGCATCGCGCCGGACGAGTTCAACCGCCGCAAGAAAGTAATCGAGAAGGCTATCGGGGAAAGGCTCCAGGGTAAAACCATAACGATGTCGCAATTCAGCCTCGACGATTTGCAGGAGCTACTGAGGTCTGCCAAACGCTTATACCGGTAGGAGAAGCTATGAAGGGTGGCATCACGAAAAAAATCGAAGAGACTACGTCCGCCCTCGAAAAAGGCCAACTCAAGAAGGCCCTGATGCTCACAGAGCGGCGGGGCCTGGAGAGACATCATCAGATTGTTGAGGAAGCAGCTCGTACCTGCCTCCAGAATAAAGACGATAAGGAGGTCTGTCAGAAAGCTATGTCAGATGCGAAAGATAGGGTACAGGAGACAATCACACTGTCGGAGGATGATACCAGCCTCGCGGGAGTAGAGGATCTCTTATCAGGGACGCCGGCGGAAACCCCGAAGTCATCGGCGGAGAAGACCGACGAAGAACTCTATGAGGAGTGCGAGGAGTGTCACATCGCTGAAGCCGCTGTCATATTCTCGCAGGTCTGTGCTGAGAACCCGGAGGGGGCCGGTGAAAGCTGCCGGCTGATAGCCGAAAAGGTAGCAGACGAAACCACCGAGCCAGCCGACTGGATAAAGACGATGGTTGAAACCGCCGAGAACGCCCAGGGAGAAGCCAAAGAGAAAATGACGGCTGCCATTACAAATCTTACAGATTATCTCGCGAAAAGGAACAGCCCCATCCTCAATGAACTTGACAGGGAGGTCTAATAATATGCCGAAGAAACCGCCACTATACCCGCACATACCAAAGAGCCGGCAGTCGAAGCAACCAGCGGTAATTCCTACTGAACCGAGGCGGCCACGTGACATGGAAGAGCTGGAGTTTCTGCCCGATAGTGCGGAGGACCTGACGCAGACGGTTAAGGCTACCGGCTACCGCGAAAAGATAGACAACGCCTTCCGGGCAGCGATAAATAGAGTAAAGGGGCGTAGATGATGAGTATAACTTCAGCGCCTCCAAGAACGTTAACCATGGAGGAATACCGCCGGGACTGGCAGCCTTACGGCTGGGAGATCATTACTATTGGGCCGACCGCCACCTGGCGGTCGGAATGGGGAGAGTGGGAAGCAATACGAGACATTGTACAGAATGCCCTGGATGAAACGGATGTCTACCAGTACGGCTTCGACACAGAGGGGTTGTGGATTTCCGATAAAGGCAAAGGTGTGGCTGTTTCCGACTTCCTCCTCGGTCCGGCCAAGCTGAAGCCGGATTACGCCCGGGGTAAGTTCGGTGAGGGAATGAAGATAGCTGCCCTGGCCCTGGTGCGCATGGGCTACAACGTCCATATCGAAACGGTGGGACGGGAGCTATGGATCACCTTCCTGGAGCAGAAGGTTAACGGTAGGGTTGAGACGCTGGCTGCCCTGTGGAGGACGGATGGTATCAAGACAGGCACCAGGTTTCATATCATGGGCTATCATGGCGATGCGTTCGAGAAAAACTTTGCCGTCAATCTTCCCAGGTCAGCAATATTAGCCGAAGGCCCCAGCCCGCTTGCCGAGCCGGTGGTGCGGTTTAACCAACTCCTCGACCCCGCCTACACCAACGGCTCCAAGATTTACGCCCGTGACATTTACATGAAGGATATCGAAAGCCCTTATTCCTATAACCTGTGGGGGTTCGATATGGCCCCCGACCGCCACGGCCCAAAGTCTGAAGCGGATATGTATGTGGACATGGGCAGGCTCTGGTGCTGCGTCACCAATATCAGGTTGATGGGAAGTCTCCTGCGCATGGTACACATCCCGACCGAAGTGGTGTCGGATGAGGGCTACGATATAAACATGAATTACTACGCGATGGGCAGGGATGGAGTGACGGGCAAACACTACACTGAGTATGTTCAGGAAGCTGCACCGGCATGGGAAAAAGCGTGGAAGCAGAACTACGGCGAGGACGCCGTGATACGGACCAGCGACCGCTGGGACAATATGGTGAAGCACCTGGGCTACACGCCGCACAGCGTTTCCCTGGGTGTGAGGGAAACCCTGAGTCTGGCCATCACCACCGACAAGAACATCATTGATGTCAGTGTTGAAAGGCTCAGGGATGCCGAGACCATCCCTGACGACAGGCTGTCACCGACGAACTTTGCCCACCTGATGCTGGCCCGGGCGATTGCGAAGAGGGCACACCGGGGAGCACCGGTGCGAGGCACTTATGCCGCCCTCATTCCACCGGCCAGCGACATGGTGAGGACTGCCGGCATGTATGGCCGGGGCACCCAGGAAATCTTCATCGACTTGTCCCAGCTTGATAAGGGCCACACCACAGTAGACACGGTAATCCACGAACTGGCCCACCACACCTCGGGAGCCGAGGATTTAACAGAAGCGCACTCCAGCCACATGAGCCGGCTGGCCAGCTATATAGTAGACCTCACCCATGCGGGCGAGTTCGACGAGCTGATGGAGAGCGTTACCTGGTAGCGAGAGGAGGTGGCAGTATGGCAAAGAAACCTATATATCCCCATGTACCGAAGAAAAAGGAACCACTATTCCCGCATGTGCCTAAGGAGCAGCAATCGGCGGACTTGTTCGCAGTGCGCTTCTGGGATGGCACAACCAAGTCAGCAAAAGATAGAAATGAGGCTGTCAGTCTCGTGAAAGAGGGGCTCGCTGACTGGATGCAGAAAGGTGATGATATTATCTGGATAAGGGTAAGTGAGGACGACAGGTTGGAACCCAGTCTCGCAATCGTGGTCACCGAAGTAGGAGAAGATACGGACGCTTCAGCTAAAATCTATTACAGAGGAAAGTCAGTGGAACCTGGACCGTCCCTTCTGGCCAAGACCGAAGGCGACCCCATAAGCAAGTACTGCTGCCGTCAGTGCGGTGAGTGTGCACCGGAGGAGTTGCTCGAAGAAGGCCGTTTCCTGGACAGAATAACCTGGCTCCGACTCCATTATAATAGAGAGCACCCCGGCAAGTGGGGGGAAATGTCGCCGATGACCATTGCAGGGGGCGAGCTGGTAAAACCCGAGTACCGCCACTTGCTTGACATGGTCGATGAGCCCCTGCCTCCCGAGGCCTATTAGGAGGTGTAATCGTGGTCCAATATCCGCACGTTCCGAGAAGACGAGAGCCCCTTTATCCTCACCGGCCAGGGGGCGGCGAAAGAATCCCTCCTGAGTACCATGACCTGGTCGACTATATCAGCGAGCCGCTGCCTGACTACGACCTGATGGTAATAGAAGTGGAGGAAGGGGAGCGCAAGATTGACGCCGTGCTGCGGGAGCTCAAGGACGGCGTGGATACCATTCAGCAGAGCGACAATTTCCGCCAGTTCCTCACTACTATGGCCAAGTTCCATCACTACAGCTTCGGCAATCAGATACTCATCATGATGCAGAAACCGGAGGCCACCAGGGTCGCTGGCTTTAACACCTGGAAAGACCTCGGCCGGCAGGTAATGAAAGGGGAGAAGGGCATCGCTATCCTTGCACCGATAATGCCCAAGAGGGCAGTCTGCCCTAAATGCGGCAGTAGAATATCCAGGGGGTCAAGATTTTGTCCGCAATGCGGGAGCGAGGTCGGAGGTGATGGAGAGGCGCCCCCTGTCTTTTTCAGGGTAGTTTCCGTCTTTGACATCAGCCAGACCGAGGGCGAGCCGCTGCCGGAGTTCGAAGTGCCGGTGCTTACCGGCGAGGCAAACGAGGAGCTTTTCTCCGGAGTAGTGGCCTTGGCCAGGTCTCAGGGGCTGGATGTTGACTTCGAGTCAAAGCCCGGCCTGGACCCGAATATCAAGGGGTTTTTTTCGGGTAAGACCATCTGGGTCCGCCCTGAGGAACCCAGGGCACAGCAGTTGAAGACCATGCTGCACGAAACGGGACATTATTACTCCGAAGGCGTGTTCCTCATCCCCAGGAGAGATGCCGAGACCATTGCTGAGAGCGCGGCTTATGTCGTTGGTGCTCACTACGGTTTCGATACCGGCGTGAGGTCATTCCCCTACGTGGCATTGTGGGCGCAGGAAGAGAAGGTGCTGAAAGCGAACCTGGGTAATATAAACAAGGTGGCCACAACAATTCTGGATGGTTTAGAAAAAATATCCCCCCACTAATTACTTGACAAATAGTATCTTGCGTATAATAATCATGTTGCCGTCTTAAATGACGAGTACTCTTAAAGGAGGAAGACATCATGGCTGGTATTTCACTCTCCGCAGCTGGCTCGGCAATCGTCTACCCATCGGTACCCTGGAGCAAGAGGCTCTTCTCCCTCAAGGTCCGCAGCTTCCCCAAGGGCTCCGTCCCCCGCCACCTGGCCCCGTATCTCTTCAAGAAAGGTGGTGTCCCTGCAACCTGTGCAAGGGAAACCGCTGACAAGTCCGGTGCATCCCGTGTCCACGCTATGAATTCTTGCGTTTCCTCGGCTCTGCGCAAGTAAGTTATGGTTAGAGCACCAACAGAAAGGAAAGAGGGGGTGGGTTACCACCCCCTCTTTTATTTACAGAATGCCGAAAGTCCTTAAACTCATTCTACGAGAGACACCCACAGGTAGGGAAGAAACGCCCTGGCTCGACCCTCAGCGTGAAAAGTTTGCCCGGGTAGCCGGGGAATGTAGTCAAGCATTTCGTCATTCCAAGCTACGGGGCGCAGACAAGGTCCGCGCGATGAACCGTTGGATGTCTGAGAGGCTCAAGAGATAGTAGTCTCTTCTTCCGGTGCCGGCAGAATCATGAACGGGACATCGGACAGGGAGAGCTTCGGGTGATAGGTGAGGCGCTTGAGTTTTACTTCACCCTGGGGGTCGCTCTTCGAGCTGTCAATGATGACGTTCTCAAAGTTCCACAACCCGCTGGGGTCCTTATCGAACCGCGAGCACCGGAAGGTGAAAGGCTTCTTCTCAGCGAAGACAACTATCTCATGCCTGAGCTGCGTGATATAGACTTCCGGGATCTTCAGTTCCTCATGGGGAGGCGCTTCCCACTGGTGTTGTTCAGCAAGGTCTACAAGGTTTTCTTGGGGTTGCCCGGTCATAAGCTCATCCTCCCTGCTATCAATCGAGCAGCCATCTTCTTCTTATGGCCCGATGTGCTGAAACCTGCCTCTTGACACTCTCTCTTGATTTCCTCCTGCGTGTGGTCCCTGTCATAGGCTATGATTTCCTCTAGCAACTGGTCGGTGAGCCCAGCGGGAAAGAGGTCGCCTACTTCTCGGGAAAGGCGCTCCAGCATCGTTTCCTCCTCCTCATCGAGGTCCGCCCGCGGCCGCCGACTCCTGGCCCGGGATGGCTCTGGCCTGGCCGTTCCCTCCTCTTCCTCGACCTCCTGCAGCAACCCCTCCAGCTCCTCGGTGTTCCCACCGTTGACCCTCGTTTCGTTTATGAGGGTCATAAGTTGACTCTTATTCATCCTGATTGTACCTGCCACAGCACCCCTCACTACAATTTGTTGACAAGCCTTTTCCCACAGTGGTAGTGTACTTTAGGGTTTTAGGTATATTTTGTCAAGTAGGCTAGAAAAGTAACCGGAGGTATCACTTGCCAATTGATGCACGCGCAATGAAAGACCTGCGGGGGTTTATGACCATCGACCAGGTACGGCAGATGGTCAAATCATGCAACAATCTCCGCGACAGGGTCCTCATCCAGGTACTGTTCGTGACTGGCATGAGGGTATCGGAGATGGTCAAGCCCACGAAGGGGTCAAACCCTGTCCTCGGCCTCCGGACCGATAATGTCCTCTGGGAGGAGAACGCCCTGATCATCCGCCATGCCAAGAGGAAAGATAACCCGCCGAGGCGGATAAATGTCGATGCCAGCACTCTCCAGCTTCTCAGAGAATACCTGGAGAAACGTCCGGAGAAGTCCGATTACGTGATGCCGGTCGGGCGGCAGATGGCTTACAACATCGTCAGAGAGGCCGCCGAGCGGATAGGGATAATGGAAGTCGGCGACCCCCTGGTATCCAAGAGGCGGCACCCCCACCCGCACCACCTGAGGCATTCCCTGGCCGTTCACTCTGTCCGGCAAACCAAGGGCAACTACGCCGACCTTATCCGGCTCCAGGAGCAGCTCGGGCATTCCAGTATATCGACGACCGCCAGCTATGTCCAGTTCAGTGATGAGGAGCAGCGGAAGTGGTATGACGGGCTCTGGACGGAAGAGGAGCCGGTAGAGGAGGCATAAAATGGGTGGGAGACTAGTCAGTAATCCGGAGGCGTTGCTTTTGTCTGCGGTATTCTTCTTCCCACTGGAGCGGGCCTTTGAGGATAGCGACCTGCGTGAAGTGGTTGGTGGCGTCACCCTGAGCGCTACACTGCTGACCCTGCTCAGCGGACTGGAGCAGTCGCCTTACCATAGAAAGACCCGTCCTGTTTTCTGTTCAAGAGTAAGAAGGCAGACACTTCTTCGCTTCGGCTTTGATGATGGCAAGAGTCACTCGCTACAAGAAATAGGGGAGATTTTCGGGGTGTCACGAGAAAGTGTCCGCCAGCACGAAAACGTCGCACTGCGGTTGCTCCGGCACAAAACGAGAATCAGCCTATTGAGGCCGTATATCATTCCCGAAATCGACCAGTGAAAAGTAGTCGGATACTGTGGAGGTAAACAAGTGAACGATTGGAAATACGAAGCTGGTAAATGGGAGAAAATAGAAGCCCCCTTTTCTTGGAATGAGGGCGAAGATTTGAAAGTCGCTTTGAGTAGAGCTGGGTATTATGATTTTCCGTCAGAGAGCTTCGGCGATGATGGCGTAGAGATTTATTGTCGGAAAGACGACGAACCACCTTGGTACATCAGTTTTACTATAACCGACAACTGTTTCAGTGTATTTATTTATGATGAGCAGAGTTTGCTGGAATGGATAGCGAAATATACACCTGCCTATTCGCTTAGTGGCATAGCCAACGACATCCATGACGCGCTGGATATACTCTCGAAAGCCTTCCGTGTGTGGCATGGCCATAGTCCCTCTAATGTATGTGCAGTATGTGACCCAGAAACTTACAGATACCGACAAGAATGACTCCAAAGGAGAAGGGATGCACAGCAGTCTGATACTGCGAAGGAAGAACATGACTGAGGATGCCGTATACCAGAGAATAGACAAGTTTCACGCTCATCTTGATATCTGTGAACAATGCAGATATCAAGCCTTTGACTTATGTTCTGTCGGTGCAAGGCTTCTCAGAGAAGCGGCTACAGGGCGAGTAGATGAGTCGAAGGATAATGCAGAGGAGCCGACACATGACTGATGACCTGGATGCCACACGGCCACGTGGAGGAAACCATCATCCACTGTCGGTTAATGACTTCATTCTGGAACATCTTGAGTCCATCAGTGAAGACTACATCGCAAATATTCACAGAGCCTACAAACTTGCCTTAGACAAACTTGCCCTGGAGAAGGGACGGAAACGGCGTTATCATAAACCCCGCTATCACAGCTTTGAAGTGAAGATGAACATCTTGGCCAGACAAGGCCTTATTGAGTTCTCCGGACGTGAAGAAGAATCGGACTATCCCCAGTTCGATAACTGGCCGTCAAAACCTGTACGCCGGTACTACCGGCTGAAACGATAACAGGTGCAGTATAGCACCGATATTATGGCTGCCTGGCGCCACTATTCAGACGTAATTTAGACACAGTTTAGACGTAATTTAGACACAATTTAGACGCAATTCAGACGTAATTCAGACGCAATTTAGCCTCATTACAGCGTTATTCCGGCCTGATATTTGCCTCAATTCATAGCCTCATTACAGCCTCAATCAATAGCCTCATTACAGCCTCAATTCATAATCTCAATTCATAGTCTCAATTCATAGTCTCATTTTAGCCTCAATATATCCTCAAACTTGACAGTCAATATCAAATCATTATATTATAGTCAATAAGGCTAGTTTTACATTATATACATTACTCACTACTGTATAACGTAGCCTCAAATAAATAACGATATGAGGGAGGCATATTGTAATGGAACTAACAGAACTAACAGAAGCTCAAGCTCAAGCCGTAGCAGAGACTAAGGCTAGAGCAAAACGTATTCAGGCCATGCTGCCAGAGTCAATGCTCAAGGGCAACAGAGGCCGTCAGGCAAGCCGCAGACGCCCTACAGACAACGGTCAGGACACCGAGGCCACAAAGCAAATTGAAGCCACGTATGACAGACTTGAGGGCGAGTGGCTAGACTGGCTAGAAGTTGCCCGTAAATACGAACACAAGATACCGCAACAAGACCAGTTAGACGTACGGCACGATATAATGGTACGTCTGGCAACGGTCAGGGAACGGTCAGGCGAGCCGATACCAGTATATAAGGCGTACCGAGTCGCAAGCTATACCGTAGCTGACTACTACCGAGACAAGGCAAAGCTAACGACTGGCCTTGACTGTAAGCATTGTGCCACTGCAAAACGCCGTGAGTGTGTCCGACATTCACTATACAGCCAGTGTCCAAAGGTAAGGCAGACATTGAGCCTTGAGGCTGAATATATCAATGGTGCTGGCGAGGCTCACCGACTGATAGACGTTATCGCCGATGATACAGCCTTAGACCTTGACCAGTGGCTAGACGCTGGAACGTGGCTCAGGGGTTGCCCTGTCAGGCTTGTCAGGATTGCGGTCAAGTTAGCGTCAGGCAAGTCACTAGACGGTAAAGACCGTAAGTATCTATGGAAGTTTCGGAAACACACTCAAAAGCCCTTGCTTTAAGGGTAACAAAATGCCTCATATTGGCGACTTATAGACTGGAAGCACCGCATAGGTTAGCGTATCGCAACTATGCGGTGCTTACTATAAGGTGAAGCTGGCAGAGTTGCCCACTAGCCAGATAGCTAAAGGGGTGAATAAACTTGGAAAAATTGAATATCGAGGGCAAGCGTTCAGGTAAGGGCTTTGTAGTACACAAGGCTATGTTGATTAGTGCCCTGTCAAGGGTGCTGGCCGAACGGTTAAACATTGGCGGTGTTGAAGTTGGTTGCAAGGGCATCCGTAAATACTTCAGTACACTGTCAGGCAGTAACATCATTAAGGTACTGCCAGACGGTCAATGCCTCAAGGTACTGTGCGGCAATCATAACGGCCTTGTCAATGCTGGCGACTGGACTACTGAGGACATGGCACGTACTCTGTGCGAGGTCAAGGTCAGTCCACACTACACGGTTCAGCCTAACATCGGAACGGGTGAACTGGCAGACGCAATCAGTCAGGTATTACCGTTTACCGCAAGCGAGGACACAAGGCCTGTTTTACAGTGTGTCAACATCATAGCGGCTGACGGTAAGCTGACACTGGTTAGTGCTGACGGTTTCACACTTTCCGAGGTCAAGCTGGATTGTGACGGTGACGGTCAAGTCCTGATAAACCGTGATGACCTCAAGGGTGTTGCCAATGCCTTACGCAAGGCAAAACGGGCAAGGGTTAGCTTTGAGAAGTCCGAGGGCGAGCTTGACAGTACGGTATTCGTAATTGATACCGAGCTAATTCGCTATACGTGGACTGGCTATGCTGGCCAGTTTCCAGACTATCAGAAGTTGATACCGACAGAGTTCAACACGTTTGCCAGTCTGGACACGATTGAGACACTCAAGGCCGTTGGCTCACTGGTTGCCTTGCACGATGGCGACACTGAGGCCGCCGTAGACCTGAAAGTCTCCGATGGCGTGTTAGCCTTGAGTAATCCTGATGATAGGGGTCAAGTCCAGTTATCGGCTGACACTACAGGGCAAGGTCAGGTCAGGGTCAATGCCGCATACCTTACGAAAGTTCTTAGAGCCTGTCAGGGTATGCTGGACTTCAGCCTTACAAACGGCTATTCGCCTATGCTATTCAGCCAGAACGGTAACAAGGTTGTTGTCATGCCGATGTTGACTAACGAGTCCAAAGCCGAGCAAAGGGCTGAGGCAACCGAGGCAACCGAGGCAACCGAGGCAACCGAGGCAACCGAGGACACCGAGGCAACAAAGTCTGTCAAGGCAAGCCGCAAGCGTAAGCAAGTGGTGACTGTCTAAAACTGAACGCTTAACCTAAACACAAAAGCAAAGAACGGGGTTTCGGAAGCCCCGTTTTTTGCTTATTTTTTTGAGCCTGCCGACTGGCAAGGCGAGGCCAAAAGGGGGGCCGGACTATTCCGGCTCCCCTTTTTTGCCCAAAATCAGCCAGGAAAGGAGGGAACTGTGCCTACTGTACAACAAGCCATAGGGAGACTGCTACGCAACGGCAGCCAGCACGTAGCCGTAGCCATCTGGTGCGAGGATGATGTGCGGGAGCGAGCTGCCGAACGGGGTATGACCATCTCCAGAGAACAGGCTCAGGGAGTCATTACCAACATTGACTACAGGCAGGACTGCGAGCTGGGCATCACCTGGACCACAATTGACTGCGTTCTCGATGAGATAGCAGCAGAAACTGAATAGGGGGGCATTATGCTCGAATACGAAGGCAATGACGGGCAGACCTATACCCGGATTGACAGCATAGACGAACTCCGTGACGTGCTGTCCGGCGGGAAACGGGAATTCAAGATGCTGCTGAATGGCGGAGCCTTCAGTCATAAAGCAATTGAACTCAAACCCGGCGACTACTTCTGGATTTACAACTCGATTGACGACTCCGAATGTGCCCTGACAGCCGAGGAGCTCATGGACGCCCGTATGACGCTCATCGGTGAAGCAATCACCAAAGGGGCTTTCTGGATGTACGGAGAAAACTAAATAGGGGCGGAGAGTGCCGAGGCCCGACGGCAGTGCAGGGCACGATGGCAGGGACAGTACCGGCGGTTACGTACTCAATGGAAGTCCACCTGGGCGGTTGCACAGTACGGATAACGACCAAAGGGAGTAAGTACTCTATAGCCCTTCAGGAAAGGAGGTGAACACTTGAGCGAAGAAAACAAAATACACTTCGTGGTTACCCTGGAGAACGGGGAAACGGTAGACGTTGCCTACGACCCGAGCTTCATTAACCACCTTGAGTTCCGGGGGAACATCTCGGAGACGGGCTACCGGTCCGACTTCCCCTTCCCCTACGACTCCAAGCCCACGCTTGACGAAGTGAAGGAAGTCGCCCAGGCAAGGGCTCAGCAGCTCTACAACGAGAACCCTGCCAAGCACGGCGTCACGAAACCACTCTTCTAATCAGGGAAATCACAGGAACGCAAAGGGTAACTATGCCCAGGAAAGGAGGTGAAACACTATGGCTGTCAAATGGAACCCTCTGGCGGTTAGCGAGGTAATGGACAAGGTAGAAGCTCAAATCAACCTGGCCGAGTCCTTTATCCAGGAAGCCCACGACATCTCAGAAAAAGCGTTGGAAATCCCCGGCCTGCCCGAGTATATGAAAGGGCGTCTCGTCAACGTGAAGATGGTTACGGGGGCAGCTGTCGAACGCATGCGATATGCAATCGAAGCCGTTCGCAAAGACCTGCCGGAGAAAGACCTTGCCAAAGAGAAGGGCCGGAGAGGCCAGGGAACCCAGTCGTCGCTAATGGGCGACTGACCCGGGAAAGGAGGTAAACACAAATGCCAGACCAGCTTGGCATGTTTGATGAGGTCAAGTTGGCAGAGCCAGAACCCAAGACTGCGGTCCGGCTGGGGCATCACTCAGCTCAGGTTCCTCTCCGCAAGCAAAGGCGAGAGGCCTGTGGCAGGCTCATGGAAATCCTCACCGAGTTGGAAGGGAAGGATATCTGGGTCGGCATAAATGAGACGGGGAGACACTTCAATGTCAATAATCTCAAGCTCCCCAGGCTCCAGCTGGAATACTACCCCACCAGTTACAAGGACGATTCTATCTATATCCCCAACGTCATAGTCCTGTGGGGAAGCCGCAGTGCTTCGGTGAGAATATTCACCGATTACCTGGTGGCCATCCGCGAACAGAACTACCAGGGCTACCAGCTCTACCTGCTGGACTTCCGCAACGGCTTCTGGCAAAGCCCGATTGAAAACTTCAAGTCGCACTATGCCTGCCTGCACATCTCCGTATTCAAGGACTAAGGGCTAAGTCAAGCCCTGGAAAGGAGGTGCCTCATTAGCACCGAAGTAACAGACCGTGCCTGTGCAATTTTACAGGCAACAAACGACGGCGATGACCTTGACCCTCCGCACCTGAAGCTCCTGGAGAACGCTGTCAATGGCTTCCTCAACGCAAAGGGGGAGACTGCCTTCGAGGAGCTCTATCAACATGCCTTGCGTGGCTACAAGAAGCCGTGGTTTCACGGTATCGAGAACATGACCATCGACAACGCCGGCTTCGTGATGTGGAAAGGCAATCAAGTCGAACACTATAACCTCTCTTCGGCCTATTCCGACAAGCTGAGGGCAGAAGCCCTTGAGCTGGCCAGGCGGTGTGTCATCCTGGAGGCCCGCGGGGAATCTCCGACCACTCACAATGCCATCTGGACCTGGGAGGAAAAAGAGGAAAGGAGTTAACAAAGCAGAAATGCCACAACAAGAGAGTGGCAACTGGAAGCCTCACAACGTCGAAAGGCTGGGGCAGAACACCGCCCTTGTCTTCAGAACCGGCGATATC
>Ga0307378_10000668_pt1 | contig 58970 bp, 51 predicted proteins | sample UN1MG_FD_202238 | JGI IMG/M metagenome (GOLD analysis project Ga0307378, IMG submission 202238) | Soil microbial communities from Risofladan, Vaasa, Finland - UN-1 | ecosystem: Environmental > Terrestrial > Soil > Coastal area > Acid sulfate soil | place: Finland: Risofladan, Vaasa | collected... | reverse complement strand
CACTGGGTGAACAGAAGTTAGTAGCTGTAGTGTTGGTATTAATGCACCGATGTCCGATCGTGGTCTTGGATGAGCCTCTTGCGTTCTTGGATGGGAAAGCAAGTCAGTTTGCGTCGCACTTATTATCAACAGCCGCGAATGAGGATCGGATCATTCTTGCTGTAGATACCCCTGAACATGGCCTAGAGATGGGAAGCGTAGGTAGGTATTTCCTTGTTGCTGATTCACACGTTGTAGAGGCGAAGCCACAGATCCAGCCCAGGGAGCAGCTAATCACCTCAGGCCCGACTGGTACAGAATTCCTAAAGGCGGAGGGTATCGGATTCTCATATAGAGGTAAGGAGGCATTCCATTTGGCTGGAATAAACCTCACAGTCGCTGAAGGAGAATCGGTGGGATTGACTGGTCATAATGGTGCTGGCAAGTCAACTCTGCAACTAGTGCTTTCCGGCTTACTGAGGCCCTCAAATGGCCACGTTTATATTAAAGGTGTTCAACAAGGCATTTGTGGCCTACGCAAGCGGGTAAAGTGTTCATTCCAAAATCCAGACGATCAGCTGTTTGGGAATACGATAATGGAAGAACTTGTATTTGGCCTCCGGAACCTAAATCTACCTTCGTCTCAAATTCATAGCCGTATCAAAGAGGTTGAGCACTATCTGAATTGTGGTCTCGCAGAGGATCCGTTTATCTTGAGTTATGGCCAGCGCAAGTTTCTGACTCTTTTATCGGCTTATTTGCTGGATCCGGACGTCCTCATTCTCGACGAGCCGACAGCTGGGCTTGACTATTCAAACCGACAGAAGCTCTACGACCTTCTCCTCAGGTTTCTGAAGCAAGGTAAATCCCTCATAATAATCTCGCACGATCGTAGCGAGATAGAGATGGTATGTCATCGCACCTATGAGATGAAGGACGGCATGATTGTGGCTGAGAGTCGCAATTACTGGGGAGGGCATTGAGATGCACACCTACCACGGTGGGCTTCTAACCTCATTGCACCCAATTACAAAGCTGCTTGTCTACCTTCAGCTTATTGCAGTGTGTATCTTTGCACCAGTGCCGAGTGCAATATTCGTTGGCGTTGTTGCCTTTCTGTACGTAGTTGTGCTTGGAGCGGGAAGGGAGATGTACGTCAATCCTTGGTATCCGCTTGTTCTCTGCGTGCTGGCTTTCTTGATCGCCGTGCCTGGAGGCACCGACCGCGATGTCCTGATAGCAGCAGACATCTCGCTTAGAGTGTTCGGTGTGATCATGTCATCGATTCTGCTTGGACTGGCTCTTGGCGTAAGAGATCTGATCAGCTTGACTAGGAGGTTTGGAATGCCTGAGCAAGTGGAATTGATGGCTATCGCTATAGCGGTATCATTGCCGAGAGTCCTCAGGTCTATGAGAAATGTGCTGGCGGCCCAGAAGTCACGAGGGTTTGTGATCTCATGGCGCACTGCACTCTCACTTAGGACGTATGCCGTGTTGATGACGCCGTTCATAGTGGCGATTCTGAGGACTGCATTGGCACTTTGGATATCGCTTTGTATCCGACCGTGGAGGAACTACACGCCGGCAGTTTTCCGTTTTGGGGTCAGAGACTTAATCTTGCTCTTAGCCTCTAGTTTGCTCTGGTGGGATGTACTTGGGTTAGTCCGCAGGGCTGTGTTTCTGTGAGCAGCTTGCAGGTCAGACCGTGTCTTGCTTAGCTTCGTAGCGTCTGTCCTACTTGCGGAAGCTCGAGAATCGGCAAACTGCGGCACGTGATGCCGTAAGGCGCAGTCATATAACGCCTTACAAGATCCCATGCAAGTTAATTCGGGGTTCGAGTCCCTGCACCGCTATATTTTTTTATCTTCCCGATCTTGACCACGGTCTCGCTGCTATCGGTAGATAAATCAGACTGCTCGTGACTGTGCAAATGGACACAGACTTCATGGTCGTTCCCCAGCCGTCGTGCCCCGTATCTGAGGCTACCCTGTGTTCGCGCCAGCAGGAAGAAGGGCCCTTTCTAAGACTTGCTGCTGCCTAAGCCATAAGCCTCGTGGGCAGAAGAGAATAGCAGAGATTCAACTTATTGCAAATTAGTAACTTACGGCCCGCATTGCCGTTGGCAGAAAAGTTGCGAAAGGCAGCCTCTTTGATCCTGTACTGGGGGCTAATACTCATAAGTCATTTTTGTGCAATAACTTGTGTGTTCTCTCACGTTACTGGTGCGGGCTAAAGGAAATGGCCATATCCTTTAGTTTTGTCTTGACTTACTAAAAGATTCTTCATTAATCATGTTTTGAGACCGTCATAGTAAAAGAAATGGCATTTTCCTTTAGTGAGTTGACGTAAGATAAAAATCCTTTAGCTCGGGAGTCCGAGGTGACTGAGCGAAAAACCGGACGTTATGTACCGATTTCTACCGTCGATGGTAAGCCATGCCAGGCTTTTGTACCTGCTTCACTCCCTCCTGAACCGCCTTTGAAAATCACTCCAGAATTGCAAAAGCAGTTGGAAAGAGCTCTGGTCTCGCTGGGACGATTGGATGGCGTGTCCACCTTGCTACCGGACGCCTCCCTTTTCCTGTACATGTACGTGAGAAAAGAGGCTGTATTATCATCCCAGATTGAAGGGACACAATCCTCTCTATCCGATCTACTGCACTACGAGAGCAAGGCGGCTCCGGGCGTGCCGATTGATGATGTCCGTGAAGTGTCTAACTACGTGGCTGCACTGGATCACGGTATACAGCGACTTCGAGGAGGGTTCCCCTTGTCGCTCCGGTTACTGAAAGAAATCCACAAGGTATTACTCAGTCACGGTCGCGGTGCCGAAAAGGATCCCGGGGAGTTTCGCCGGTCACAGAACTGGATAGGAGGTTCACATCCAGGAAATGCTGCCTATGTTCCGCCACCAGCTGATATCGTGCTGGAATGTATGGGAGAGCTGGAGAAACACCTGCATTCGAGTAGCCCGGTACTGGTGAAGGCTGCTCTGGCCCATGTGCAGTTTGAATCCATACACCCGTTCTTAGATGGTAATGGCCGGTTGGGCCGTCTGCTGATCACGCTTTTGTTGTGTGCAGAGGGAGTCCTGGCGGAACCAGCCCTGTACCTGAGTCTCTTTCTGAAAACGCATCGCTCCAAGTATTATGAATTGCTTCAGCAAGTGCGCATGAGTGGGGACTGGGAATCGTGGCTGGAGTTTTTCGTTGCGGGAGTCATCGAGACGAGTGACCGAGCAGTAAGTACTGCGAAGAGGTTAGCGGACCTCTTCTCAGAAGACCGTAAGAAGATTGAGTCACTCGGAAGACCAGCAGGCTCTGCTCTGCGCGTTCATCACGCGCTTCAGCAGTCACCGATTCTTAGCATCTCAAGGGCTGCTGAGAAAGCTTCTGTTACTATCCCGACGTCGACGAGTTCTTTAGGCCACCTGGAGAGACTTGGTATTGTGCAGGAGCTGCCTAAGGTCGGCAGATCAAGGTTTTTCAGTTACGCGCAGTATATCCGGATTCTCAATGAAGGTACCGAGCCTTTATAGTCGGCTAGATTCAGTATTAAGATTCCAATCTGCTCATACGAACTAATCCGCCTGCAGCGGTCTCGGAGAGCCGTCCAGCCGTGGCTGAGCAGTACTCGGGTACAATTTCAATCCCGAGATACTTCCGATGCAATCCTTTTGCCGCCACGAGCGTCGTGCCGTGCCCAGCGAACGGATCCATCACAATATCACCGATGTCGGAGTGAAGTTTGATGAAGTGACTCATTAGAGCTTCCGGTTTCGGAGTAGGGTGGTCACCAGCTCGTCTGGATGCCCTGGGATGCCGAAAGATATTTGACGTTGATCTACCACCATTCCACCTACAGCGGCCTCCTGGTTTTGTCGCAATCAAAATGAGTTCATAGCCTTTTCGGTAGTGACCGCCGGGTCCGAGCTGTTCCTTGTCCCACACAACCACTTCCTTTAATCTTAAGTGCTCGTTCATGAGTCTTGTCCAAGCAGTGAACACTCGGGAGTGTCGCCCCCCGCCGGGACAGCAACAGCAAAGGCAACTCCCCACTTTGAGAATTCTGCTAGCGTGTCTTATGAAACTCTCGACGATGTTCAGAGCGTCATAGTATCCATCATTGATCATAGGGCTGACTGACAGGCGCTTGGATTGGGTGTTGTTGTGAGTATTATTGTCGCGGGTAAACCTGCAACCGCGATAGTTGATTCCGTACGGCGGATCGGTGACAATCAAATCGATAGATTCTTCCGGCAGGTCCGTCGCTACGTCTCGGAAGTCGGACTGATAGAGTATTCCCGATTCTTCGAGGTGGCAGGGAGGAGTGCGAACTCGCCAAACTGTATCACTCGGGTACCTGCTGTTCATAAGTGCTCTCAGGTGAAGAATTCGTCTGAGTCTTTCCTGAAGGTACACAGATCCGCTTTCAGCCATTATGCTGTAGCATTTCGGACAGGGATAGCATCCAAGTATGGGGGGGGAAGCCGGAATAGAGGCGTCGCCTTTTGACAACCTAGCGCACGCGTCCGGTGTCAAGTCTGAGCGTTATAAAAGGCCCCTGTGACGCGTTTGTGACGTCACAAGGTCAAAAGCAGTGAAAACGGCTCGAAATCCATCAAAGCACATCAAGAAGGTAATTTGTTGCACACTAATGGCTTACGCCTTAAATTGCTGTCGGATAAAACGTTGCAAAATGGACCCCTTTTGATTCCGGGGTTCGAGTCCCTGCACCGCTATATTTTTTTAACTTCCCTATTGACAATACATTACAAAGCCGGAAACAACAGAACTCCGGTTGACGTACAGCTATTTGTGATTAAAACCAGGCGATTGATTCTACGAAGTATGAGAGAGGACGACGCGGAGGCGCTGCTTGACATCTTCTCCGATCCAATAGCTATGCAGTACTTCGGGGTAATCTTCGATTGAGCCCGAATGGATAGGTGGGTGCGAAGTAACCTTGAGCACCAGGACAAACACGGATTCTCTCTGTTCACCGTAATCCTGAAGGATAATGGCGAAATTATCGGTGACTGTGGTTTGGAAACCGACGAAATCGACGGCAAGCTCATTGTCGGCATCGGCTTCGATTTCAGACGTTTATACTGGGGCAAGGGATACGCAACCGAAGCCGCCTTGGCGGTCCTGGAGTATGGATTCACCCAGTTCGAGTTTGACAGCATTTCCGGTTGGATCGATCCCGAGAACACCCCCTCTCAGCGTGTGGCGGAGAGAATAGGCATGACGGTGGAGAGATATGTCATGCGTGGAGGCAAGAGGTACGCTCTTTACAACATTATGAGGAAGGATTGGGAGAGAGAAGAGGTATGACGGAGAAACGCGCTGCCCTCGGTAGCGAAAACGTTTAGTCGACCGGATCCGGTGCCATGAGCGATACAAAGACGGCACCCGTCAGCGACCGGAGTCCCTTCGCGGATGCCAACACTAAAGATTGAAATCAAAGCTGTAAACGAACTCACTCCGGACCAGGCGAGTTCTATCCGGCACAGAAACGATCGAGAGTTCGGCAACGATTCACTGGTCTATGCCGACGCTGAGTGGTTTGTGTTGGGTTATTTGACTGGAGAGCTGGCGACTCATATCGGAGTTCTCCAGCGGATGGTCACAGTAGGGAAGGTCCCTCTTCTGATTGGCGGTGTCTGCTATCTGGTGACTGAACCGGAGCACCGCGGTTGCGGCTTTGGCTCAGCAGTGATACGAGAAGCGGTAGCCTTTGTAAAGAACGAACTCGGGCAATCATATAGCTTACTCACCTGCAAACCCAGGCTAGAGCCCCTGTATGTCAAGACAGGCTGGCGAACTGTGACCGGCCCCACCATCTTTGGCCAGGCAACAGGTGTCCGTCGTTGTGGCCGCTTGACGATGGTTAACGAGTGCGGCGGGAGAGCCTGGCCCGAAGGTGAGATCGACCTTTGCGGGCTTCCGTGGTGATTGCGTAGTTGTAACAACTATTGTTAGGATTAAGGAGACTGTATGCGGGCCGTAATAGTCCTGAATGTCATGTTAAGTCTTTTTGGCTTAGCCACGGTAAGCGCAACTGACATAACAACCGCGATCGACTCCGGTTATGTCGATCAGGTCCTGGACATACTCGAGAAGAACCCGGATCTGTTGAATTCAAAAGATACTGACGCCCTCACGCCACTCAATCGAGCCGCCTACAAAGGCCAGACGGAAATAGTCAAGCTACTTCTGGAAAGGGGCGCCGATGCTTCGATTGGCGATAATGAAAATAGCCAGCCGATCCATAATGCGGCCGTTGCCGGACACATGGATGTATTGGAAATTCTCCTTGAATCCGGCGTTGATATTGACGCCCGAGATGCCAATGGCAACACTGCCTTGATATTTTCTCTGATCTATAGCCAATCTGAGACAACTGATTGGCTTATCGATAAGGGAGCTGACTTGGAAATATCCAATAACGATAATGTCAACCCCTTAATTTATGCTTCTCTCAGAGGGCGATTGGATGTTTTGAAGAAAATTACTGCCGGCGGGGCAGACCTTAACCAGCAGGCACAAAGCGGTCGTACAGCGCTTACATATGCCGCGGGGAATAACCATATGGAAGTGGCCGAGTACTTGCTCCAATCAGGCGCCGATACCGAAATACCTGAAGAGTACGGCCGCACTCCGTTGTTGTGGGTCGCCCGCGAAAATGGTAATGCCGAGATGGCGGCATTACTCATAACGTATGGCGCCAACGTTAATGCCCGTGATAGATTCGGTGACACGCCACTTGTTCTGGCTGCCTGGCGAGGGTTCAGCGGAATCGTAAATCTACTTCTGGACTCAGGGGCTGAGGTCGAAACCACCGGGAATAACGGTGAAGAATTGTTGAATCATTCGGTTGAAAAGGGTCTGGGCAGGCTCTTTTCCAGGCTGGCCGAAAGCAATATAGATCTAAGAATGAAGAGCAGATATGGTAGTTCTCTTTTGCAGTCAGCGGCGCAAGGCGGCTCAGTCGAGATTATCAATACCTTTATAGAAAACGGTTTTGACATAAGAGAAACAGATGTTTATGGATGGACGCCCCTTCATTATGCCGCCTGGAAAGGGCGTACTGAAGCCACTCGATTATTATTAGATAAAGGAGCCAACATCAACGCTCGTTCGTTAAGTGGCTTGACTCCATTCAACCTGGCCGATAGTAAAGATCGCGAAGAGACAAAGAATCTGCTAATATCAAAAGGCGCTGATCAAAGTCCACAAGAATTTCCGAAATTGACCGGACCGTACTTCGGGCAGAAGCCGCCCGGACGGAAGCCGCAATTGTTTGCGCCTGATATTGTCTCCACAAACAGGCATGGACACAGTTCGGTGGCTTTTTCACCAGATGGTATGGAAGCATTTTGGAGCGCCTACTTTTTCCCGGTTGATTCAGGGTACGCCGAGGGCGCTATGGTATATTCTGAAAATATAGACGGCCAATGGATAATTCCGAAATTTCCTGAATTCACCCGGGGTATCGAGACAGATGACGATGTTCCGGTTTTTTCTAAAGATGGGAGCAAATTATACTTCTTGTCCCGTCGGCCCCTGACACCGGGAGGAGGGAGAACCGGGGAAAAAGTCTGGATAGTTGAAAAAACTGAATCCGATTGGGGAGAGCCATACCGTGCTCCGGGTGAAATCAACAACCTCGCTATACACTGGCAATTTACCATCTCGGATCCGGGAACCCTGTATATTCAAGGCGATCGTAACGACAGCTACGGTTTGACCGATATCTACACCTCCAAACTGGTCAACGGAGAATACGCTACTCCCGAAAACATAGGTTCAGTAATCAACACGCCGGCGACTGAAACATCTCCCTATATCGCTCCCGATGAAAGCTATTTGCTCTTTGCTTCCGGAGGTCATCAAAGTGACATTGGTAATATAGACATGTATATCAGTTTCAAAACCGATGATAGCCAATGGGGCGCGCCAATTAGAACCGGATTGGAAGGCTTATGTCCACTGGTTTCCCACGACGGAAAATATCTTTTTTATAACGGCAGCGTGGATGGCATCCGGGGAATCTACTGGGTTGAGGCTTCGATTCTACAAGACCTGAAACCCGAAGACTTGTAATTTGGGACTTTCACCGGCCTCCCATATTTCGGCCCAGTTTTTTGGGAGACGGTCAGCCCACAGCAACGCGGAACAGCCAAGCGGGAGTATAATATGAAACTTATTAAAGGAATCTTGGTGGCTGGATTGGTTCTGGTTCTGCTTTACTCCGTAATCATAGTCGTTCAGCATCCAAGCAAAGCCTATTACGATTCCAAAGATGCGTCTGCGGTTTCGATGGGTAACGCCTCCGAAAATGCGCGATCAGAGATTATCCAACAGTTGAATGCGTTCCAAAACGGGTATGTTCAAAGGGACACATCTCATCTGGAACCTTTCATGGAACAGCTGTTTTCACGTGACAATATTCTGGTTCTTGGCACACAGCCTGGCGAACGACTCAGTAGTTTTAAACGTGTCAAACACCTGGTGTATAGTGATTGGAAAGCCTTTGGAGATTGTAGATTTCTAATGAATAGCGCCCATGTGTCAACATCCGGGAATGTGGCGTGGATTTCGACGATCGGCTATGTGGACCTCGACATATCTCGATTCTTGATCTTACCGTTAAGGCTATCTGCAGTTATGGTCAAAGAAAATGATCTCTGGAGGTTTCAGTATATGCAGTTTCAGTTCGATCTGGATTTTAGTCCTCTTCTAGTAACCCTTATTCTCCTGCTAATATGGTTTCCGGTAAGTCTGGTATCTTTGATGGTCGTCACAGTCAAGAGCCTGAAAAGACGCAAAAATTGATGCAGGGGCCCGGGTGACATCTGACGTGATAGAGATGCCGGACACTGCTGTCAATACTATAAGAACGTACAACAAAGCTTGAAGAGGCTCTGGAGAAACTTCTTAACGAATAGTAAGAGGTATACAGCTACTCTTATCAAAATCAAAACCCGCAAACGGATTGATGCTAGCCGTTGGTTTTGAATTGGATCCGGAATTCGGTTTGCCTCTCGGCGGTGGTTTCCAGGCTGAAATGAAAGCCGTGGTTGGTGAGGATCTCCTGCACCAGGGTCAGGCCGACGCCCTGGCCATTGGGCTTGGTGGAGTAGAACGGCGCAAACAGGTTGCGTGCGGCCTCGCTGTCGATTCCGCGGCCGTCGTCGATAACAACCAGCTCCTCAGGGTCGATACTGGTGCGTATGGTGATAGTGCCGCTATTGTCAATTGCCTCGATAGCATTCTTGAGAACATTTACCAGCACTTGCTCAATCTGCGCAGCGTCCATGTCGATCAGTAGAGGCTTCGGCGCAAATCGCGATTGCCAGTCGATGTTGTGTTCACGACACGCGCCACTCATTAGAAGCTGTACGGATTCCAGCAACTGATGCAAATCGACCGGCCTTTTGTTCGGCTGCGGCACCTGTACCACGTCGGCCAGGTTCGATATGAAATGACTGAGCCCCCGGTTGCGTGTGATTGCCACCTGCACCACCTGCTCAAACTCCCGGGCCTCGCTGTCAGGCAAAGGACGTCCGATTTCGAGTAGGGATTGCAGGATGGAATTGACTGCCCCGACCGAGTTGTTGGTCTCATGAGACATCATTCGAATGACCTTATCGTAGGCCCGCTTCTGAGTTGTCAAGATCTCCCGGGTCAGTTCCTCAATCAGAATGAAATGGCGCTGGAATCCACGGTCAAGAAAGTGTGATTTGCGACAGCGGTACGTATTGACGCCCCGAGTACGAATGTTCCTGGTCTCGCCCGACCTCATGCGACCCAACTCCTGCCAGGGGCGGCTCAGAACATCGTCCAAAACGCACCCGAGCGCCTTCTCGGGCGGTACGCTGAGGATATCACGTGCGGGGGGATTGAGCATCGACACGCGTTCGTCATAATCAAGGATGATGACACCGATCGGCGTGGCCTCGATCAGTCGGCCCAGGAAGTAGTGCTGTTCGCGTTGTTTGAGTCGCTCGGAGCGCAACTGCTCGATCATTCGATTGTAAACCTCTATCAGGCGGTCGAGTTCCTTCTGGCCGGTCGTGACAAAGGTGGTGCTGAAGTCGCGATCTTTGATAGAGTCGACTCCGGCCGAAAGCAGATTGAGTGGTTTGAGAAATCCTCGGTACAGTTGCCAGGTGACGGCGGCGCTGATCAGGATCAGGAACTCGGCGCCGAGAAAGAACCATCTGTTGATATACAGAAGACCGATCGACAGGACAATGAGCACCGTGTGTACGGTCACGGCGAAAATGATGTAACGTCGGCGCAAGCTCATGTGTCGAGCCCGTGTTTCTCCATGCGACGATACAGCGCTCCGCGACTGAGACCCAGCGAACGCGCAACCTTGCTCAGGTTGCGATTGTGGAACTTGAGCGCCTTTTTGATCATTGACTTCTCCAGTTCCTCAATCGTCATAGTGCCGACCGCAGGGAGCCGGAGGGGATCGGTTGACTTGTGCACGGTATAGTGTTGCTCCTGGAAATGTACCCGCGTGAGAGTATCCTCAGGGGTCACCAGAACCGTGCGCTCCACCAGGTTCTTGAGCTCCCGCACGTTGCCCGGCCAGGTCAGACCCTTCAGCCAGGCCATGGCGTCGGGGTCGATCTGCAGCTGGTCGCGGCCGTAGATTTCGCGGAGGTTACCCACAAACTGCTCTACCAGCAAGGGAATATCGTCGGCCCGTTCGCGCAGCGGCGGCAGACGCAGTGTGATGAGATTGATGCGGTAGAAAAGATCCTCGCGGAAGCGGCCGGCAGCAACCAGCTGGGGCAGATCATGGTTGGTAGCGCTGATCAGCCGGAAGTCGGCCGTCTGGGTCCGGTTGGTGCCAAGCTGCTCGAAGCTTCGATCCTGAAGCACTCGCAGCAGTTTGACCTGACTGGCACTTTCGAGATCGCCGATCTCATCCAGGAAAATCGTCCCGCCGTCCGCGGCCTGAAAACGACCGATTCGGTCACCCACGGCGCCGGTGAAAGCACCCCGCTTGTGACCGAACATCTCACTTTCGAAAAGAGATGATGGTATGCCCCCGAGGTTGACCTTGACAAAAGGTCCGTCGGAACGATTGCTGTTGCCGTGGATTGCCTCGGCCAGCAGTTCCTTGCCTACCCCGGACTCACCGGTGATCAACACCGCCGCCTCGGTCGGCGCCACCTGCCCCGCCTTCTGCAGAACTGCAGCGAGTGCTTGATCGGAACCGACCAAACCGTTGAAATCATAGCGCCGGTCAATGTCGGCCCGGTCGACGCCAGGCTGGTCGGCAGAAGTCTCACACAGGTGCAGAGCCGTTTCCACCGAGCGCAAGAGCTGAAGGTTGTCCCAGGGCTTGGTAACAAAATCGGTCGCACCGGCCTTCATGCCGGCCACGGCCAACGGGATACTGCCCCAGGCCGTAATGAGAATGATCGGCACCCGGGGGAGAGCTTGTCGCAGGTTCTTGAGAAGTCTCAGACCTTCCTCGCCACTGGTCTGGAGTGAGAAGTTCATGTCCATGATGATCAGGTCCGGTCGCTGTTGTTCGATTGCCGCCAACGCCTCAGAAGGATCTTCGGCTACCGCGGGCTCGAAGCCGGCTTGCTTCATCAGAAGCCGTAAGGACGTGCGCACGGCGAAGTCATCATCGATGATCAGAACCAACTGCGCTCTTCTGTCGTTGGAAGCAACCATCTTTCGTAGTTTACCTTCCGGCTACTCGTCGCGCAAGGCCTGGGCGGGCAGAATCCGCATGGCCAGCCGACTGGGGTAAAGAGCGCAAACGAACACCAGGATATAGACCCACAGCGCCGAAAGAAGCATGGCCAGGATGTGCTCAGCCGCCCCGATTGATGGATCGAGGCTGAGAATCGGCATCTGTACGGCGACAAACAGTCCTGCAAGGAGCGCTATCGTGGCCAGCGCCAAAGCCTCCCCAAGGATCTGCCAGGATACATTGCGACGGTCCGCCCCCAGGGCGCGCCTCAGAGCAATCTCCGACCGGCGCCGGTTGATCGAATACCACAGCACACCAAACATTCCCAATGCCACGTTGAATACCAGAAAACCAGCCACCGAGCCAAGGCTGACCAGGCCCAGCAGCTTATCTCTTAAATACGACGAGCGCAGGTCAGACAATGTTTCGATCCGCAGGTTCCAACTCGGAGCCATATCAGCCAGGCGGCTCAACAGGAGTTGTTCAAACTGACCGGTCGTGCCGGGTCGTACGCGTATCAAGGCCTGATCTGGCAACGCGGCCGCCGAGTCAAAGGGGAGGAAGCGCTCAAAGAACAGCCCGCCATGGTTGTCGAGGTCTCCCTTGAAACGGTGGTGTTCGATTACCCCAACCACCACGTAATCGGAATGCTCATTAGTGGAGTGACGGCCGACAATCGGCGAGTCCCCGGCCAGCTGTCGACGCAGTTCCAGGTTCATAACCAACGGTGTCGCCTCAGAGGCGTTGTCCTCGGCAGAATACCAGCGGCCCTCAAGCAGATTTAAGCCCAGCACGCCGGGCAAACCGTCATCGGCGTAGGTTATGCGGGTTTTAACCGTACGGCCATCCAGAGTCAGATCGCTTGACCAAATTGCCCTGCCATATGGTACGCATCCAGTTACCCAGGAGAAAGCCTCTATCTCCTGATGCGACTTGAATTCCAGCTCCATCTGCGCCAGAGTCGCCTTAAGCTGTTCCTCGGGCACATCCAATCTAGCGCTGTGATGCCCCAACTCCAGTTTCCAGACCGGCTCATAATCAAACCCCAGCGGCGTCGTGTACCGGCTAACAAAGGCGACCACCATCGAACTGACATAGAATAACACCAGAAACGAGCAAAGAACCTCAATCATCAGAAGCATGTGACGTTTCTTGCGGTTCCAAACCAATCGGAATATATGACGAATCATGCGGCACCTCCTCGCAAGGCATCAACCGGGTGCAGGCGTGACATCCGATAGGCCGGAATGACCCCCGAGAAGACACCGAAGAACAGACTCAGCCCAAGACAGGCGGCAAAGACACTCAGATTCATTTCCAGATGGCCAAATGGCAGCAGGCCGCTGTCGTTGATCACCACCAGCACTATCCAGGTCATGACAAAGGCCAGGGCACCAGCCAGGACGGTTAGGAAAACGTTCTCAATAATGAACTGTCCCAATAGCGTGCGGGATGACGCGCCAAAGGCTTTGCGCACGCCGATTTCGGACGACCTCTCGATTATGCGACTGACATTGATGTTGATCAGGTTGATAGCGGGCAAGAGCATAAAGAGAATAGCTGCTCCGATCAGTTGGGCCACCACCAGCCAGGCCCCGCCAGCCGTTTCCGCCCCGATCAAAGCCGCCACGATGAGGTCGGTCTGGGAGCCGATATTGCAGCGGATCTGAAGGATTTTACCGGCGAAATCCTCCCTGGCTTTTTCCAGACGCAGGTCATACTCTTGTCTGATAGCCGCGAAATCATCCTTGCTGCGGGCCAGAATAAAGGCCTGAGAGTCGCCGAAAAGCTCACGGTTAGTCATCGCCCAGCCGGAAGTGGTTATGGGTACAAAGATATCGCCTGATGACCCGTGGGTCGGAATTTCTGCAACCGGGATTATCCCGATCACGCGGTAGTTGCCGGCCGTGGTCTCGACATACTGACCGAGCGCCGGCTGATCACCAAACAGGTCGTTGCGGGTGCGATCGGTGATTACCGCTACCATCTCGGCGTTATCCACCATCCCGGCATCAAAGGCGCGGCCTTCGATAAAGGGGAACTCGACAATGTCCCAAAACACCTCGTCAGTGTATTTCAACCCCAGAGTCAGCTTGCGAGCCCCAACATAGACACTGACGTCGCTCGCGGAAGCATGAATGGAGACAGCCTCCGGGGTCGACATCGGTCTCACATAAGTGTCCAGGAAGTAGTAGGATGGAGAGGACATGACATGGAACTTCGGCCCCTCCAGTTCCGTACGATCGATAAAGAGCGTCCGGTCGAAGCGTGAACCGGGTTTGGCCGGTGTTACAAGCTGTTCGACAAACGCGGCGCTTACCGTCAGCACCAGGAGTGTCATCCCGGTCCCGAACAGGCTTATGAAAGTGAAGAACTTTCTGCGCAGCAGGACCTTCCACGCAATCTTGAAGTAGTTCTTGAGCATGTCGCCTCCTCAGTCGACCCGGCCGCCGTCGAACAGCCGCATGATCCGTTCGGAGCGCCGGGCCAGTTCATCACTATGCGTTACCATGACGATGGTGGTCTTCTCGTCCTTATTGAGGCGCTGCAATATATCCATGATTTCATCGCTCATAACCGAATCGAGATTCCCGGTCGGTTCGTCGGCGAGCAGAATCTCCGGTTGACCAACGATAGCCCGCGCGACCGCCACCCGCTGGCTTTGCCCCCCGGACAGTTGTGTGGGGAAGTGCTTGGTGCGGGCGGCCAGGCCAACTTTTTCCAGCGCCTGCAGGGCCAGTCGGCGTCGTTGGGCGGCCGAGGTATGACGGTAGATGAGCGGCAACTCGACGTTGTCCACCACCGAAAGGTCATTGATCAGATGGTAGCTTTGAAATACAAAGCCGATTTTCTCGTTGCGCACCCGGGCCAGTTCCCGATCGCTCATATTGCGGGCGTGCCGGCCGTCGATGACCACGTTTCCCTGAGTCGGTTCATCGAGCAGGCCGATGATATTCAGCAGCGTGCTTTTGCCGGAACCGGATGGCCCCATGACCGAAAGAAACGCTCCCTCGGCGATCTCCATGTTGATGTCCCGCAGCGCCAGTGTCTCGATACTGCTGGTGCGATAAACTTTCTCCACGTTTGTCAGTTGAATCATAATTCAGTACCCGCATCAAGAAGTGATTGTTCGATGTTCTCATTCCTCTTCAATGTCAATGCTCCCGGCGTTGCGATATCGACGCATGTCGGAAATGATAACCGTGTCTCCCGGTTCGATGTCCCCGATCAACTCGACCCAGTCGACATTGCCGGCTCCTATATCGACCGTGCGTGCAACGGCTCGACCGGACTCGATAACGAATACCGTCTGCTCGCGAACGCCGCTGTAAAACGGACCGTTGGCGACGCGAAGGACGTCATTGACGCCTCCGGTGATAACCTGAACATCGACCCTGAGATTGGGTCGCAACAGCGGATGTGAGGGCTGGTCGAGATCGACCGTGAACGACACTACCCCCTGCTGGACTGATGGCTGCACCGTCTCGATCCGGCCCGAAAGATGCTCCCTTCCGATCCGCAGCAGGACTCGTCCCCCGACCGCCAGCTTGTCACCATGGAAATCGGTGATAGAAGCGTCCACCCGGAAGCGGCTCAGGTCGGCCAGACGAACGAGAGTCTGGCCGGGAGTTACCGAACCGCCGATATCATCGTTGATAAAGGTAAGCACCGCCGGTTTGGTGCTGCGCACCTGCGCTAACTCCAACTGGCGGGTCACCTCGGCTAGCTTGCTTTGCTGGATTTCTATTTGCAGGTCGGTTACCTTCAACTCCGCCTGCAGTGTTTGCTCCTGGTTGGAGGTCCTGGCCGTCAACTGGTCCAGCTCTCGCTGAGCCACCTGCACTGCCAGGTCGGATCGCAGCAACTCTGGCTCAGTGATACCGCCAATGTCAAAGAGACTCTTGTCCAGCTCGTACTGCGTCTGAGCATATTGCAGTTGCAGTCTTTTTATATCAAGGGAAGTATTAAGATCGATCTGCTGCCGTTCAAGCTGGAGCGTCATCTGCTGCTTTTTCGTCCGCTGCAATTCCAGTTCACTGGCGATGCGATCGCGCGAAGAAAACAGTGCTTCCCGCTGAAGACTCAACAACGGCGTGCCGACTGCCACACTGTCGCCGGTCCTGGCATAGACTGCCTCGATGGTGCTGGCAATCGGCGAGGTGATGATCTGTTCGAAGGCCGGCACCACGCGTCCGGAAGCGGTAACCGTCGACTCAACCGATCCAATCTCGACCACGGCGGTGCGGATGCGCGAACGCGTTACGCTGCTCCGGGTGATGGCGCGCAACCCCCACACGCCCGCGGCGACTGCGAGAACAACCAACATGAGCAGGCTGATTCTCCTGAGTCTCCTGGCCCTGACTATTCCCGATGGCAGCTCTCGATCCAAATTGATATACCTCTGTTGATCGACCTTTCGTACCTCTGACCTCCGTATATCAACCGGCGTGCCAAACGTATCCTGTTGTTATCAGGTAAGTTAATTGTGTGAAAGGTGGTCGCCACTGTCCGGAACCGGACAACACGTTCGCTACCGGACAGAAATGCGTGCGTGAAGAAGGCGGTTTGATGATTACGGATTGCTTTAGTCGTAAGCGGCAGAACCGCAGGGGTTCTGCCCTACGAGTCTGTTTCCGGTCGTTTCTCAGGCAGACTGTCCTCCGGTGGGCGGTACCGCCGGTCCCAGGGTGGCGGGCTTGTGAATTCGAATCCTATTCCCGCATCGGCCAACTCGATAAGTTCCTGCAGGCTGGCCATGAGTAAATAATATCCCTGGCGGCCCTTATACTTATGCTTAGCAGAATCGGGCAGTGGTCCAAGTATTTCCTCAGCGATTTTCAGATGGGCCGAGTCCCGCAGATCAAGCACAACCTCGTACTCAGTTGCCAACTGCTCCTCGGTGAGGGTGTCTCTTATGGGATCGGATTGGGGAGGTGGCGGGTGTGGGCCGTAGTGTCGAGGACGGCCTATCCAGTATTCGACGGTGTCACCGGTCGATACAAAAACGCGCTCGATTCTTTCTCGAAGCCGGCCACACTCCAGGGTCACATGCACAGAACTTGTATCATCGTCTGGAATCGATACCTGGAAAGTCGTTGAGCAAGGCTGATCATCTTGAAGCTCGACTTCCCAGGTATTCTCACTGAACGTTTGAACGTAATTCAACGTGGTTACTGTTACCGCAACCTTGTTTCCACACGGATATGCGGGGGTAAACGTCAGTTTCATAGTCACAGGGGCGTCCGTTGTCAGCTCTGATACAGGCTCCAGGGTGCAATCAAATGCATGTGGTCTTTGCACGCCGGAGTAGGCCGGCTTTCCAGCCCCAGCCAGGAAAATCAGTAAAAGCGCCAAACCTGTTGCTTCTCGCATTCTCTTCATAACTCCCTCCCATTGTGTCCCTCAAACAAGACGCACCGGACCGGTCAATTGTACAATGCCGGGCAGGCTTTCTTAGGTCGTAGGTCGGGTTCGGAGCGGCCCCGGCCGCGAGAAACCCGACACCGTTCACTGGATCAGCCTACTTCTCCCACACATCCTGAATGAAAGATCGGCGCTTCTTGACCAGGTCAAGCTCCCTGGTCACAACGCACTGACCCTTTTCTTCTCCGGTTTCCATATCGACAACGGTCCACTCCAGCAACAGGTACATTGATGCCGGCAAGCAAGTGCCCCAGCGGTCACGATGGGTACCTGAATAGTCACCGGTAACTCTCACCGGACCTAAGAATATGGACCTGTACCCCCAGCGTCCTCCCCCCTTCCAGCCATCGCTCCACACCTCAAGCTTCTGCGGCGTCGTGTCGCCGGCAAACAGAACTGCCCCGCTGTCGTATCTCAAATCCCGGCCCATGTGTTGAAGGCTGTCCCTGTGCATGTAGAATATTTCTATAGTGAACAGCGTATCAGGAGCAACCGCATCGTCAGGGAAAGGGTCGCAGTATGGTGTCACACACCTGTCATCCAGTGTCGACGGCTTGACTCTATCTAAGACAAGTACGAATTCCCAACCGGCCCGACTGGCCTCGCAGCCAGCATAATAGTATTTGGTATAGGTGCAACCACTCAGAAACAGAAAACAGGTAGTCACGGTTGCCAGTTTCAACAGCTGCCAAGCTATCAAGCCAGTGTGATCTCCTTTTAAGACACTACCCATAATTCCTTCCTGAACAGACGTTGTTTTCGCATTTCATGACCGGCGTTGACTTTACATATGTCGTAAGCGGCAGAACCACAGGGGTTCTGCCCTACGGGGCTGCAAAGGTGTACGTGTAATTGTGTATGCCCCGCTGTGGAACCCCGGTGTAGTTAAGCCCGAATATAGATAGCCCGGTCGGAATTGGCAAGCAGAATCATGCCCGGCGGCGGGCGGGGACAGAGCGGCGGGCGGTTACGGTACGCCGGGCCGGTGCAGTGCGGCGCGTGGTTACAATGCGGCGCGGGGTTTTGGTGCGAGAGGCCGTGGAACGCCTGGCTTTGGGACGCGTCGGTTTCCCAGTCGGGGGACGCCAGTCCTGCTTGAGAATGGCGTACAGGTGGCTGTCCTGCCACCGGCGGCGGTGGAAGTACGACCTGCGGAGGTATCCCTCGCGTTTGAAGCCGACCCTCCTTAGCACCCGCACCGAGGCATCGTTGCTGACAAAGACGTGCCCGTAGACGCGCTCGAATTTCAATTCCCGGAACGCAAACGCGAGGATGAGGTGCACGGCCTCGGTCATGACGCCGCGTCCCCGGTATCGCTTGTTGAGCCAGTAGCCGAGTTCAGCGTTTTTGTGCAGGAAGTTGATCCTGTGCAGGCCGATGCCGCCGACGACGCGGCCGGTGCGGCGGTCCTCGATGGAGAAAGGGAACGCGGTTTTCTTGCGCCACTGTTCCTGCGACCACGCGATGAACCGTCGGGCATCCTTGCGCCCGTATGGATAGGGTATAAAGGTCTGGCGGCTGATGTCGCGGTCCCCGATATGGCGCACGAGATCATCAGCGTCCGCCGGTGTGATCCGGCGCAGGTTGACCTGGGTGCCTTCGAATCGGGATTTCATAGCGCCCATTATACGTGCAGGCGCCGGCCAACACAAGGGTTTGAGAGATCGTTTGACTGCCGGGTCCTGCGTGCCTATATTCGGGCTGACATTACCAGAGGTGAGGACATGAAACCGAAATCCGTCAAAGCTGCGCGCGGCCTGAAACTGTCATGCCAGGGATGGCACCAGGAAGCCGCCCTGAGAATGCTCAATAACAACCTTGACGCCGAAGTCGCGGAGAAGCCCCAGGAACTGATCGTCTACGGCGGTTCCGGCAAGGCGGCCCGCTCCTGGGAGGCCTACGACGGTATCGTCAAAGCGCTCAAGGTCCTCAAGAACGACGAAACGCTGCTTATCCAGTCGGGCAAGCCGGTGGGCGTTTTTCAAACCCACGAGTACTCGCCGAGGGTGCTGATCGCCAATTCGCACCTGGTGCCGCGCTGGGCGACTTGGGAGAAGTTCCGCGAACTGGAAAAGCTGGGGCTGATCATGTTCGGGCAGATGACGGCGGGAAGCTGGATATATATCGGGACGCAGGGGATAATCCAGGGGACCTACGAGACATTCGCGGCGGCCGGTGACAAGCATTACAACGGCGACCTGGGCGGCAAGTGGATTCTGACCGGCGGCATGGGCGGCATGGGCGGCGCGCAGCCGCTGGCCGGCAAGATGGCCGATGCCTCGGTGCTCTGCGTGGAGGTGGACGAAGCGCGGATCAACCGACGCGTCCAACTCGGTTTCTGCGACGTCAAGGTCAAAACGCTCGACAAGGCCATGAAGCTCATGAAGGAGCACACCAAGGCCTGCAATCCCATCTCGATCGGTCTCGTCGGCAACTGCGCCGAGGTGTTTCCGGAAATCTACCGGCGCGGCCTGGTGCCTGATATCGTCACGGACCAGACCTCGGCCCATGATGAGCTGAACGGATACATTCCGGAGGGGCTGACGGTGACCGAAGCGGCGCGGCTTCGCCGTCGCGATCCCAAGGATTATATCGGGCGGTCGTACGAGTCGATGGTCACGCACTGCGAAGCCATGGTGAGGTTTCAAAAAGCCGGATCGGTGGTGTTTGACTACGGCAACAACCTTCGCGGGCAGGCGGAGACCGGCGGCCTGAAAAGCGCTTTTGAGTATCCCGGCTTCGTGACCGCATACGTGCGTCCGCTGTTCTTCCAGGGCCGGGGGCCGTTCAGGTGGGTGGCGCTGTCCGGCAATCCGCAGGACATCGCGGTCACCGATGAGATCGTCCTGCAGCAGTTCAGCCACAACAAATCACTGGTGCGCTGGATTACCAAGGCGCGTGAGAAAATTCCGTGGCAGGGGCTTCCGGCCCGCGTCTGCTGGCTCGGTTACGGCGAACGGGCGGAGTTCGGCGACATAATCAACACGTACGTCAAGAACGGCAAGATATCGGCGCCGATTGTCATCGGCCGCGACCACCTCGACTGCGGCTCCGTGGCCTCACCATACCGCGAGACAGAGGGGATGATCGACGGTTCGGACGCCATCGCTGACTGGCCCCTGCTCAACGGCCTGCTCAACTGCGCCTCCGGGGCCAGCTGGGTCTCGGTGCACCACGGCGGCGGGGTGGGTATCGGCAACTCCATCCATGCCGGGATGGTGATTGTCGCCGACGGTAGCAAAGAGATGGCCGTCCGTCTGAACCGCGTGTTGACCAATGATCCCGGCACGGGCGTGGCACGGCACGTCGACGCCGGCTACAAGGACGCTGTCGCTTTTGCCCGGAAGCACAAGGTCAATATCCCGGGCATGAAAAACAGGTAGCCGGAAAGCGCGCACATTTTCGCCATGGCTCCAAAGAAGAAAGCGACGCTTCTCATAAAGAACATTGGCCAGCTCATTACCATGAGCGGTCCGGTGCCCCGTCTCGGCGGGCAGATGAGCGATATCGGCCTGATCGAGAACGGCGGGGTCGCGGTGGCGGCCGATGAGATTCTGCTTGTGGGGAAATCCGATGAAGTTGAGGGTCGCGCTACGCTGGCCGAGAGCTGCACGGTGATAGACGCCGGTGGTGCGGTCGTGACTCCGGGACTGATCGATCCTCATACCCATCCCGTGTTCGCCCGGACCCGCGAGAAAGAGTTCGAGATGCGGATTGCCGGCAAATCCTACATGGAAATCGCGCAGGCGGGGGGCGGCATCCGATCATCCGTCCGCGACCTGCGCACGGCTCCCGCCGAGCTTTTGCTCCAGAGCAGCAAACGGCGGCTCGACCGGCTCCTGGCGCACGGCGTCACCACGATCGAGGCCAAGTCCGGTTACGGGCTGTCGACCGAATCGGAGATCAAGTCGCTGGAGGTGATACGGGATCTCGATCAGATGCACGCGGTTGACCTGGTGCCGACCTTTCTCGGCGCTCACGAGATTCCCGACGAATACCGCGACCGGCGCGAGGAGTACATTGGCGTGATCATCAACGAGATGATTCCGGCCGTGGTTGAAAGCAACCTGGCCGAGTACTCCGACGTTTTCTGCGAGAAAGGTGTTTTCGATATCGAGGAATCGCGGCGGATTCAGCAGGCGGCCGTCGATGCGGGATTGAAACTGCGGTTTCATGCCGATGAACTGGAGTCGACCGGCGGGGCCGAACTGGCCGCCTCGATGGGTGCGGTCACGGCTGACCACCTTGTCTATATATCCGACGCCGGTATCAAAGCGTTGGCGGCTTCCGGCACCGTGGCGGTGCTGCTGCCGGGGACGACTTTTTCGCTGGGCGGTGATCGCTACGCGCCCGCCCGGAAGATGATCGAAGAAGGCGTAGCGGTGGCTCTTTCCACTGACTGTAATCCCGGGTCCAGCTATACCGAATCGCTCCCGATGATAATCTCGCTGGCGGCGGTGCAAATGAAACTTACGGCCGCCGAATCTCTGAGCGCCGTGACCGTAAACGCCGCCAAGGCCGTAAACCGGGAGAGCAGGATCGGGCGCCTCGAGCCGGGCATGCAGGGCGATATCGTGATCTGGGAGATGGGCGACTACCGGGAGTTGCCGTATCATTACGGCGTCAACCTGGCCGGCAAAGTCGTCAAGCGCGGCAAGGTGGTCGTTGACAGGTAGACCGGATGGAACGTACGCTGTTGCGGGCTGTTAAAGTGATGATGACGGCGAGACGGACGGGACGGTTCTTGTGCGCGCCGGCGCTGGCGGCGGTTCTGCTGTGTTCGGCGTGCGCTATCTACACGCTTAACCCGAGAGGGGAATCGGAGATAAGCACGATAGCGGTGGAGCCGCTCGAGAATGAAACGGCCGAGTTCGGGCTGGCTGACCGCCTGACGGAAATTATCATCGACGCCCTGATTGCTGACGGCAACCTGAAGGTGGTGTCGCCGGCCGAGGCGGATGCGATTCTGGTCGGAAGTCTGACCTACTATGACCGGGTGGCCGAGGCTTTTGACCAAAACGACCAGGTTCAATCGTATAAAGTGAGAATGGATTTCAATCTTACATTGCGCAATTCCAGGAGTGGAGAGGATTTTTGGACTCTCAAGACACGCCAGGAAGGCATTTACACGGCAGACGAAGGCACCGAAGAGGACGGCCAGCGGGATGCAGGCACCAGGCTGGTCGAGGTTATCATAGACAAGACCACTAAATCGTGGTAGGTCACGGCGGCAGCCGTGACGATAGACAGCATAGAGACGGACTATTATATAAGGCTGGTTCAGTGAAAGACATTGTCAAATACGTGAGTTGTAGCCTCGTCCTGGCGGGCGCGGTCATGCCGACCGGCCTGCTGACGGCCGGAGGAATCAACGGCGGCGCCGGGACCTCGGCCTTTTCTTTTCTGAAGATCAATGTCGGGGCAAGGCCGGTGGCCCTGGGCGGAGCCTTTACCGGCGTGGCCGATGATGAGAACTCTCTGTATTACAACCCGGCCGGGATCGCGTCTCTGGAGCGCCACGGAATTATTGCGGGTTATCACAACTACTTCGTTGACCTTCAATCCGGGCTGGTCGGATACGTCCACCAGTCCCGTGAGAAACATTTCCTGGCCGGCTATATCAGCTACCTTAACTACGGTGAATTCACCCAGACCGACAACCTCGGCACCATCACCGGCGAGTTCGGAGGCGGAGACGTGCTGTTCGGGGTCACCTTTGCCACGCGCTACCGGGAGAACATTTACGCCGGAGCGACGGGTAAGCTGATTTACGAGAAGATTCAGGGTTTTTCGGCCTCCGGAATGGCGCTGGATGTAGGGCTCAAGTATCGAAGCAACCGGGGCCGGTACACGGCCGGCCTGATGCTGCAGAACCTGGGCATACAGCTTTCAAACTTCACGGACGCCGACCATGAGCCCCTTCCGCTGATGCTGAGGGTTGGCGGCGGGATTCGTCCGCGCGGTCTGCCCATGCTGTTCTCGGCCGATGTCATGGTGCCGCGTGACAATGATGTCGATGTCGCCGTGGGTGGGGAATACTATGAGTTGAAGCCGCTGTATCTTCGTATCGGCTGGAACAGCTTTGGCTCGAACTACCGGGCCACAAGCTCGGACGACAGCATGGCCGGGGTGTCGCTCGGCTTCGGTCTGGACTGGAAGGAACTTCATATCGCCTATGCTTTTTCGCCCGGGGCCGAACTGGGTGAAAGTCATCGCATAACCATAACCGGGGGAGTATGAGTATGGCCCGTCGATACTTTAAAGGAGCCGCACTGCTTCTTGCGCTGCTGATCTTCGTGCTGGCCAGTGCCTGTTCCACGTCCGATACGGACGACCCCAGGCAGGTAGTGATAGCGTTGTTCGGCGCCATGGAGAAAAACGATCAGGCCGCGCTGGCGCATTTGCTGGATCTCGCAGAACTCATGAAGAGCACCGGTGGCGACTATGCCCTGCAGGGAGGCGAACCGCGCGTCTTTACCAATCCCCAGCAGATCCTTGACGACCTGACGAACGATGGCGAGACGAAACGCCGCTGGTTCTCGCTCCAGCGAATCGTCAACACGGCTGAGGTCATAGGTGAGTCCGCCACTGTCGAGGTGACTTTTGTGGACAAGGATTCATCCCGCGGGTACCGTACCAAGTTCGGGCTTACGAGAACAAACGGTAAGTGGCGGATTTACAGTTTCAACACAATGCGGTAGGCGACCTGCCGGCCCGGAGGCTCGGTGTTCCACACGCCGGCCGTCGGCGAAATTACGAGGCTGGGCGAGCCGACGGCGGTTTTGGGACGCCCCGTTGCCCGTAAAAAAGAAGTTTACCACCGGCATCGGAAGGGGTAGAGGGGGAACCCCCAGGTCGACGCAAATGATAAACTTCTTTCTGCTTCCATTTTAATTTACCTAATCCGAGTCGATTTGTCAATTATCTTCGGCGGCTTATTCCGGGAGGCTGCCGGCGACCTGGCCTCGGTCGATCCGGCCAACCCAGCAGGTTGTCCTGAATCGCCCGCTCGGCGCCCTTAAGTTGTTGTCTTTCATGGCGAAGCGCGCGCGCCGCCGGCCGGGACTCTCGATAACGCAGTCCTCCCGGGACCTCACGCGAAAATTCACTTGCCGGGGGTGCGGGCACGCCGTATATATGAGTAGCGACGATGCCTGATTCACCAGGTGTCTGTTAAGGGATTTTGGGACCGTGTCCGGATTCTAACCCTCGCGCAACGGCGAGGGTTACTTTTTGGCTCTTGCACGGGACCGGCAAGTTACTCGTCTGGTAGTGGAAGCGGCGGCGATTTTTCTGTTGTGCCGGGGCTTCAGGAGCGATATATTGCGAGCCGATTTGTTTGTGAGAGTCACTAGGGAGATTGGCGAGATGAAGAAGGGTGCAGGCTTTTTTTTCATACTGGTGCTTCTGGCGGCTGTTCTCGTGTGGTTGCCAGCGTGTCGAAACGACATCAACGTGCCGTATCCAGACACGTTGGCCAATGACTACGAGGGCATCTATGCGTACATGGAGATCGACGGCATTGACACCGTGGTAGATACCGCCAACTACGTGATTTTCAGGTTTACGAAGGTGGCCTACTTCCTGACCGTCAATCCCAAGCTTGAAAGCGAGGAGTCCAGCTACTTCTGTGACTGTGAGGGACTATACGAGCTGGAAAACGGAGTTCAGTTTCTTGAGGAAGACGGCAACCGAACCAACAAGGTTTGTACGCCGGATAACAATCCCCAGGGCTCCTTCGGCCTTAATCAGAATACGGGGACCGATACCATGCTCATCAAGCAGGACAACACGGAAGGCGGGATTCGCAAGATCAAGGTATTGAAGCTGGTAGTCAAGTAGGTCCCGGATATCCCAGGAAAACGTCACCGGCCGCAAGGCCGGTTTTTTTTTGGGGTGACATCGGGCGGATGAAGCCTCGCGAGTCTGCGCGGCCCGCCTGAATCGAGATTTTGCCTGACGTCGGCTGTCAGTCACCGGGTTAATACTGTGTTTGGGAGCAGCGGCAGCATTGTTGCTCCGGGGGCTGCAGGCGAACCACCTGCTTGCGGTGCAAGAGGGGTCCGTGCGCAGGGCCCCTTTTCGCCTCGGCGAGAAGGCCGGGCAGGGTTGAACGGGAGGATCCGGCGCATGCTTTCAAAAATCGTATCGTCCGCCACCCTTGGGGTTGAGGCCTATGTGGTTGAAGTGGAGGCTGATATTCAGCAGCAACTGCCGGCATTTATCACAGTCGGCCTGCCCGACGGCGCGGTCAGAGAATCCAAGGAACGCGTGACATCGGCGATCAGGAACTCTGATTTCGTGTTCCCGACCAAGAAAGTGACCATCAATCTCGCACCGGCTGACATCCGCAAGGAGGGATCGGCCTTTGACCTGCCGATCGCTATCGGCATTCTGGCGGCCACCGGACAGATCATGCGCGATGGGTTTGGCGATCATGTCATGCTCGGTGAACTTTCGCTCGACGGGGCGGTGCGGCCGGTGCCCGGAGTGCTTCCGATGGTCATGCACTTCAAAGGCAACGACGGGATAAAGGGCATCCTGGTGCCGAAGGAGAACGCCCGCGAGGCGGCCATGGCCGGGACAGTCCCGGTCTATCCGGTGAGATCGCTAAAAGAGGCCGTGCACTTCCTCGAGGATGAGTCTACCATCCACCGTTACAATATCAGCATCGAGACTGTTTTTAGCGAGGCTCGCAAGTACAGTGTTGACTTTTCCGACGTGAAGGGTCAGGAGTCGGCGAAGCGGGCGTTGGAGATCGCGGCGGCCGGCGGGCATAACATCATCATGATCGGTCCGCCGGGGTCCGGCAAGACGATGCTCGCCCGTCGTATGTCGACTATCCTGCCCGACATAAGCCTTGACGAGGCGCTGGAGACAACCAAGATCCACTCGGTCGCGGGTCGGCTGCCGTCGGGGTCGGCCCTGGTGGCCACCCGTCCGTATCGTTCACCCCACCACACTATCTCTTACGCCGGGTTGATCGGCGGCGGGACGATTCCCAAACCGGGTGAAGTGTCGTTAGCCCATCACGGCGTCCTGTTTCTGGACGAGTTGCCCGAGTTCAAGAAAGACATCCTGGAGATGCTCCGGCAGCCGATGGAAGACAACCAGGTGACAATCTCTCGGGCCTCGACAACGCTGACCTACCCGGCCGGATTTATGCTCGTGGCTGCTATGAATCCGTGTCCCTGCGGCTACCACGGTGACCTCAATCACGAGTGCAAGTGCACCTCCGGTGAGATCCAGCGGTACATGTCAAGAATCTCCGGGCCGCTCTTGGATCGAATCGACATCCACATAACGGTGCCGTCGGTGAAGTTCAAGGAGCTGTCGTCGGATATGCGCGGCGAGGATTCGGCGGCCATTCGCGTGCGCGTGAACCTTGCCCGGGAGCGACAGCTGGCCAGGTTCAAGGGTGAAAAGAAAATCTACTGCAACGCCCATATGGAATCGCGCGACACCCGCAGGTACTGCCATATCGATGACAAGACGCAGTCGCTTCTGGGGGTGGCGATCAAGACGCAGGGTCTGTCGGCCCGTGCTTACGATCGGATTCTCAAGGTGGCTCGCACTATTGCCGACCTGACGGCCAGCGACAATATCGAAATGTCGCACGTCGCCGAAGCAATCCATTACCGCAGCCTTGACCGGCAACTCTGGATGTAGGCGGTTTGCGCCCGGGGCCGCCGGTCGCGGTTGGCGAGGGTCCGCTTTTCAAGGCATGGTCAAGAGCATCTCGGCCATTAAACCGATTGACAATAGTCCAGTTTCATATAGTTTGCATAGGCCTATGCCTGAAAATAACCAGCCAACGCGGATAGAGAAGCTGCTTCTCGAAGCAGCGCATGTCTTTAATTCCACCCTCGAATACGACGAGTTGATTCGGCTTGTTCTCGGCCTGGTCATGAAGGCGGTCAATGCCGAGGCTGCGCTGGTCTTCCGGATCGACCACAACCGGACCGAGATGAGAATTCGTCTCATGAAGGCCGGTGATTCGGAGATGACGGTCTTTAGTCGCGAGCTTGGAGAGAGTGTTGTCGGATGGGTGGCAAAGTACAGGGAGCCCGCTATCGTTGCCGATCCGGCCGGCGATCCACGGGTGGAACCTGAACTAGTCCGCCAGGCGGGAATCGAGATTCGCTCGCTGGTATCGGTGCCCCTGATCGGGAAGGGCCAGATGATAGGCGTTGTCGAAGCGATCAACAAGTCGGACGGCGACTTCACGGAGACGGACCTTGACATTCTGACCGGGTTGAACAACCAGATCGCGGTGGCTATCGATAACGCACACCTTTACCGCGAGGTAAAGAGAGAGGCCTTTGAACGGCACGCGCTTTACGAGATCGGCAAGAAACTGTCCAGTTCGCTGGAGCTTGACGAACTCTTGCGAGAGATACTCGACTCGCTTCGCCAGGTGGTCAGTTTTGACTCCGGTGGTGTGTTCCTCATCGATCCCGAAACGGGCGACATGAAATCCATTTACGCGGTGGGGTATGATCCGACCCGGCAGGACAGCCTGCAACTGAAAATCGGGCAGGGGCTGATCGGTAACGTTGCCACCACCGGTCAACCCGTTATCGTGCCAGACGTTTCCTCCAATGACCAGTATGTCGAGGCCGAGGCCGCCACCCGGAGTGAAATTGTCGTGCCCATCAAGGTGGATGACCGGATGATAGGTGTGCTCAACCTCGAGTCCCGTCAGCTCAACGCCTACGATCATCGATCACTGGTGCTCATGGAAGCGTTTGCCTCGCAGGCGGCGATATCGCTGGAGCGGGCCCGCCTGCACGAGTCGATTCTCCAGGCCAGGAAGCTCGAAGAGCAACTCAATATTGCCCGTGAGATACAGCGCAGTTTCCTGCCGAAGTCCGATCCGGTGTTTCCCGGGTACGACATCTGCGGGACCAACATCTCTTCCGGCCAGGTTGGCGGCGACTATTATGATTTCGTTCGCATTGTCGACGGCCATCTGGGCCTGGTTATCGGTGACGTCTCCGGCAAGGGGATGGCGGCCGCGCTTATCATGGCAGCCTACCGTGCCTCGCTTATCGCGGAGATTCGCAACAACTACTCCATCCGGACTATTTGTACGAAGGTTAACTCGCTCATGTGCGAGTCACTGGAACCCGGCAATTTCGTCACCTCTGTCTACGGTGTCCTTGACTTCAGGAACCACATACTTACGTTTGCCAACTGTGGCCATAATCCGCCGGTGCTGCTGCGGCAGACGGGTGCTATTGAGTACCTCCGCGAGGGCGGCCCGGTGATGGGCGTAGCCCAGTTAAGCACTTACGAGGAACGGGCCTTCCTGGTCAACCCCGGTGATACCTGCGTTCTGTACACTGACGGCGTTACGGAGGTATTCGACGGCGATGGCAACGAATTCGGTCTGGAGCGACTCGTTGACGTAATTCGGTCCAACAGCGCCGGATCCGCCGCTGATATCAAGGCGGCCATCCTCGAGGCGGTGAGACGCTTTGCGTCGCCGGAGCACGTCTTTGATGACCTGACGCTGCTGATATTCAAACGGTTGGTCGTATAAAAGGGCTTTGGAATAATCAGCGGGTGAATTATATTTATAGGATCACGTAATTGTAAATCCAGGAGAGCAAGTATGAGGAAAATTGCGTTTTCGGCATTGCTCTTGTTGCTGACCTTGGCGCTGGCCTGCTCTGACGACGAAGGGGATGACAGTAACGGCCCGGGTCCCACGGGTCCCCCCAGAGTAATCGCCTTCCAGGCTGCGTCATCTCCCACCCTCGACAGTGTCGCCGACCCTCTGTGGGATAGCGCGACCGCGAAAACGATCGAGGTCACCACAAGTGCGCTGGGCCCGCAGCTTCCGCGAGAGGAACGCCAGGCGGCGCTGGCTGTTTCGGACCAGGTGCTGGTCGAGGCCATACGGTATGAAAACGATCTGTACCTCCGGCTGACGTGGGACGATGAATCCCATGATGTCTGGCCCAAGCGCTGGGTAGTGGACAGTCTGGTCAGCGGCTTTCCGGATTTTTCGCAGGGCACTACTGCCTCGGAAGATCAACTTCTGTTCATGTTTGCCGGGCTCGCCGAGGACGGGTGGGATACCTGGCACTGGCGCGCCCTGACGACAGCTATCGAAGAATTCGCCCCGAATGAGGTCAGAGGCTTCGCCGAGGGAGCGACGCTTCGGGGCATCGCTCTGCAGGCGGATTCCGGTAACCTGGAGATCGCCTTACCCAACCTAAATGACGGTTTCAATCAGCCGACATATTTCCATCCCGACTCGTCTGAATTCACGGGCTATATTCTGTACCAGCACATAGCCGTCGATCCCCCGACTCCGACTGCCGGCTGGTCAGCAGGCCAGTATGTGCCGGGTTACCGAATCGACAGCTCGATGGCCACGCCGGCGAAGGCGGAGGCGCGGGCCAGCCGCTGGGATATTCGTGCGGTCTCGCGATGGAGCGGCGGAGCGCAGTACCAGGTGGTCCTCAGCCGTCCCATGACCAGCGGTTTTTCCGACGATCTGGAAATGGTCGGTCAGGACTCCGTCAAGGTACGAGTGGGCATTGCCAACGACTTTGACTTCAGGTTCGACATCGGAAGCACCAGGCAAGGTTTCACGTCTGAATTCTGGCTGATCCTGTAAAGTCACGCGGACATCGAATGAGCGCAAAAGCCGGCCCGGAGCCGGCTTTTGTCGTAATGTCCGCTTCTGCCGGGCCGTTTCGGCTTGTTATTCTTTTCACGTTCCGTATATTCCGTGTAATGAGGAAAAGATAATCTTTTTTGGAGAGGTTTCTATGGCCCTGAGGACCTGCGAGGAATACCTGGGTTCACTTAAGAAGATGCGCCCCAACATTTTCAAGTTCGACCAGCCCATTGCCGATGTCACGACCCATCCCGCCACTCGCAGGACGGTGAGCGGCCACGGCTGGACCTTTCGGGCGGCGGCCGATGAGCGCTATCGGGATATGGTAACCACGACCTCTCATCTGACGGGCGAGCCGATCAGCCGGTACCTGTCGATCATTCGTGAGCCGGAAGACATGTACGCCAACTCGCAGATGAAGCGGCTGATGTTTCACCTTACCGGCACCTGTACCGGCGGGCGCTGTGCCGGCTGGACCGCTCTCAACGCCATGTTTGTCACTACATGGGAGATGGATAAGGAGATCGGCACTGATTACCACGAACGCTTCCTTGCCTGGTTGAAGCAGGCACAGACCAATGACATCACCATTTCCGGAGCGCTGACCGACGCCAAGGGTGATCGGAGCAAACCGCCGTCGCAGCAGGATGACGAGGATGTGCATCTGCACGTGGTTGAGAGGCGCGATGACGGCATTGTTGTCCGTGGCGCCAAGGTCATGATTTGCGGGGTCGCCGCGGCCAACGAGATCTTTGTCCTGCCCGGCAGCGCTTATCGTGAGGCCGACGCCGATTACTGCATTGCCTTTGTCATCCCCCGCGACACCGAGGGTCTGACCATCGTGGAGACCCGTCACCCGAACGACACGCGTGACGAAGAAGAGGGGTTTGATAATCCGGTGGTGGAAGGTGGGATTACGCAGGCATTTCTCTTTTTCGAGGACGTTTTTGTGCCCAGCGAGCGCGTGTTCATGTGCGGCGAACACCAGTATACCGGCAAGGCGGTCGGCTACTTTATCATGCCGTACCGGTCGGCCATCGGCGGGTGCGTGGCGGGGCAAGGGGATGTCAAGATCGGTGCCGCCGTGCTGACGGCGCGGGCGAACGGCCTGTCGTCGAGGGTGTTCAACGACAAGCTCGTCCAGATGCACATAAACAACGAGACGACTTACGGTCTCGGGATCGCGGCGGCCGCGCTGGGCACCAAGCACCCCTCCGGGGCGTGGTTGTGCGACCCGCTGTTGTCAAACGTCACCAAGGTGCACGTTGCCTCCCTGCCGTACGACACGTCCAGACTGGCCCAGGACATTGGCGGCGGGATAGCCGAGACCGGCTGCATGCCTTCCAGCAAGGACTTTGACTCGAAGAAGTACGGGCACCTGATAAAGAAGTACCTGACGGCGGGCCGCTCCAGTGAGTCCCGAGCCCGTGCCGCCCGCCTCGTTGAGTGGAGCACCATCGGCTCGGGCGTCCCCGGCTGCATGCATGGCGGGGGCTCCCCGGATGGAGCGAAGCTTATGATAAGAGCGCACGGTCGAATCGAGGAAAAGGTTGAGATAGCGCGCCGTCTGGCGCAGATATCTGAGGAAATCCCTGATCCGCCGAGGCAAAAATAGGCCGCGAGGGTTCAGGCGGAAAGACCGGATCGGCCATTCTTTCGGGGCCGTGGCGCAGAAAGTGGAGATTGGGCTTGACGATTATGCTCATAGTGTTTAAGTTGAAAAGTTAAACTGGACCGGGCCCTTAGCTCAGTTGGTTAGAGCAGCTGACTCATAATCAGCGGGTCGCAGGTTCGAGTCCTGCAGGGCCCATAGGCTGAGGGGAGCCTGAGGCATGTAAGTTGCGGGCAATTAGCTCAGTTGGTTAGAGCGTTCGGTTCACATCCGAGAGGTCACTGGTTCGAGCCCAGTATTGCCCATTTGAAATATGAGTTGTTTGAAACGAAAAATAATCTATTACGCTGCCGTTTTTGGTCTTGGACCGGACCGAAAACGGCCGGGTAGTGACACGGTCAAGAGGCGCATTTCCTACGAAATGGTTGGGAATGCGCTTTTTTTCATGCCAGCCGACCAATGCCGGCCCCGCGGAGGTAGTTGATATGCATCCCCATCTCGAAAAGCTGTTGAAACTTCAGGTTATTGACTACGACCTTGGTGAACTCGAGCGATCCAAGGACTACTTGCCCGACATGATGGAAAACCTCCAGCGCGAGATGAAGGAAGTAAAGCAGAAACTTGACGATGCCACCAAGCAGTTGGAAGAGGCGAAAACCAGGCAAAAGAGGCTGGAACTGGAGATCAAGGGCAAAGAGACGGCCTTGCAGAAATACCAGCAGCAGATGATGTCAATCAAGACCAACAAGGAATACGACGCGCTGGTGGCCGAGATTGACGCCATCAAGGAAGCCATCTCCTCGAGGGAGACGGAACTGCTGGAGACGATAGAGCTGGTCTCGACGCTGGAAAAGGACATCGTCCAGTTGACCGAAAAGGATGACCAGACCAATGAGAACAATACGAGGCAACTGGAGATCCTTCAGGAGAAAGTTGACTCGATCGGGTCCAAGGTCTCCGACAAGCAGGACTCGCGTCGTGAGATAGTTGATTCCATACCGAGGGCTGTCCTGTCCACGTACGAGCGGGTTCGGCGGGGCAAGGGAGGCCGAGCGGTAGTCGTGGTCAAGAAAAGGGCCTGCAGTGCCTGTTTCAAGGCACTCACTCCAAAGAAGACACAGGAGATCAAGCGAGCCGACAGGCTGTATAGCTGCGACAGCTGCGGTTCGCTCCTGTACTGGAACAATGAGGAATCCAACTGAGGCACCCGCAGCCGGCTGGTCGGCCGGGCGGCTGGGGTAACGGGAGTACCGGTTCAGAATGGCAGAGATTTATCAGGAGACGGCGCTGACGTTTGACGACGTATTGCTGGTTCCGGGCTACTCCCGGATTCTGCCGCGTGACGTCGACATCAGCACCGAAATCGCGCCCGGAATCGCGCTCAACATACCGCTGGTGTCGGCTGCGATGGACACGGTCACGGAAGCTCGGCTGGCCATCGCGCTGGCCCGCCAGGGGGGGGTCGGCTTCATCCACAAGAATCTGACTCCGCAAGCCCAGGCCGCCGAGGTGGACAAGGTCAAGCGGTCCGAGTCCGGAATGATCGTTGATCCGATCACGCTCAATCCCCAAAAGACCATCGGCGACGCTCTGGAGGTTATGCACAAATTCTCCATCTCCGGGATTCCGATTACTGAAAAGGGGAAGCTGGTAGGAATTCTCACCAACCGGGACCTGCGTTTTCAAAAGGAGACTTCGCTTCCGATCAGCGACGTGATGACCAAGGAGAACCTGGTCACGTTAAAAGAGGGTGCCGAACTGGACACGGCGAAGGAAATTCTGCACAAGCATCGGATCGAGAAAGTCCTGATCGTGGATGACAACTACATGCTCAAGGGAATGATCACGGTCAAGGACATCATGAAGAAGATACAGTATCCGTTGGCCGCCAAGGATGAGCGGGGGCGGTTGCGCGTCGCGGCGGCGGTCGGTGTCGGGCCCGATCTTGAGGAACGGGCCGCCGCCCTGATCGGCGCGGGCGTGGACCTTCTGGCCGTGGATAGTTCGCACGGGCACAGCGAGGGCGTGCTCAAAGCGGTTGCATTACTCAAAAAGAAGTACGGCGGCATACCCGTGATAGCCGGCAACGTGGCCACGGCCGACGGAGCCAAGGCCCTGGTTGATGCCGGCGCCGATTCGGTGAAGGTGGGTATCGGGCCGGGGTCGATCTGTACCACCCGGGTGGTAACCGGCGCCGGCATGCCTCAGGTGACGGCCATTCTAAACGTCGTTGAAGCGCTTGCCGGCACAGGGGTTCGCGTCATCGGCGACGGTGGCATCCGTTTTTCCGGCGACATCACCAAGTCGCTCGCCTGCGGCGCGGACGCGGTGATGATCGGCTCGCTTTTGGCCGGTACCGAGGAATCTCCCGGGGAATCGATTCTCTTTGAAGGTCGTTCGTATAAGGCATACAGGGGGATGGGTTCGGTGGAGGCGATGCAGGCCGGCAGTTCCGACCGATATTTCCAGGAGCACACGGACCGGGCCAGCAAATTTGTCGCCGAGGGGGTCGAAGGCCGGGTTCCGTTCAAAGGCAAGCTGACCGACCTGGTCTACCAGTTGCTCGGGGGAGTGCGGTCAGGAATGGGACTGTGCGGAGCGACATCTCTTGCCGATCTTAAGAGTAAGGCCCGGATGGTTCGGATAACCAGTGCCGGGCTGATTGAGTCGCATCCGCATTCGGTGCCGATTAGCAAGGATGCGCCCAACTACCGGCGAAATATGTGAGGACGTGCCGGAGTGAACCTGGTGTTGAAGATTGTTGTTGTCGTGATATATTAACTTGGCATGTATAAGCAGGAGGAACAGTCGCGCTCTAAGATTCAGTTAGAGTGAGGAAAGTCCGAGCTCCACAGAATCAGGGTGCCCGGTAACGCCGGGGCGGAGCGATCCGACGGAAAGTGCCGCAGAAACGATACCGCCTCAACAGAGGTAAGGGTGAAATCGTGGTGTAAGAGACCACGGCTTTCGGCAGTAATGTCGGAGGCGGGTAAACCCCACCTGGAGCAAGGCCAAATACAGGAAGAGGGTTGATTCGGCCCGTTACTATTCCGGGGTAGGCCGCATGAGCAGCCGGGTAACCGGCGGCCAAGATAAATGACTGTTGGCTCCTCGTGAGCACACAGAACTCGGCTTATCTCCTGCTTTGCATGCCTCCAACAAATGGAGTCTGCTATGAACTGGGCTCAACGGCCAACGTCGGTCCAGTGGGTTCTGGCCCCCGAGCCTGACCGGTCGGTGGTTTCCGGGCTGGCGGAGGAGACGGGTTTAAAGGGGGATATCCTCAGGATACTCATAAATCGTCAGCTTGACACTCCGGACCTTATCCAGAAGTTCCTGCATCCTGAGCTTTCGGACCTGCATGATCCGTTCACGATGTCCGGCATGGCGGAAGGCGTGGAGCGGGCCGTTCGGGCATTGATGGAAAACGAGCGGATCATGATCTACGGCGACTACGACGTGGACGGCATTACGGCCACGGCGCTGCTGTACATGGTCTTCAACAAACTGGGAGCGCAGGTCAGTTTTTACCTGCCGAACCGTCTGACCCACGGCTACGGCCTGTCTGTCGACGGAATCAACGAGGCGAAGTCACAGGGAGTATCACTCGTTATCACTGTTGATACCGGGATCACGGCCGTCGAGGAGGTGGGCTTTGCCGCCTCCCAGGGTATCGACGTCGTTGTCACGGATCACCACGAACCCGGCGAGACCATTCCCAAGGCCTACGCGGTTATCAACCCCAAGCAGCCGGACTGTGAGTACGGCGGTGAACTCTCAGGCGTGGGGGTGGCGTTTAAATTCACTCAGGCGCTGTACCATCGGCTGGCCCAGGATGAGAGCGAACTGTATGAGCACCTCGATCTGGTCGCGCTGGGGACCTCGGCGGATATCGTGCCGCTGGTCGGGGAGAACCGCATTCTGACAAAGTACGGCATCAAGCAAATCCCGCGCACCACCAAGCCGGGCTTGAAATCGCTCGCCTTCGTGTCGGGTCTGATGGGCAAGGAGATCAGTACCGGGCAGATAGTGTTCGTCCTGGCTCCCCGGATCAATGCGCTGGGGCGGCTGGGGGACGCACGGGAGGCGATCCGTTTACTGTCGACGCGCGACGAGCGAGTCGCGTCGGACATCGCCCGTAAGCTCGACAGCGAGAACAAGCGGCGCAAGGAAATCGACGAGCAGACGCTGGAGGAGGCTCTCGAGCAAATGCACGAGTTGGTCGACACGGAGAACGACAAGGCCATCGTGCTGGCCGCCGAAGGCTGGCACCAGGGGGTGATCGGTATCGTGGCCAGCCGCCTCGTCGAGAAGTATCACCTGCCGACGGTCATGATCGCCATATCCGACGGCGAAGGCAAGGGGTCGGCCCGCTCCATCCCCGGGTTTCACCTGTGCGAGGCGCTCAAGGAGTGCGAGGACCTCCTGATTCGCTATGGCGGCCACAAGTATGCCGCCGGCCTGTCTATCAAGCAGGAGCACATACCCGAATTCCGCGAACGGTTCAAGGCCGTTTCACGGCGTGAACTCACTACCGAGGATACCATTCCCAAGCTCAATATCGACCTGGAAATAGAACTGTCTGACATCGATGATGAGTTTGTCAGGTCAATCGAGGCCTTCTCGCCGTTCGGCCCTCAGAACATGCGGCCGATCCTCCTGACGCGTAACTGCGAGTTGGTCCGGCAGCCTTACGTGGTGGGGAAAAACCATCTCAAGATGCGCGTGCGCAAAGGCGAGACGTTATTTGACGTTATCGGGTTCGGGTTCGGCCATATGGCCAAGGTGATTTCCGACAAGGGCTGTCTGGTTGACATTGTATACGCCGTCGAATACAACACCTTCCATGACCGTACCTACATTCAACTTCGCCTGCGCGACATCAAGCTCACCGCCGGCGATATGTCCCCGGGTTACAGGTAGCTCATGACGATGCTCGAGAGGTTTTATGCCGGTGACGTCCGGTCGCTGTCCAGGCTCATCAGCATCGTCGAAAACCGCAGCGACGGTTACCGGGAACTTCTCGCCCGGCTGTACGAGCGGGTCGGCGGCTCGGTTCGCATCGGCCTGACCGGTCCGCCGGGGGCCGGCAAGTCAACGCTGCTCAACAGCCTGGCCCGGCAGTATCTGTCCGATGGCAGGAAGGTCGGTGTCATCGCGGTGGACCCCACGTCGCCATTCAGCGGGGGGGCCCTCCTCGGCGACCGGGTGCGGATGCAGGAGTTTCCGTCCGACGGCAGTTTCTACTTCCGGTCCATGGCGACGCGCGGAGCCACCGGGGGGCTGGCTTCGGCCACCGACAACGTGGGCATTGTGTACGATGCCTTCGGATTCGACATCACCCTCATAGAGACGGTCGGCGTGGGTCAGGTGGAGCTTGACATCATTGACTCCTGCGATACCGTGGTGGTGGTGCTCGTGCCCGAGTCGGGCGACGCCGTGCAGACCATGAAGGCCGGCTTGATGGAGATCGCCGACCTGTTCTGTGTCAACAAGGCAGACCGCCCGGGAGCCGACCGCATCGTCTCGGAGCTGCGGCAGACTCTCGATACGCGGAAAAGACTCGCGGCGGAGTGGGAGGTGCCGATCATCCCGACCCAGGCCGTTACCGGCAAGAACGTCGATGCTCTGTATGCCGCTATTCTCAAGCACGTTGAGGTGATGCAGGCCGCTGGCCAGTTCGAGGCGCACCGCCGGGAACAGGTCAGGAGGAAGATCCTGAATATCCTGAAGAACCGGTTCCAGCGCGAGTTCATCGAGCGGGTTGTCGGTCGCACGGAATTCGACCGCATTATTGACGACGTCCGCAACGGCCGGACCAACCCGTTCCTGATCGGTGACAGGCTGTACGAAGAGTTTTGCCGGGATTGACGCGCTCTTGCCGTTGCGGCTGACGGGTCCGGGGCCAAAGCGTTGCGGCGTGGCCCGGGGATCGGGGCCGGTTGCGCGCTGCTTGATTTTCTTACCCCCCTGTATTATCTTGGAACTCAATTCAGACTCGGAGACAATCGCAAATGTTCAGTAAAGGCTTTCTTAAGTCGTTGAATGACAGGCTGGCCCGGTGGAACAAGGAGGCGGCCAAATCCCGGGCCAGGAGGTCGCTGCCGCGGTTCTTCACCGTCTCGGGCAGCGAGATCGACGAGCTTTATACTCCCGGGTCTGTTCACGGAGCGGACCAGGAGAATTACCACTGGGAGAAGATCGGACTGCCCGGCGAGTACCCGTATACCAGGGGTGTGCATCACACGATGTACCGCACGCGGCTCTGGACGATGCGGCAATTCGCCGGGATGGGCACACCAAAGCAGACTCACGACCGGTTCAAGTACATTCTGGAGCAGGGCGGGACCGGCCTGTCGACGGCGTTCGATCTGCCTACCCTGATGGGCTATGATTCGGATCATCCCCGGTCGTTGGGCGAGGTCGGCAAATGCGGCGTGGCGGTCGATACCCTGGCCGACATGGAGATTATTTTCGGGGATATTGACCTGTCCAAGGTCTCGGTGTCGATGACGATCAACTCGACGGCCTCGATGGCCCTGGCCATGTTGCTGGCGGTGGCCGAGAAGCAGGGCGTGCCGTTTGAGAAGGTTCGCGGGACGCTGCAAAACGACATCCTCAAGGAGTACATTGCGCAGAAGGAATTCATTTTCCCGCCGAAGCCCTCGATCCGACTGATCACCGACATGATGGCGTACTGCACGAAGCACGTGCCCCAGTGGAACACCATATCGATATCCGGCTACCACATACGCGAGGCGGGCGCGACGGCCGCGCAGGAACTGGCCTACACGCTGGCTGACGGTTTCTGTTATATCGAGGCGGCGATACAGGCCGGGCTGAGCATCGATGACTTCGCCCCCCGGCTGTCGTTCTTCTTCAACGCCCACTCGGATTTCTTTGAGGAGATCGCCAAGTACCGGGCCGCCCGGCGCATTTACGCCAGGCGGATGAAGAACAAGTACGGGGCCAAGGACCCGCGAAGCTGGCTGCTGCGGTTTCACACGCAGACGGCCGGGTGTTCGCTGACGGCCCAGCAACCGGAGAACAACATCGTTCGAACGGCCATCCAGGCGCTTTCCGGCGTGCTCGGCGGAACGCAATCCCTGCACACCAACTCCATGGACGAGACGCTCGCCTTGCCGTCGGAAAAGGCAGCCCTGATCGCCCTGCGTACCCAGCAGGTTATTGCCTATGAAACGGGCGTGGCCAATACGATTGATCCGCTGGCCGGGTCGTACTTTGTCGAGTCGCTGACTGACCGAATGGAGGCCGAGGCGGAGGAGATCTTCGAGGAGATCGAGCGCCAGGGCGGGGTCGTGGCCAGCATCGAAGAAGGGTATTTCCAGCGTGAGATAGCCCGCTCCGCCTACAGGTACCAGCGGGAGATCGAGAAGAACGAACGCAAGGTTGTGGGTGTCAACGACTTCGTCCTCGAGGATGAAAAGATCGACATCCCCGTGCTCAGGATCGACCGCCAGGTGGAGCTTGACCAGGTGGCGAACCTGAAGAAGGTCAAGGCGGAGCGCGATCAGGCCGCCGTCCGGGCATCGCTGGAGAAGCTCCGTCAGGCCGCTGAAGGGGACGGCAACACGTTCGAGGCGATTCTGGAATGCAGCCGCGCGTATGTCGCCATGGGTGAGATGTGCGACGTTCTTCGCGGCGTGTGGGGTGAATGGGTGGAGAGCCAGGCGGCGATGCAGGCGTCGTGACCGGCGATGCATCCCGCGAGGAAGCGCCCGAACGATAAAACTGTGCGCTAACACGTATCTATTAGCAGTAAAGCAGCTATGACAAAAAAAATCAGAGTACTCTTAGCCAAGCCGGGGCTTGACGGCCACGATCGCGGCATCAAGGTGATCGCCTCGGCCTTTCGTGACGCCGGGATGGAGGTAATCTATTCCGGGCTTCGGCAGACCCCGCCCATGATCGTCGATGCCGCCATCCAGGAGGACGTCGACGCTATCGGCATCTCTATCCTCTCCGGCGCCCACATGACGCTGTTTCCGGCCATTCTCGAGGAGATGAAGAGACGCGGCGCCGATGACATCATTCTTTTCGGCGGCGGGATCATCCCGGACGACGACAAGGACGAGCTGGAAAAGATGGGTGTGGCCAAGATTTTTACCCCGGGAGCCCCGACCGAGGAGGCGGTGGAGTTCCTTCGCCGGGCGATTGCCGAGAAACCGTCCGACGAGAAAATCATGTAGCTAAATCAAGTCCGTTCACACTATAGGCGCTTCCGGGAGGATTTATGTCGAAGAATATTGATGAAAAACAGCAGGCTGTCAGGGATGAGGTAGCGGCGTTTGCGAAGAAAGAAATTTATCCGGTGTCCGAGAAGTGGGACCGGATGGGAGAGCCGAGGGAGTTCCCCCGCGAGCTGTATCGCAAGATCGGCCAGGCGGGATTCATCGGCTACTGCATGCCGAAAGAGTACGGCGGCCAGGGCAAGAGCCACATTGAGTACATTACCCTGGTCGAGGAGTTGTGCTACCACGACGCCGCGGTGGGGTTGCTGTGCGCCGTCGGTGAGCTGGCCACGTACCCCATCCTGTACTTCGGCAACGAGGCGCAGAAGAAGAAGTACGTGCCGGACTGTGCCAGCGGCAAGCGTATCCCGGCCTTTGTGCTGACCGAACCGAACGCCGGTTCCGATGCGGCCAACCAGTCGACGATAGCGGTCGAGAGCGGCTCGGATTACGTGATAAACGGTGAGAAGATTTTCATCATGCACGGCGACGTGGCCGACGTGGGGGTTGTCTTCTGCAAGATCGAAGGCCAGCCGAAGCTGTCGGCGATTATCGTGGAAACGGATCAGCCCGGCTGGCAGGGCCGGACGCTCAAGCACAAGCTGGGCATGCGGGCGGCGACCACCGGCGGCATCATCCTTAAAGACGTCAAGGCGCCGAAGGAGAACCTGCTGGGCGAGATCGGCAAGAGTTTCCGGTACGCCATGACGACGCTGGACAGCGCCCGGATCGGGGTTGCGGCTCAGGGCGTGGGCATTTCCCAGCGGGCTCTGGACGAGTCGGTGGCGTACGCCAAGAAGCGCCAGGCGTTCGGTCAGCCCATCGCCAAGCTGCAGGCGATTCAGTGGATGATTGCGGACATGGCCACCCGCCTGGAAGCGGCGCGCGGCCTGGCCTACAAGGCGGCCCAGATGCAGGATCGAGGCGAGAAGTTCTCGCTGGAGGCCTCTATGGCCAAGCTGTTCTGTTCGGAGACGGCCAGGTTCTGCGTCGATCGCGCCATGCAGATCCACGCCGGGTACGGCTACATCGGCGAGTTCTCCCCGATAGAAAAGCTGTACCGCGACCAGCGGGTGCTGGAAATCTACGAGGGCACCTCCGAGGTCCAGCGCCTGGTCATTGCCGGCAACATCATTGGTCGTTGATGGTATTCGGGCAGTTTGAGATAGATTCCTTCGTCGAGCAGGAGTTCCGGCTCGACGGAGGAACCATGTTCGGTATTGTGCCGAAATTCCTGTGGCAGCGGTCGGTCGCGGCCGACGAGAATAATCTTATCGCGATGGTCACCAACGTTTTCGTGCTGAGAGCGCATGGCCGTGTCATAATGTTCGACGCCGGGCTCGGTGACACGCTCTCGGATAAGGAAAAGACTGTCTACGGCACGGACGGTGTCTCGGCCCTCGAGAGCGGCCTTTCGGGTCTGGGCCTGGCGTCGGATAAGGTAGACCGGGTCGTGCTGACGCACCTGCACACCGACCATGCCGGTGGGGCGGTGAAGCGGGAAAACGGCCGGTATGTCCCTCGGTTCAAAAATGCCCGGTACGTTGTCAGCCGGGACGAGTGGGCCGTGGCGCTCAGGCCTGACGAGCGAACCGCCGCCGTGTACATCCCGGAGCGGTTGCGGCCGCTCGAGGAGGCCGGCCAGGTGGAATTTATCGAGGGCGACACGGAGTTGTTTCCCGGGGTCAGGACGGTGCGAACGGGGGGGCATACGGACGCGCATTTTGCCCTGGAGCTGGAGTCGGAAGGCCGGCAGGTGTTGTACTATGCCGACATATTCTGCACCTCGGCGCACCTTCGCGTCCCGTTTGTGCCGGCCAGCGACCTGTATCCGGTGCAGACAATGGAAGTTAAGCGTCGGGTCCTGGCACGGGTTGTCGACACCGACGTTGTTCTTGCGTTTGATCATGATCCCCGGATGCCGTTTGCCACTGTCAGGCAGACCGGGATGGCGCTGGTGGCCGAGCCGGTCACAGCATAATACGAGCTTACACGGGTGAACACGTGTCACTTGAAGAAAAACTGAACCGTCTCGAGGAGATGCGCGCGGAAGCGAGACTTGGCGGCGGCCAGGCGCGCATTGACGCCCAGCACAAGAAGGGCAAGCTGACCGCGCGCGAGCGCATCGACCTGCTGGTCGATGCCAACTCGTTCGAGGAATTCGATGCCTTTGTCACGCACCGTTCCACCGATTTCGGCCTTGACAGGTTGAAGTTCCTCGGCGACGGTGTTATCACCGGGTGTGGCAAGATCAGGGGGCGTCCCGTCTACATTTTCTCCCAGGATTTCACCGTTCTCGGCGGGTCGCTCTCGGAGGCCCACGCGGAGAAGATCTGCAAGATCATGGATATGGCCATGAAAGTCGGTGCGCCGGTCATCGGGCTGAACGACTCGGGCGGCGCCCGTATCCAGGAAGGGGTGGTTTCGCTCGGCGGCTACGCGGACATTTTTCTTCGGAACACCCTGGCCTCGGGGGTGGTGCCGCAGATTTCGGTTGTCCTTGGCCCCTGCGCCGGGGGCGCCGTCTACAGCCCGGCCATAACGGATTTCGTTCTGATGACCAAGGGCACCTCCTACATGTTCGTCACCGGGCCGAACGTGGTGAAGACGGTCACGCATGAGGCGGTCTCGTCCGAGGAGCTTGGAGGGGCGCAGGTGCACGCGGCCAAATCCGGCGTGGCCCACTTTGCCTGTGACAACGAAGCCGACGCCGTGGCGAAACTCAAACGGCTGCTGGACTTCATTCCCCAGAACAACTGTGAAGACCCGCCCAGTGCCGACTGCACCGACCCACTTGACCGGGAGGATGAGGCGCTCGATCACATCGTGCCCGAGAACCCCAATCAGCCGTACGACATGAAGGACGTGATAAACCGGGTGGTCGACGCCGGTTCGTTTTTTGAAGTGCACGAGGAATTTGCGCCCAACCTGGTGGTCGGGTTCGCGCATCTTGGCGGCCGCTCGGTCGGTATCATCGCCAACCAGCCTGCCGTGCTGGCCGGGGTGCTGGATATCAACTCGTCGATCAAGGGCGCGAGGTTTATACGGTTCTGCGACGCCTTCAACATCCCCATCGTGACCTTCGAGGACGTTCCGGGTTTCATGCCGGGTGTGGAACAGGAGCACGGCGGCATAATCCGCAACGGCGCCAAGCTCCTGTACGCCTACTGTGAGGCCACCGTGCCGAAGATTACCGTCATCACGCGCAAGGCGTACGGCGGTGCCTACGACGTCATGAATTCCAAGCACGTTCGCGGCGACATGAACTACGCGTGGCCGACGGCCGAGATCGCCGTGATGGGGCCCAAGGGCGCGGTGGAGATCATCTTCAAGAAGGAAATCGCGGCGGCGGTCGACCCGGAGGCCGAGGTCCGAAAGAAGACCGAAGAGTTCCGTGAGAAATTCGCCAACCCGTTCATTGCCGCGGGACGCGGCTACGTCGATGACATTATCGAGCCGAAGACCACCCGCCCCCGCCTGATCCGCGCCTTCGAAATGCTCGAAACGAAGAAGGATACTAACCCGTTGAAGAAACACGGCAACATACCGCTGTAGCGTCGCCGTGAGGTCCGTCGCAGGCTGAGATGAAAGCGAGTATCAAAAAGATTCTTATCGCCAATCGAGGGGAGATCGCCGTGCGCGTGGTGCGGGCCTGCCGTGATCTCGGAATTACCTCGGTGGCCGTATACTCGGAGTGCGACAAAACCGCCTTTCACGTTCGCATGGCGGACGAGGCGGTCTTTATCGGCGACTCACCGTCGTCCGAGAGCTACCTGGCGCAGGATAAGATCATCGCCGCCGCGCAGCAGACCGGGGCGGACGCCATTCATCCCGGCTACGGTTTCCTTGCCGAGAACCCGGATTTTGCCGCGCGTTGTGCCGACGAGGGCATTATTTTCATCGGTCCGAAGGCTCAGACGGTTCGTCTGCTGGGCGACAAACTCCAGGCGCGCCGGATGGCGCTCAAAGCCGGGCTTTCGGTAATCCCCGGGGCTGACATTGAGGGCCGGGATTATGAGACGGCGTTGCGGGAGGCAAAAGCCCTCGGTTTTCCGGTTCTGGTCAAGGCGGCGGCCGGGGGCGGGGGCAAGGGGATGCGGGTCGTAAACTCCGAAGAGTCGTTGAGCGAGGCGCTGCAGTCGGCCGGCAGTGAGGCGCTCTCGGCGTTTGGCGACGGGCGCGTGTTCGTTGAAAAGTACCTCAGCCATCCCCGTCACGTGGAGATTCAGATTCTGAGCGACGAGCACGGCAACTGCGTTCATCTCGGCGAGCGGGAGTGTTCCATCCAGCGGCGCCATCAGAAGGTGATCGAAGAATCACCATCGCCGATCATGACCGAAGATCTGCGCTCCCGCATGGGCGAGGCGGCGGTCAAGGTAGCCCGGCAGTGCGCCTACGTGGGGGCCGGGACGGTTGAGTTCCTTGTCGACGAGGACCGTTCGTTTTACTTCCTCGAGGTCAACACGCGGCTCCAGGTCGAGCATCCGGTCACCGAAATGGTGACGGGTGTGGACATCGTCAAGAAACAAATTGCTATAGCGGAAGGCAAGCCCGTGGGTATCCGTCAGGACGAGGTCAGGCTCAACGGCCACGCCATCGAATGCCGCCTTTACGCCGAAGACCCGCTGCAGGGGTTTGTACCTTCCACCGGGACGCTGAAGAACTACCGTATACCGTCCGGTCCGGGCGTGCGGGTCGACTCGGGGGTCGTCATTTTCATGGAGATACCGATTTACTACGACCCGATAATCGCCAAGCTCATCGTGTGGGGCGCCGACCGCAAGGAGTCAATCGCCCGAATGAAACGTGCGCTCGAGGAGTTCAGGATTTCGGGCATCGAGACGACCCTCGGGTTTCATCGCGTCGTTCTGGACCACCCGCGATTTCTGGCCGGTGATTTCTCGACCAGGTTTCTTGAGGAGGAGTACCCCGAGCACGGCTACCGGTTTTTCAGCGACCAGTTGGCCCTGGAAGCGGCGCTTGCGGCCGCCCTGCACACCTTTGTCAGCGAGCGCCGAATAGCAATGCGCGGCGGGCCGGTGCCCGGGCGGGCAGCGTCGGACTGGAAATCGACTTATCGGAGAAAGAACCTCAGCAGGTTCGGGGGAAGCCGCTGATGCCGCGCTACCAGGTGGTCGTTGAGGGCGAGGAGTTCGACATCGAGATAGAGTACCGCTCGGAGCAATACCTGGTGACAGTCAACGGTCGTTCGCTGCGGATCACGAGCCATAGTCTGGGCGAGAGTCGGGCGCTGCTGTTGATCGGCAACGAGACCCTGGAGGTCGACGTGCGCGCCAACGGCGCCTCGGCCGAGAAGATGGTTTTCATACGCGGGCACGATATCCCCGTGACGGTCGAGGATTACCAGTTGGCGCGAATGCGAAAGACGGCCGGTATCAGCGCGGGACCGGCGCAGGAGACGTCGCTCAGGGCGCCGATGCCCGGCCTGGTGATCGACGTCAGGGTGAAACCGGGCCAGCGCGTGACGAGAGGAGAGCCCCTGATCGTCATCGAGGCAATGAAAATGGAAAACATCATCAAAGCCCGGGCCGAGGCCGTCATAAAAGCCACGCACGTGGCGGCCGGACAGTCGGTTGAGAAGGGCAACGTGCTGCTGGAGTTCGAGTAGATGGCCGACGACAAACGGAGAACATCGTCGGGGATTGACATCCCGGTCAGCCTTGGGCCCGAAGACGTCACTGTCGACCGTCAACGACTGGGGCAGGCCGGCCGGTATCCCTTCACTCGCGGCGTGTACGCCGACATGTATCGGGGTCGGCCGTGGACCATGCGGCAGTATGCCGGGTTCGGGACGGCCGAAGAAACCAACAAGCGATTCAAGTACCTGCTGGAACGCGGGCAGACCGGGCTGTCCGTAGCCTTCGACCTGGCCACCCAGATAGGTTACGATTCGGATCACCCGATGGCCAGGGGCGAAGTCGGCCGCACGGGGGTCGCGGTCTCCTCACTGCGTGACATGGAGACGCTGTTTGCGGGCATACCGCTTGACGAAGTGTCCACCTCGATGACGATCAACTCCACGGCCGTTGTTCTTCTGGCCATGTATGTGATTGTCGGAAAGAAGCAGGGTGTGGCGCCGGCGAAACTTGCCGGCACGTTGCAGAATGACGTTCTGAAGGAGTTCGTCGCGCGGGGGACCTACATTTTCCCGCCGCGGCCTTCGATGAAGATCGTCACGGACATCCTGGCCTATGGATCGACGCATCTGCCGCGTTACAACACCATCTCGATCTCCGGCTATCACATTCGCGAGGCCGGGGCTACGGCCGCCCAGGAGGTGGCTTTCACTCTGGCCAACGCCATCGCGTACGTCACGGCGGCGCTTTCGGCGGGACTGCTGATTGACGATATTGCACCGCGCCTGTCGTTCTTCTTCGCCTGCCACAATGAAATTCTCGAGGAGGTGGCCAGGTTTCGGGCGGCCCGGCGAATCTGGGCCGCCATAGTCAAGGAGCGGTTCAAGGCCGAAGACGAGTGCTCGATGCGGCTTCGGTTTCACACCCAGACCGGCGGGTCAACCCTGACGGCACAGCAACCGGAGAACAACATCGTCCGGACGACGCTGCAGGCGCTGGCCGCCGTGCTGGGAGGAACGCAATCGCTGCACACCAACGCCTACGATGAAGCGCTGGGGCTGCCCACCGAGAAGTCGGCCGAGATCGCCTTGCGAACGCAGCAGATCCTGGCCTGCGAGACCGGCGTGACCAGTACGGTCGATCCTCTGGCCGGGTCGTATTACGTGGAGTACCTCACAGACCGGATGGAGGAGAAAATCCGGGAGATGATGGACAGGATCGAGGAACTGGGCGGCGCGGTCAGGTGCGTGGAAACGGGTTATTTCCGCGACGAAATCGCCCGGTCTGCGTATGCGTTTCAGAGGCGCGTGGAAGACGGGCAACAGACGGTGGTCGGCATCAACAAGTACCGTTCGGACGTGGCCGGGATACCGTCGGTTTTGAAAGTTGACCCGCAATTGGAAAAGAAGCAGGTTGCGGCGCTGCAGGCGCTGAAGGCCGAGCGGGACAACGGCAAAGTGACAGCGTCGCTGGCGGCGCTGGAGGATGCAGCGCGGCGAGACGAGAACGTCGTCTATCCGGTGCTGGATGCAGTGGAGAATTACGCTACAACGGGAGAAATCTCAGATGTTTTCCGTCAAATCTGGGGTGAATACAGTGAAAGAACCTAAGCTACTCTTGACCGGTCTGCGCCTCGGGGTTGTTTTGCTGCTGGCGCTGGCCCTGGCGGCGGGCTGCTCCGGGGACAAGGACGGATCCGGCACGCCGGGGACGGGGGACTCGGCGGGCGGGCCGGACTCGACCGACATAAGGGAAATCGCCGCCATGTTTCGGGAGGCGGCCGTCCGCTGGCACCACGGAGACAAGGCGGTGCTTTACGATCTCGAATTCGAGTACGTGCGGAACAAGTACACTTTCGATGAGTATCTCGAGTTCAAGCAGATAAAGTATCTCGAGGCCGACAGCCTGGAGATGCTGGTGCTCAAGGACATAGAATTCTTCGACTACGACTCGGCCATCGCCGTAGCCGAGGCGGTCTTTGTCGGCCCGTCGGGTGATACATCGTATTACCCGGACCGCTACCGTCTGTACTATCAGAACGACCGGTGGATACATCCGACGTTCGGCACCATCGACTACCAGCTCGAGTACGAGGACCTGCGCCGGGTGGCCGATTCAGCCGCGGCGGCGGAGGCGGAACTGGAGGATTTCTAACCTCGTGGGCGGCCCGTTCATCTCGCACATAGGGATAGCCGTGGCCGATCTGGACGCTGCCGTCAGCCGCTGGGAGAAGTTGCTTGGCTGCCCGCCGTCCCTGGTCACCGAGGTGGCTGACCAGAGCGTGAGGGTGGCGATGTTTGCGCCTCCCGGGGCACGCGACGGTGCCTGCCGCCGCATCGAACTGATCGCGGCCACGGCTCCGGACAGTCCGGTCGGCCGCTTCGTGGAGAAAAGGGGGGAGGGCCTTCACCACCTGTGCCTGTACGTCGACGACATCGAGTCGAAGCTGAGCGAACTGAAGGCGGCGGGTGTGCCGCTCATCGATGAAACGCCGCGTGTCGGCGCGGAAGGTCGCCGGGTGGCGTTTGTGCATCCCCGGGGAACTCACGGAGTTTTGATAGAGTATGAGGAACGGCCCGCCTGACTCCGGCTGTCAGGAGCCGTCCAAGCGGGCAGCATCGCTGCCGGCGCGCGGTCGGCCGCACCGACGGCAGGTCGGCCGGCTGGTCGGGTTGGCCCGTCCGCACGGGCAGTTCCAGTAGCGGCTGCTCCGGGACGCCCCGACGGCAAGGCCCGCCCGGGGACGTCGGCGAAACACCCACAACAATCCGGCCAGCATGAGCACTAGGGGGAAAACATACCAGTAAGAGTAGCTGACACCGGCGAATACCTCGGCATCCCTGGGACCGGTGTACGCGAAACCCTGCTGGATAAGCTCCAGGCTCCCGCCCATCTCCGGGTAGTCGTCGGCAGCGGTTCTTCCCCACAAGGTGAAGAGAACCTGCCGGCCGTCGGGAAGCCGGTAGATGATGCCGGTGAATCGGTGGCGAAGCTGGACGGCGTTGACCGTGTCGGTGGACGTGAACTCAATCGTGAAACTGGACTGGGACGCCTCCGCGTACCCGGTCGAGGTGAGCAACTTCGACTCCGGCAACTGGAGTATCACATCCTGCACAACGCGCTCAACGGACCGTCGAAGATCGTCCCGGTTACGGACGGCTTCCTGAGCGGAGATGACCGACTTGAAGACCAGAAATTGGGCGAGCGGCTCGACGTGGGCTATTTGAAATGGGTAGTCGGCTGCATCAGGGTCGAGCTGCCAGCCGTCCGGTACCGGCACCTGAATCTCCCCGGCCAGGCGGACGAAATCGTCGGCCGCCGCCGGGACGGTGATTATCGAGAACAGCAGAAGCCCAAGGAGTATTCGCTTCATGGTATTTCAGGTATCGACTGGAACCCCGCGATAGCTAATGGAGAATATGCGGAGTCCGCTCGTCTTTTGCCTCAGTCGCCCGACGACGAGCCGAAGCTCCTGTCCAGGCATGCCTGGATCATGCCTATGCGCTCCCTGAGGAATCCCCGTCGGTCGACAGTCGGTCCATACTCGTACGTTCGTCCCGATCTTTTCCTGGAAAGGAGTCCCTTGTCGGTGAGGCGGTTCAGAATGGTCGATACGGTGGTGTAGGCAAGTCTGCTGTCCGGGCCGAGGTGAACGAGGGCGTTCTTTACTGTCAGCCGCCGGTGGGTCCAGGCCAGTTCCATCAGGCGGGCCTCGGTCGGGCCGAGGAATACGGCCGAACCGGCAGCCGACGGGTCGAAGTAGAATCCCGATCCCGGCATTGCTACATTTTCTTGCGGCGATGCTGCAGGATGAGGTGGACGCCGAGCGCGACCATGGCTACGGGAAGAAAGTAATCCCAGATATCACCGTAGATGATCCCCATCCGCTCCAGGAGCAGGAGCACGCCGAGTATTAGCAGCAGTATCCCGATAAACATGTGTCCGCCCTTGCATTGTGACTTACCGGACAAGTATACGTCGCAGCGCGGGAGGAGAAAAGCAGAAAAGCAGGCTTTAGCTCCGGCGGACGCCGGTGACGTCCTGGATGTCTGCGCGGTTACCGAATCTCCTTGAGCCGCTTGACAAGGACCGCCGTAATGGCTTCCAGCATCTGCCTGTCCTGGGTCGTGAAATTCGCCGGATGGTCCGAATCGATGTCGATTTCACCGAGCACCGTATCACCATCCAGCAGGGGAACGACGATTTCAGATCGGGTCGTGGGCGAGCAGGCCAGAAACCTCGGGTCGGCGGCCACGTCGTCGACGATAACGGTTTTCTTTCTTGAGGCCGCGGCGCCGCAGATGCCCTGGTTCAGCTCTATGCGAACGTGCTCGGTCGAGGGGCCGACGAACGGGCCGACCTCGAGAACCCCGCCGCGCATGATGTAGAAGCCGGTCCAGTTGAAGTTCTCGGAGAAGCCGTCAATCAACTCGGCGGCGGTTTGCAGAACGTCCGCCTCGCTGTTTTGCCGGGCTATGCCGATTCGAATGTTGTCGACCAATTGTTGGCGGTGGTTGTCCATCATAGTGTATCTTTCACTGCCTTCAGGTTCTCCATCGGTGTTTCCGGCGGTATCGAGCAGCCGGGGCCGATAATCAGCCGCGATGGGTCGTTGTCAGCTTTGAGTTTTTCAATCATACGGGACACCTCGTCGGGCGTGCCCTGCAACAGCCAGCCGCGTTGATCCGCGCCGCCTACGACGGCGCCCCGTCTGAGTTGGGCCTTATCCAGGGGGAGGTTGGTGGGTTCACTGGCGTCCCAGTTGTACAGGGACGCGTTGTACTCCAAGTCCGATAGTTCCTTGAGATAGTTGCTGCCGGAGCAGACGTGCAGCAGGTTGAGCGCGTCGGCCTCCGCGGCCCTGATAACCTCGAGGTCGTAAGGAACGCCAAACCGCTCGTATTCCTGCCAGGTGAGCAGATCCCGCGACGCCCACTGGGTGGTAGCGTAGAAAAGACCGTCGGCTCCGGCGTTGCGCAGTTCGGACACGTATCGCACAAACGTGTCGGTGATGGCCCTCAGGGCGACCTCCACCTTCTCCGGAGCGGTCCTGAGATGATCCGCGAGCAGCCCGTTTTCTTCGACCAGCCGCCCGGCAACGGCCAGGGGCGTGAATACCGTCATGAGAATCGGAAGCTCTCGATCCGAGCGCCTGCGGATTTTCGAGACCACGGTCAGGTGTTCGGCGAGCACGGGAGCCGTCGGAGCGAGCGGCTCTATCCTGAGCCAGTCGTCCGGTGTTCTGACCGGGAAATCGGTCTTGGTGTGTTTTCTGAATTCGTCGTGGGACCAATGCTGTCTCAGCCCCCAGTCTTCCACGTGGTAGTCAGCCCGGGGGTTGATCTTCATGAAATCCCAGTCGAACCGCTTTTGAAATTCCAGCATGGCCTCGACGGTTCCCTCGGCGTGGTGCTCCAGATGGTAGAAGTGTCGCCAGAACGACGCGGCGTACCGGTCCGGGCGCTCGCCGGCTATAATCATCTGCAATCGTTCCCGGTGCGAGTATCTGGGCATGGACTTAGTGATCCTTCCGGTCATATGGTTTAAACGCGAGACAGCTCAGCCGTCCATTGTCTTTGTAACAATCGTTGCTCGCCGGCGTTCTCAGAATCCCGGCGCCGGGCTGCAACGGTCTGCCTGCAGGACCTCTTGTCGGCGTCGTCGCGCCGGCGACCACGACCTCAAATATATCCCGGCGTCACGCCGTGGTCAATGCTCTGTTAAAAGAATGAGCAATATACCCGGCAAGAGTTTAGCCGTCCGCAGGTATGCCGAAAGAGGAAATGATCACGTGTATAGACAGGTGCACCTGTATAGCTCGGAGAAGGCATAGTGGCAAAGATCCTCGTCATCGACGACGAAGACTCAATGTGCAGTTTCATGGAGATAATGCTGGCCAAGGAGGGCTACGAGGTGGACACCACCTGTTCCGGTCGGGATGGAGTCGACCGTCTCCGCGAGCGGAATTACGATCTTGTCATTGCGGACCTCAACATGCCTGAGATGACCGGTCTTGACATTCTCAGGGAGGTCAAGTCGTTCAAGAGCGAGCAGGAGATCATCGTGATGACGGCCTTTGCCTCGGTCGACACGGCCATCGAGGCAATGAAGCGGGGCGCCGCGGACTATATCACGAAGCCGTTCAAGGTCGACGAGATCAAGCTGGCCATAGACAGGTCCATCAACCGCAGGAGACTCATCCTGGAGAACTCGGAACTGAAAAAGCAGCTCCAGGGGGACAATTCCTTCGACAAGTTCCTGGGCAAGTCGGAATCGGTGGTCAGGCTCAAAAAGCTCGTGCGGCGGATCGCCTCGTCGGACTCAACCGTGCTCATCCGGGGGGAGTCGGGAACGGGGAAGGACCTGATCGCGCGCGCCCTGCATCATCACTCGCCGCGCTGCGGAGGGCCTTTCGTAACCATCAACTGCGCCGCTCTGCCGGAGACGCTTCTGGAATCGGAACTGTTCGGTCACAAGAAGGGAGCCTTCACGGGCGCCTTCCGGGACAAGGATGGGCTCTTCAAAGTGGCCAGCAGCGGAACGTTCTTTCTCGACGAAGTCGGCAATACTACCCCGGCCATCCAGGTCAAGCTGCTGCGGGTCCTTGAGGACAAGAAGATCACCCCGCTGGGCGGCACCAAGCCGATGGACGTGGACGTGCGCCTGCTCGCAGCAACCAATTCGGACCTGGAGGAGGACGTTCGGACCGGTCGTTTCCGCGCCGATCTGTTCTATCGGCTCAACGTCATTCCCATAGTGATCCCTCCGTTGCGGGAACGGAAAGAGGATATTGCCCTTCTGGCCGATCATTTCGCCGCCAGGTTCTCCGAGAAGCTCAACGTTCCCGCAAAGAAGCTGACGCCCGAGGCCATGCAGGTGCTCATCAACTACCCGTGGCCGGGCAACGTTCGGGAACTCGAGAATACCATCGAGCGAGCCGTTCAGCTTGACCGTACAGGGACGCTGGAACCTTCCGACTTCCCGGAGAGGCTGACCAAACCGAAAGTGGTGTCAGTGGTTTCCGAGAGCGATCCCGTGACGCCGACGCTGGAGTCCATCGAAAAGGCGTACATCCAGTACGTCATGACCCAGACGGACGGCAGGAAAACGGAGGCAGCAAAGCTTCTTGGCATCGATACGTCAACCTTGTACCGAAAGCTTGATAGATACCGTATGAACGAGCTGACGGGGGAAAAGCCCGTTCGGCGAGGGAAGAAGGCTGCGGGGAAGTAACGGGCGTCTGAGCAGGCCTCCGTTACGACTTCCCCGGTCATTCACGGAGAACTCTGAGCAGCAGGGAGATTTGATATGAACAGGGCCAGTCAAGCGCGACGGATGCGGGGGTTCACCCTTATCGAAATAATGATCGTGGTGGTCATCATAGGGATTCTCGCGGCCATCGCCATTCCGCGATTCATGCGTTCGACGACCAAGACAAAGCAGTCGGAGGCCAAGTTGATCCTCAAGCAGATATACACCAACGAGCGGGCCTACCGACAGCAGTCATTGTCGAACAGCTACTACATTCCAGGCGCGGCCGCGGACGCCGCGAACCCGCACGTGCTCAACGACATCTGGATCGACATCATGCCGAAGGCGAAGTACTCGTACCTGGTGACGGGGGGAGCCGATGTCTTCACCGGCACGGCGACGGCCAATATCGATGATGACCCGGCGATTGATACCTGGGTGATTGATCAGGACGGTGATTTACGAAATACGGTCGATGATGTCTTACTGTGACCATACGACGGCTCGCGGCTCCGGGGTGCAGTCTCGTGATCTGCCCGGAGCGATAAGCGGGTTCTTTGCGTTTTGCGAAGATATCGGGCAATATGCGTCAGTTGCGACCGGGCGGCAGGCCCTGAGACCAGTGGGGGGATGCCGACACCCCTGGTCGGCGGGCCGAATTCGCCTGCAGGACAAGCAGTTACCGGCGGCGGGGGTTGTTCAAAAAAAGCCGCCGGGAGAGGCACGGGCTTTGCGATTTCCTGAGTCGTGAATGACGAAAGACCTAACTCTTAACCTAGTTTTGTTGGAGGAGGCTGACATGTTTTCCAAGTTCCACAATCGCCAGAGGGGTTTCACCCTGATCGAGCTGATGATCGTGGTCGTCATCATCGGTATTCTTGCCGCGCTGGCCATTCCGCGGTTCATGCAGGCAACCACCAAGTCGAAGCAGTCCGAGGCCAAGCAGATCCTCAAGCAGATATACACCATGGAGCGCACGTACCGCCAGGCCAACGGCACGTACGGTGACAACGGCGCCGCCGCCGCGGCCAACGGTGGTGCTATCCAGACCTTCCCGCAACTTGGCGTGGAGATCATGGAAGGTAACATCTATGCTTATGGCATCGTGGCTGCGCAGAACACCTTCACCGCCACGGCGACCGCCGACCTCGACGACGACCCGGCCATCGACACCTGGTCGATCGATGAGGATGGCAACCTGCAGTGCGTAATTGACGACGCGACTGTGTAAGAACCGAAACTGACTGTTACGCTATGGGCGCCCCGTTTCGACGGGGCGCTTTTTTTTTGAGGCGCACCGCCGTACCTGTGGCCGGGAACGGCGGAAGCCTGTTTAAAGTTGACCGGCAGGGCTGTACGACAGTATCATTGCGGTGTTTATGAGAATGTCGCTACTTACTGCTGTGGCCCTGTTCGCGTTGCCGGTGCTCGGCTCCGCCCAGGACGGGGTCCCGGAATCGCCGGAGCGCTTTGGCCTGGAGCATCTGTCGGCCTATCTCGGCCTTAAGCCCGACGACATCTCCTTCCGGGCTGATTACACCGAGCCGGATTCATTCCGGCTGGCTGCCGTCGCCGACCTGATGGTTCAGCCGCTGGGGATGCTTGACTATGCCGACGGGCTGAGAAAGAGCCGCCAAAAAGGACAGCCGGAGATTCTGGCCCGTATTCTCTTTACCGACCTGAGAACTGAGTACCGTGGGCGGCGACGCGGGCCGTACCAGCCGGATATCGCCGAGGTCCGGGGATCATACAACCTGTACTATACCGACGTGGCGCTGAATCAGCTCCTCACCCGTGCCGCGACCTACCTTGACGTCGTATTCCCCCGTTCCTCCGAAATGATGCTCTCGCGGCTCGAGCCCGGGCAGAGGGACTTTCTGACGGATGAGTTCAAGGAACTGCTGGTGGCGAGTGTCGAAGAGGAGTTTATGTCGATGGAGCAGCTCGACTCGCTCGAGAAGCTCGAAGAGGAGTATACCGACAGGTTTGCGAAGTTCGGCACGAAGATTGACTCGGATCCGATCGTGGCGGCCGGGATCGATTGTCTGCGCGACATGCTGCTGGAGGTCAAGGCAATAAGGGGCCTCCTGAAATCGACGGAAAGAACCCCGGAGATGATGCTCAAGGTGGTGGGGTATTTGCCGGATAACGTGAGCACGGACAGCTACCTGGGCAAGCAGCCGGGCTGGCGTATCGGTGGTCCGGGGAACGACTACTACGCCGGTGACTACGCCTTCATCCTCGATTTCGGCGGGGATGACATATACGATCTCACCTTTGATCCGGACCGGCCGCACGGGGTGATCATCATTGACCTCGAAGGCGACGATCACTATCGCGCGAAAAGCGACTTTGCGCTCGGTTCCGGCTGCCTGTCGGTCGGCCTGCTGCTGGACTTCGCGGGCAACGACCGGTATGACGGCCGCTCCTTCGGTCTCGGCTCCGGGTTTTTCGGGTTCGGTCTGCTTTACGACGCGGGGGGAGAGGATCGTTACGACGGAGACACGCACGTTCAGGGCGCCGGCAGTTTCGGCCTGGGATTGCTGGTCGATGAAGGTGGACGGGACGTTTACAACGCGGCGTTGTACTCACAGGGATTCGGTTTTGTCGAAGGGATCGGCGTCATTTTTGAAACGTCCGGGGCCGACTCCTATTACGCGGGCGGCAAGTACAAGGATCACCTCCGCTACGAGGATCACTACCTCTCCCTGTCACAGGGATTCGGCTACGGTCTGCGGCCGTCGATGTCCGGCGGCATCGGCGCCATAGTCGACCTGGAAGGAAACGACTTTTTCTACGCCGATATTTTCGCCCAGGGGTGCAGTTACTGGTGGTCGCTGGGTGTCATCTACGACTCTTGCGGCAACGACAACTACCAGTGTTTTCAGTACGGGCAGGGGGCGGCCACGCACATGTCGCTCGGTATCTTGATTAACGACCTCGGCAACGACGTCTATTTCGGCAAGGGGCTGATGCAGGGATGCGGGCATGACTACTCGTGCGGGATCATACTCGACCGGGCCGGTGACGATACCTACACCGCCTATGACCTTTCGCAGGCGGCCGGCTCGGCCAACGGAGCGGGTGTGCTGATCGACAACGGCGGCGATGACAGGTATTTCAGCAAGAATCCCAGGAACACGCAGGGCTACGGCAACCCGCGGCGGGATTTCGGTTCAATCGGATTGTTTATCGATCTGGGCGGAAGCGACCAGTACGCCGGTAACGGCCGCGACAACTACTATTGGAAGACGGACTCCAAGTGGGGCGGCGGCATGGACATCGAGTTGCACCCTCCCGACAGCGCCCAGACGCAGTAGTGAAATGATGCAGAAAGTGATTTGGCAACGGCTGCTTGCCCTTATACTGCTTACGGGTCTTTTATGCCCTGAGGCCCCGGCTGCCGGTGAGCTGGAGCGCAGGATTGACTCACTGTTCATCATAGCGTCCTCCGGCGAGGTACGCTTCCGTGACCAGAACGAACCGGCGATGGACTCCGTTGCCGCTCTGGGCGCAGCCGCGGTGCCTCACCTGATTGAAAAGTTCACGACCAAGTCAGCGCGCGAGCGCTGGACGGTCATCTGGATACTTCAGCGGATAGGCTCGGCGGCCGTCCCGGACCTCGTGCGAGCCCTGGACCGCGAGGACGGCCTGGTCGTCCAGCGGATCTGCTGGGCGCTGGGGGATATCAAGGATACGGCCGCGGTACGACCGATTATGAGAGTATGTACGCATGAGCGCTGGCAGGTGCGCGACCAGGCGGTGGGTGCGCTCGGGAAAATCGGTGATGCCGAAGGCGGGCCGGCGGTGCTTCAGGCCCTGGCCGACTCCATCGGGCAGGTGCGCAAATCGGCGGCCGTGGCGTGCGGGCAGCTTGGCCTGGGCGCGTCGGTCATGCAACTGGCTCACGTTCTGGGAGACGATTTCTATGGAGCGCGGATGTCGGCGGCGCATTCCCTGCTCACCATGGATACCGCCGTCACGGTGCGAGCACTGAGTGATTCGATGAGTTCGGAAAATCATCTCCTTGGAAACCTTGCCTGCCGTGTGCTGGGGCAGTTGGGGACGGATGAAGCGCTGGAGATTCTGCTGGAGCAGGCGGTATCCGGTGACTCCGAAAGGCGAGCTCATGCCGCCACGGCGCTCATCGCTGCCGACCCGTTGGACAATTGCGGGTTCCGCCGGTACCTGCTCGAGAACGAAACCGATCGGCTGGTCGTGCTGAAGATTCAGTCCGCCATTCAGGCTGTCGGCGATGGCCAGTGACAATCTCTCGGAGCGGCTTAACCGAATCAATGGCCATATTGCCGACGGATACAGGCCCGTACCGGCATCGAGCCTGCCGTCGCGATACGGGAAGCTCGCCGGCGCAGTCGGCGGAGAACTGCTCGCAGGTGAGGCCGGAGCGTTCTGCCTGGTGAGGACCGCGTATGAGGACGGTTCACGCTTCGGCAGTTGCACTCTTGAACCCCGGTCATACGACGCTCACGTTCCATATGCCTGTTTCACGGCCGGTTTGTCCGACGGCGTCGCGTGCCTGTCGGACCTCCTCTTTTTCGATATCGAAACCACCGGTCTGGGCGGAGCCGGAACAGTGCCCTTCCTGGTCGGGTTCGGCTCCCTGTCGCCCGGCGGTTTCGAACTCCGGCAATATCTGCTTCCGGATTATTCCGACGAGCGAGGCATGCTTGAGCACCTGGCAGGGGAACTGACACCGGACAAGACGCTTGTCACGTACAACGGAGCCGCCTTCGATCTGAACCTGCTCCAGGATCGGCTCATCATCAACCGGGTAAGTCGCGAAATCGAAGTACAGGGGCACATAGATCTCCTGCACGCGACCAGGCGACTGTTCAGGCGGCGGCTCGGCGACTGCACCCTGGCCAATGTCGAGCGCGAACTGTTCGGTTTCTTCCGGCAGGGCGATATCCCCGGCTACCTGATTCCGTCCGTCTATTTCTCGTGGCTCTCCGAGGAGCGGGCGGATGACATACTGAACGTTCTCGAGCACAATCGCCTGGACATATTCTCACTGTACTTCCTGTTGAGGCACATCGTTTCCGTGTTCGCGTCTGAAGGTCGTGAGCTTTATGACGTGGACGACGTCTATTCGCTTTCTCGGGTGTACGGTCGACGCAGGCAAAACGACCGGGTGGTCAATCTGCTCGACGGCATACAGGGGACGGGGGGAGGGGCAATCGAGGCGGACATCCTTCTGTACCAGGCGCAGGCCCTCAAGCGGGCGGGCAAGCCGGAGGCTGCCGCCCGGCTGTGGGAGCAGCTCTGCGGGGAGAAATCCAGGGAAGGTTACCGGGCGTGTATAGAGCTGGCCAAGTACTTCGAACACCAGGTGCGGGACGTATCGCGGGCGTACCGGCACGCCCAGCGGGCGGTGCAGGTTTGCCCGTACGGTGAGACGCACAAGAAAGACCTGAGACGGCGCCTGAAGCGTCTCGATTCGAAGCTGTCCCGTCGGTAGCATTGCCTCGACCGCACTCAAAAACCCGCCGTATCAGCCGATACCAAATGTGAAAGGCGGGTTTATGGATATAGACATACTCCGAACGATTGTCGCGGACCGAGGGGAACTGCTGGCGCTTCCTCAGACACTCGCAGAAGTATTGCGCCTGGTGAGAGACGAGGGTTCGACGGCCGATGATCTGGCCGCGGCGATTACCAGAGATCCGGCCTTGACGGCGAAGGTTCTCCGAATAGTCAATTCCGCGTTTTACGACACGGGCCGCAGGATCGGGTCGATGACTCAGGCGGTCATGACGCTGGGGATGCGTCAGATCACGGCGCTGGCTCTCTCGACCTCGGTGTACAGACTTTTTGAAGGCTGGGGATCATCATTCGACAAGCTCCGCTTCTGGCGCCATTCGCTTGAGGTAGCCATCGCCTCACGGACTATCGCCGAGCGGGTGGGTCTGCGCGAAGTGGAAGAAGCGTTTGTGGCCGGCCTGCTGCATGACATCGGCCTGCTTGTTCTCGAACACTCCTTCCCGGAAAAATTCGCCCGCGTATGGGCCGAAGCCGCCCGCGATAACAACCTTGTTGACCTCGAGGAAGACGTCTGGGGGACAGATCACGCCCGCGTCGGGCAGTTCCTGCTCGGGCAGTGGCATCTGCCCGAGTCCATATGCCGATCGGTCGGTTCGCATCACACCGTGTTCGTCCCGGGCACCCGCGACCCCGAACTGAAGCCGTGCCAGGTGGTCTGTCTGGCGAACCACGTCTCTCGTTTCTCGATCGCGGGCTCACCGAGGCCGGGCAGCGGCACCGACCGTGAGAATCGAGACATCCTCCAGGAGAACCTTCAGCTGACCCGGGAGGAGATCCACAAGATCGAAAAGGACCTCTTCAGCCAAACCATAGCCGAGGCCCGGTACCTCGAGATGGACATCGGTTCGGTGGATAGTATCCTTCTGGAGGCCAACCGCCTGCTTTTCGACCAGTACCTTACGGTCGAGAGTCTTCTCAAAGAGAACCGCC
>Ga0307378_10000667_pt1 | contig 59020 bp, 55 predicted proteins | sample UN1MG_FD_202238 | JGI IMG/M metagenome (GOLD analysis project Ga0307378, IMG submission 202238) | Soil microbial communities from Risofladan, Vaasa, Finland - UN-1 | ecosystem: Environmental > Terrestrial > Soil > Coastal area > Acid sulfate soil | place: Finland: Risofladan, Vaasa | collected... | reverse complement strand
CAATATCGTGGTCCAGATCCGTAAGCGCTATCGCGGCCACGCACTGCAGATCGGCCACGCGCTGTGGGGCACGGGCTCCGGGCAATGGTTCTTCAAGAATGTGACCGTCGTGGAGGAAGACATCGACATCCGCGATCCGGTCGCGCTCGACTGGGCGATCGCATTCCGGGTCAACGCCGGGCGCGGCGATGTGGCCATCGTCGGGCCGACCTTCGGCTCGGTGCTCGATCCCTCCACGCTGGCGGCCGATCGCGACGTGGCCAAATTCGGCACCGGCAAATGGCACCGGGTGCTGATCGACGCCACGCGGTCGTGGGAACACGAGCCCAAGCTGGAATTCGGCGGCCATCGTTATCCGCCGCTCAACAAAATCGCGCCGAAACTGGAGCGCAAGCTCAAGAAGCGCTGGGCCAAGTATGGCATTGGCATCGATTATCTCGACGACGAGGCCCGCGAGCTGCTGACGATGGAAGCGTTATCGAAGGTGTTCGACGAGGTCTGACGCAGTGCCAGCTCCCATCGTCATTTCGAGTGAGCATCAGCGAAGGAGAAACCTGGCCCATGCCGATCCGGCTTCCAACCGGATTTCTCCCTGCGGTCGAAATGATGTTGGCGCGGCAGTGCCCGGTCGGCTGATCCTCCGCCGGGAGACTACCCCCACACCTCCGCCGCCACGTCGGCGACGAGGGTGAGCTTACGGCGCTCGTCGTCCTCGGTTACGGGATTGCCGCCGACCGAAGACGCAAAGCCGCATTGCGGGCTAAGCGCAAGGCGATCCATCGGTACATATTTCGCGGCATCGTCGATACGGCGCTTCAGCGCGTCGGCTTCCTCCAGTTCGGGCGTCTTGGTGCTGACGAGACCGAGCACGACGATCTTGTCGTCGGGCATCGCGGCGAGCGGCGAGAAGTCGCCGGCGCGTTCGCTGTCGTATTCAAGGAAGAAAGCGTCGACATTTGCGTCGCGGAACAGGCGATCGGCGACCGGCGCATATCCGCCCTCGGCCATCCATTGGCCCTTATAGTTGCCGCGGCACAAATGGAGCCCGATCATCATATCCTCGGGCCGGCCTTCAAGCGCCGCGTTGATGGCGGCGATATAGCGGCTCACAAGGGCGTCGGGATCTTGGCCACTGGCGCGCACAGCCTCTTGCACCTTGGGATCGCAGAGCATGGCGATCGGCACCTCGTCGAGTTGCACGAACTCGCAGCCGGACTTGTCGAGCGCCTCGATCTCCTGGCGGTAGATCACCGCCAGATCCTCGAACAGCGCATCGAGATCGGCATAGGCGCCCTCCCCCGCCCCCTCGGCAGCACCCAGGAAATGCGCGGCGCTGGGGCTCGGCATGGTCACTTTGGGAAGGCGGGCGGTGTTCTCCTTGACGAATTCGTACTCGTCGACGGCGATATCGTCGACGCGCCTCAGCTTTCCCTCCGCATGGGGGCATGACCAGGCTGCGTGATCGCCGGAAAAGTTGAAGCGCGCGGGCCGCGTGGTCAGTCCGTCGACGGCATCGACAAAGCCTAGAAACCATGAGCCGCGCCGGAATTCACCATCGGTGATCGAGCGCATACCGCAGTCTTCCTGCAGCCTGATCACGTCAGCGATGCATTCGTCGATCGTTTCCTCAAGCTCGGCGGGCGGGATCTTGTTTGCCTGAAAATCGGCGAAGGCGTTCTTCAACCGCCGCGGCCGAAGCAGGCTTCCGACATGCTCGGCGCGGAACGGCGGTCCCATGGCATACATCGCTTCAATTCTCCCGGTTCAATTCAAACTCCGCCTGATCGTTATTCCCGCTCATCAACGAAGCGGGGTGCCTTGATCGACGCTTCGAAAACTTTGGCGAGCGTTCCGGCCGCAAGTACCTCGACATCCGGCGTTACCTCGAACACCGATTTAACCTCGCCCGCCACCATTTCGGCAGCGTGTTTCGGATCAGTACCACGCTTTACCTCGATGCGGAGCTTCAACGTTTCCATTCCGCTTTGGTCGGTCACCAGCACGCCCTGAAAGTCGTTGACGTCGGGATTGCGGAACATGAAGTCCTCGAACTCCGAATGGTTCACGTTAACGCCTCTGATCTTGAAAAACCCGGTGGTGCGGCGGGCGTGCCGGATCATCGGATAGAGTTCGGCAAACTTCCCCGGGCTCTCGCCGCGATCATGATAGGAGACTATGTCGCCGGAGTTCCAGCGCAGGAATGGGGTCGCGTGCCCAGTCCAAAGCGGTGTCACGCAGAACGTCCCGATCTCGCCCTCGGGCATCTGCCGGCCGGTTTCGGGATCGACGACCTCGATATAGAAGAGATCGGTCCAGATATGGATGCCGTCATGGGCCGCGCCCTCGGCGCCCATCAGCCCAGCCTCGCTCATCCCGAAGACATCGAAGACCTCGGCGCCCCACATCCGTGTCAGCTTCTCGCGCTTGGCCTCGGAAAGCGTTTCCGCCGAGGTGACGATCGTGCGGACCGAACTTTTCGTGAGATCGATGCCCTCGACATCAGCGAGATTCGCCAGGTGGATCGCAAAGCTCGGCATGGCAATCAACACCGTTGGCTTCAGCGTAGCGATGAGCTCGAGCTGGCCGGCCGACGGCACCGCCGTGCCGGCCCCGACCCAACTCATGCCGACGCCGAAGTCATGGGCGCTGCGGGCCCAGATCTGGCCGGCCGGGTGAATGCCGATCGGAAAGGATATGTGGCAGAGGTCACCGGCCTCGATCCCAATGCAGGGAAAGGACCGGCCCCACGACAGCAGCCCATAGGTAACATCGTCAAACGTGCGCGGATAGAAGACGGCCCGGCCGGTCGATCCGCCCGATCGCCAGTATTCGGATATCTCTTTGGGGCCGGCAATATTGATCTGCGCCATGAATTCGTCGTGCTTCCAACGACGTAGAATTTCCTTGTCGATGATCGGAATCTTCGTCCATTCTTTGGGGTCGTCGAGCTTCGCCGGGTCGATATGATCGAGTTTGCCGGCATACCAGGCTGTCCGTTTGGCGCGTTCGAAGGCAAGCACCTTGCGCTCGCTCTGAATCCTGGCAATCGCATCACGCGATTCAGGCAACGCCAACGTCATTGGAATCCCCTCCCCCAACGCCGGACCAAGGCGGCCTGGGCGCGCCTATTATCCGTGCCCATCATTGAGGTGCCGCGCCGTCATCTTCAAAGCGCCGCCGCACTACAACCAAGAGCTCGACGAGGCGCTGTTTTTCCGCATTCGACATGTCGACAAGCGCGGTGTCGACCCAGCGCGTGTGGTCGCGCGCCATGGCCGCGAATAGCTGTCGGCCCTCGGCGGTCATACGCACCTGAAAACTACGCCGGTCGAGGGGACTGGCGCGGCGCTCGATCAGCGCTTCGCCCTCCATGCGGTCGAGCAACGCGGTGATGTTTCCGCTCGCCGCCATCATCAGGCGCGCAAGCTCGCCGATCGCCAGCCAATCGCCGCCCAGCCGGTCGAGCTGCGCCAGAACATCGAAACGCGAAAGGCTTTGTCCGTAGCCCCGGCGCAGGCGGCCGCCAATCGATGACTCGATCGATTTCGCGCATTTCATGAGCTGGAGCCACACTTTCAGCGACAGCAATTCATCCGTGGTCGCCGCGCGCCGGTTCCCTATTCTGGTCGTTTGCATCATTGGCACACCGTCCTCGCGCCTGGTCGGCGCGCGATCCCAGCTCCGGGCAGGATTGCAGCGTCGCAAATGCGTCTTCGCAACCAGGCCATCGTCACTTGGCTGTCGTCACTCAGCCATCGTTCCTTAGCCCTCTAAGCTTACGTGTTGACCCGTAATGTGTAAATATCTTACGTGTTAGCTAAATCATGACGACCAATCACGCGGAGAGCATTCATGCGCGTCGTGATCATCGGCGGCGGTCCGGCCGGGCTCTATACCGCCATCCTGCTGAAAAAGGCGCAGCCAGATGCGTCCATCGAGGTTTATGAGCGCAACCGCGCCCACGATACGTTTGGCTTCGGCGTCGTCTTTTCCGACGAGACGCTCGACAATTTCCTCTCCCGCGATCCGGAGAGCTATGGCGAAATCACCGATACGTTCGCCTACTGGGACGACATCGACTTCCGCTGGCATGACGGAACGGTGGTTCGGTCCGGCGGTCATGGATTTTGCGGCTGCGGCAGGGTCGAGTTGCTCGCGATATTGCAGCGTCGATGCGCCCAGATCGGCGTGCCGGTTCATTTCGAAACAGAAATCACCGATCCGGCGGCCTTCCCCGACGCAGATTTGATCGTCGCCGCCGACGGGGTGAATTCGGCGATTCGCGAAACCTATAAGACCCATTTCAAACCGTCGGTCGAATGGCGCCGCAATCGTTTCGTCTGGCTCGGCAGCACCAAGCCCTGCGAGGCCTTCACATTCAATTTTGCCGAGAACGAGCACGGCATCTGGGTGCTGGGCGAATATCAGTACAACGCCGATCTGGCGACCTGGATCATCGAGGCTCCGGAGGCGACCTGGGCGAGCGCGGCCGCCGAAGTCGAGCATCTGAGCGAGCCCGAACTCCTGGCTTACATGGAGGCGCTGTGGGCGGATTATCTGGACGGTCACAAACTTGTCGCCAACCGTTCGATCTGGCGCGTCTTTCCAACCATCCGCTGCGAGCGCTGGTCGCATGAAAACATCGTCCTGATCGGCGATGCCCTTCACACCGCGCATTATTCAATCGGCTCGGGCACCAAGCTGGCCATGGAGGATGCCATCGCGCTGGTCGATGCGGTGACGCAAGAGCCCACGATCCCGGCCGCGCTCACGACCTTCGAGGAGGGCCGCCGCCAAGACGTCGAAATCACCCAACATGCTGCTGATGTGTCGGTGATCTGGACCGAGAACCCGCACCGCTATTGGAAGATGGCGCCGTTGCAGGCGACCTTCTCGATGCTCTCGCGCTCCAAGCAGGTCACATACGACAATCTGCGGCTGCGCGATGCGGGCTTCGTCGACAAGGTCGACCGCTGGTTCGCCGAGGGCGTGCGCGAGGAGGGCTTTGAGGTTCCGCTCGACCCGCCGCCGCCACCGATGTTCACGCCGTTCAAAATGCGCGGCATGGTGCTGGCGAACCGGGTCGTCGTTTCGCCGATGGACATGTATTCGGCGGTGGACGGCACAGTGGGCGATTTCCACCATGTCCATATGGGCTCGCTGGCGCTGGGCGGCGCGGGGTTGGTCTTCTCGGAGATGGTCTGCGTTTCCGCCGAGGGCCGGATAACGCCTGGCTGCGGTGGGCTCTACAAGGACGAGCACGTCGCGGCCTGGGCGCATATCGCCGAATTCATTCACCGCGAGTCAGATGCCAAGCTCGCAATCCAGCTCGGCCATGCCGGTCGCAAGGGCTCGACACGGGTCGCCTGGGAGGGAATGGATCAGCCGCTTGAGGCCGGCAATTGGGAATTGATCGCACCTTCGGCGCTGCCCCACTACCCGTTCAGCGCCACGCCGCGCGAAATGTCCCGCGCCGATATGGAACAGGTGCGCGATCAGTTCGTGGCCTCGGCAAAGATGGCAAACGAAGCCGGCGCCGATATGCTGGAGCTGCATATGGCGCACGGATATCTGCTGTCAGGTTTCATCACGCCGGTCTCCAATCAGCGCGATGACGACCATGGCGGCGCGCTGGAAAACCGCCTTCGCTATCCGCTCGAAGTCTTCGATGCGGTGCGCGCCGCCTGGCCCCAGGAAAAGCCGATGTCGGTGCGCATCTCCGCGACGGATTGGGTGGGCGCGGCGGGGATCACGGGCGAGGACGCAGTGGTCATTGCGCAAACCCTTGGCAAGCATGGATGCGATCTGGTGGACGTTTCGGCCGGCCAGACAACACCCGACGCCGAGCCCGTTTATGGCCGCATGTTCCAAACGCCGTTCGCCGAGCAGGTCCGCAACGAGGCCGGCATTCCGACGATCGCGGTGGGCAATATCACGACCTGGGACCAGGTCAACACGATCCTCGCTGCAGGCCGGGCCGATCTGGTGGCCCTGGCCCGCCCGCACCTGACCAATCCCCATTTCACGCTGCAGGCCGCCGCCTTCTACGGGCACGCACCCCAGCGCTGGCCGGTGCAGTACGACAGCGGCAAGGAACAGGCGTTCCGGCTCGCCGCCCGCGACCGCGCCGATGCCGAGGCGCTGCGCGGCGCGGCCAAGCCGGCGAGCCATCGAAAACTCGCCGCGGAATAGCAGTTCAGAATTTGGAAGTCGGCGCGGATCGGCCTATTCGGCCCCGCCCGGCTTTGAGACCGGTTTGGCGCCGAGCCGAAGGCGCCGTGCGGCGAAAGCTTTCATTCGATCCAAGCTTTCGGGAGACGCCAGGCCGATCAGCCCGCCTCGCGCGAACAGCACAAGCAAGATCAGCATCGGCCCGAAAATAAACTCCCAGCTTTCCTGGCCGTTGTATTTGATTGGCAGCTCGAACACGCCGAAATTGATGACGGTGTCGATCTGGATCTGCTTGATCAACTCTTCGACAATGAGGATGCCGAACGCTCCGACGACGGCGCCGATGATCGTGCCCATGCCGCCGGCGATTACCATCACCATGATCTCGCCCGAGCGGAACCAGTGCATGTATTCCGGCGTGACGAATTCCTGGTGGTTGGCCCAGAGTGCGCCGCCGACGCCGCAGATGGCGCCGGCAATGACAAAGCCGGTCAGCCGGTAGCGGAAAGTCGAAAAGCCGATCGACTGCATGCGCGGCTCGTTCGATTGCGCACCGCGCAGCACCATGCCGAAGCGAGAGTTCACGAAGCGCCGCAGGATAAGCACGGTGAGGATCAACACCGCCAGCGTCAGATAGTAGATCAACTGCATATCGCGCGAGCCTTCCGAGGGCCCGAGCAGGTTCTGGTTCAGATCGAAGAGCCCAAAATCGCTGCGCTCGGTATTCATGCCGTCATCGCCGCCGTACGGCTCCAGGCTGATGATCAGGTAGTAGATCATCTGGCTGAAGGCGAAGGTGATCATGATGAAATAGAGCCCGCCCGTGCGCAGGCTGAGCACGCCGATCAGGAGGCCGATAAGGGCGGACCCGACGATGGCGACGAGGAACTGAAGATACCCATCATTGATGCCATAGAAGGACATCACGCCGACGGCGTAGGCGCCGATGCCCAGGAAGGCCGCATGACCGAAGCTGACCATGCCGCCATAGCCCATGATCAAATCGAGGCTCGCCGCCGCGATGGCGAAGATCATGATCTTGGCGGTCAGCGAGGTGAGATAGACCGAGCCGCTCAGCGGCAGCGCCAGGAGTGCGACAAGGCAAAGCACAATGAACACGAAACGCGGATCGCGGAACGAAATCGTCACCTTCGGTGTCGTGGCAGGCGTGTTGTGATCCATGGGCCGGTTCCGCTAGCCAGACCTGGCAGGGAAGAGACCCTGCGGGCGGAAGAAGAGGATCGCAGCCATCAGGATGTAGATGATCATCGACGACAGCGCCGGTCCCGCCGATTGCGCAAGCTCATCGATGGCGGAAGGCTCCCAGGCCAGCGCCTGCCCGCTCAGATAGCGGACCACGTCGGTCATGAAGGTGCGGCCACTCGCCTCCACCAACCCCACGATCAGCGAGGCGATGAAGGCGCCGCGGATAGAGCCGATCCCACCGATCACGATCACCACGATGGCAAGGATCAGCTTGGCCTCGCCCATGCCGGGGAAGACGTCCTCGACCGGACCCGCCATCACGCCGGCAAGGCCGGCCAGCATGGCGCCCAATCCGAATACGAGGGTAAATAGCACTGCGATGTTGACGCCGAGTGCGCCGGCCATCGGCCGGTTGCTGGCGCCGGCGCGGATCAGCATGCCGATCTTCGTACGGGTGATCAGCAGGAATATCCCCCCCGCCACCGCCAACCCCAGGAAATCGATCATCAGCCTGTACGCTGGATAGGGCGCGCCGAAGAGGCTGACCGAGCCGGTCAGGGCCTCGGGTCGATTGATCGGCAGGCTTTGTACGCCGAAAGCCAGGATCACGCACTCGTTGAAGAACAAGATCAATCCGAAGGTCGCCAGTACCTGCATCATGTGGTCGCGCGCATAGAGGTGCTGCACGACAATCTTCTCAAGAAGGATCCCGAGCAAGAGCGTCAAGGGCAGTGCAGCGGCCACCGCCCAATAGAACGAGCCGGTATACCCGTAGGTCTGCGCCGCGAAGAAGGCACCGAACATGAACAGCGAGCCATGCGCCAGGTTGACCATGTTCATAATGCCGAGCACGAGCGAGAGGCCCGCGGCGACCAGAAACAGGAAGATCCCGAACTGGAAACCATTGAGCAGCGTATGCAGGAACAGCGTCAGTTGAGGATCGGTGACCTTGACACCTGGCGCGGTGATGACGAAGAGGACGATCCCCAGCACCAGCGCAATCCAGCCGACCAGGGTCATCATGCGAAAATTCGGCGATGCGGGATCGCGGAACATCAGCGCCGCGCCACCGATCATCATCACCGCCGACGCACCAAGAAACGGCAGCCAGGTTCGGCCGATGACGATTGCCGCCACGGCCAACACCACTCCCAGGCCTCCAACGAGGGTTGCGCCGCGGTTACCTTTCGCCAACATCGTCCTGATTACCGGTTCACCGTTCGCCGTACGAGCGTGCCGCGCCCCGTCGCCGCCCGCTCGCCCACAGTCGCATTGCTGGTGGTATCCATCTCCCGAACGCCGGGGACGCCCGTAAACGGACGTCCCCGCGCTGCTCCGGGATCAAGTGACCTTACGGCGCCATGCGCTCGCTGCGCTTGCACCGCTTGGCGTAGGAATCGGCGTGGTCGGTGAACACCACACCGACCGTCCGGATCATCGCCTTGCCGCCAGGTCCGGCGATGACTTCGCGCTTGTAGTAGCTCTGGATCGGCATGCCATTGAAATTGTAACGGTACTTGCCGCGGACCGACGCGTAGTTGGCCTTCAGCATGGCCTTTTTGAGCGCCAGGGTGTTGTTGACCTTGCCGCCTGTGGCCTTGACGGCCGAGGCGATCAGCGCCGGCGCATCATAGGCCTGCGTCGCGAAATGCGACGGCAACCGCCCATAGGCCGCCTTGTAGTCGGCGATGAACTTCACATTGACCGGGTTCTTCGAATCGGGATCCCAGTAGTTGGTGTGGAAGGACCCGATCGCCGCCTTGCCGATCGGCAGCAGCATGAAGTTGTCGATCGTGAAAACGGTGTAAAGCTTGATTTTCTTACCGAGACCGGACGCGGCCCACTGCTTCATGAACGCAACGCCCATCGGGCCCGGCGCGAAGACAAAGACCGACGAAGGCTGGGCGGCGCGCACGCGGGTCAGCTCCGACTGGAAGTCGCGGTTGCCGAGCTTGTAGAGCAGCTGGCCCTTGATCCGGCCGTTATAGAAGCGCCGGAAGCCCGCCATCATATCCTTGCCCGCCTGATAATTGGCCGACATCAGGTAAACGTCGTTCAGCTTCTCCTCGCGCATCAACTGGCCCATCGCCTCGGGCGTCTGGTCGTTCTGCCAGGAGGTCGAGATGAAGTACTTGCTGCAGGCAACGCCGGCCAGGCGCGACGAGCCCGCATTGGTGCTCATTAGAATGACCTTGTTGCGCACTACCGGGTTGCGCACGGCGTTCAGGATGTTCGACCAGACGATACCAGCAACGATCTGGACCTTGTCCTGCTCCACGAATTTCTTGGCGCAGGTCACGCCGACATCGGGCTTTACCTGATCGTCGCAGTAAAAGACCCTTGTCGGAACGCCGCCCAGCATGTCGCCGTCCTTGTTCCATCCCAATGCCGTGAGCCGGAGCTTGAAACCGTTCACCTGCTCTTTGCCGAGCGGGTGGTTCATCGAGTTCATAAAGCCGATCCGCAGCTCTTCTGCCGACGCACTTCCTGCGATCAGCATGGTCGCCGCGGCGGCCAAAATTGCACGTTTGATCATCGTAACAGCCTCCTGTTCCACGCTTTTGTTTCCCCCAGATCGCCCGTTTTGCGCGGTTTGGCGATCTATGTGGCAATGTATTTAGCACACAAGTTCTGCCGGGCGAAGCGCCGAAACATGGTCATGCGCTTGTGAAATTTCACCGCCGCCTGCGCCCTCAACGCCCCTTCGGCGCCACCCCGTCGTTCAATAGCGATCCGAATTTTTCCGCTATTTCCCAGATGGTTGCGCCCTTTTCGCCGTCACGCCAGTCGCTCACGGCATTGCACATGCCAAGCAACCCCAGGGTCGCCAGACGGCAATCCAGATCGGTGCGAAACGCTCCGGCCGCAACGCCCCGTTCAAACAAGGTCTCCAAGAGTTGTTCGTAATGACCGGCGGCGGCGGCGATCTTGCGGCGGCGCGGCAGCGGCAGTTCGTGCCGTTCGCGCAAGAAGACGCGGACGTAATTCGGCTTGTCTTCCAAAGGCTTGAGGTGACCGTGCACGGCGGCTAGCAGCATATCGCCCGGCTCGCTTTCGCTTGCGAGGATCACCTCCAACTGCTGCACAAAGCCTTCCACGCCCTTTTGGCAGACCTCTTCGAGCGCAGATTCCTTGGATTCGAAGTAGTAGTAGAGGCTGCCCTGGCGAATGCCGAGCCGGTCGGCGATGTCTTTCGTCGATGAGCCGTGATAGCCCTTTTCGGCGAAGACGGCTGCCGCCGCGTCGATGATCTCACCATAGCGACGTTTGTATTTGTCGACTTTGGTGATGTCTGTATTTGTGCTTTGCCGACCGGTAGACATCGTATTACCCCGAACCGGCGGCTTGGAATGGCGGCCGGCAGTCCTTCGCCGTCCGCCGAAACTAATCGATGGGAGTTGTTTTCGATAGATGAATTGATAGAATTTTCCAGGTCGGTTGATCGAATCATGGTCGGCTTTCGGACCACGAGCGGATATGAAGACGTCCAGCAGTGCGGCCAATAATCTTGCGAATCAACGAGACCGCGCGCCGGAACGCTGAAGGTATGGGGAGGATACGATGACCAAAACCAACCGGGCGGAAGCCACCCGTGCGGCGTGGCTGGAAATGCTCCAGAGCCATCGGCGCGATTTTGCCGAGCCTGGATCGGAAGAGTATTGGTCACCTTCGCTGGAATGCGCCTCGCGCGACGAGTTGCGGGCGATCCAGGACGAAAAACTCGCCGTGCTGACACCGTTTCTTTACGAGAACTCGCCCTTCTACGAGCGGCGTTTCGACAAGCTCGGCCTGACCCCCGACGACGTTAACACTGTCGACAAGCTCACCCAATGGCCGGTCATCGACAAGATGGAGATGGCCGAGGACCTGATGGCAAACCCGCCTTGGGGGACCTATACGACGCATGACGACGCGCTTTGGGACAAACGCGGCTGGACGCTGTTTCCGACCTCGGGGTCGACCGGCATGCCGCGCATCTTCCGCTATACCACCTTCGATCTCGACCAATGGCGCTGGGCGAATGCCCGCGCTCTCTGGTCCCTGGGGGCAAAGCGCGGCGAGAAGGTCTTCCTCGTCGTCGGCTTCGGCCCGCATGTCTGGGCCTGGGGCGTGCTGCACGCGCTGGCCCATATGGGCGTGCCGTGCATTCCGGGCGGCGGCCTAACGGCGGAGCTGCGGGCGAACATCATCCTGCGCTACAAGCCGACGGTGCTCGCCACCCTGCCCTCGCAGCTTTTGCGTATCGGCCGAGTGATGCAGGAGATGGGCGAGGACCCGCGCAAGACTTCGATCAAGCGTCTGTTCACCGGCGGCGAGCCGGCTGCTGGGATCGCATCGACCCGCGAGCGCCTGGAAGATATGTGGGATGCGGAAATCGTCGAGTTCTACGGCTGCACCGAGGCCTCGCCGCATTCGGGCGGCTATTCGTGCTCGCATGCCCGCCGCGACGACGGGGCGTGGCAAACGCACTTGATGGAGGACTTCCAGGTCTGGGAGCTCATCGACCCCGACCGCAAACAGCGCCTGCCCGTGGGGAGCCGCGGCATCACCGTCTGCACCAACATGAACTCCGAGAGCTCATCGCAGCTGCGCTTCGTGGTCGGCGACTACACGACGTTGGACGATGCCACATGCGCCTGCGGGCGTACCCATGTGCGCGCGATCGGCGGTTTCCAGGGCCGCGCCGACGACCTCATCAACCTGCGCGGCATCAAATTCTATCCCTCGGTCGTCGAGGAAGGCGTGCGCTCGGTCGCGGGCGTCGGCGACGAGTATCAGGTCCTATTGCAAACGAACATGGACGGCATCGACACCATGACAATCACGGTCGAACATCCCGACCACACTGCCCCCGATGCGGTGGTTGCCGCGGTGCAGAATGCCGTGACCTCGCGGATCGAAGTCCGTGTCGATGTCGACGTGCTGGCGCCCGACACGTTCGAGAAGACAGAGTTCAAGGCCAAGCGCGTGACCGACACGCGGGATAAGTCGTAAGCAAAGGACAAGCTGCATGGACATCATCCACCCACCCGATTGGGCGCGGCTGCCCGGCTACTCCCACGGCATCGCCGCGCGCGGGCGCACGATCTATCTTGCCGGCCAAGTGGGCGTGCCGGGCAGACTGGGCTGGCAGCCCGACAATGCGGACGGAATCTCATGCGATTTCGTCGAACAGTTCCGCCAGGTACTGGAAAACATCGTGGCATTGCTCGCCGAAGCGGGCGCGGGGCCGGGACACCTCGTCAAACTCACCTGGTTCATCACCGACAAGGAGGTCTACATCGCCTCGTTGAAAGCGTTGGGCACGGTCTATCGCGACATCGTCGGCCGGCATTTCCCGGCCATGTCGGTGATCGAGGTCCGGGGCCTGGTGCAGCCGGGCGCAATGGTGGAGATTGAAGCAACCGCCGTGGTGCCCGATTGATCTCCGAGCCATCTTCTATCGTGCGATAGAATTTGCCGGGCCAGACGCTTTAGACCTAAAATAAAAACACCGGCCCAATCACTGGGGCATTGGACCTATTGCGATGGGAGACGCTGGATGGCCCGCAAGACGCACGAGATCGACCCGGCCGAGGCCAAGACGGCGATCTTCGAGTACTGCAAGCGCAAGGGCGCATTGGCCGTCGGGGTCGCCGACCTGGAGACGATCGAGCGCATCTGCCCGCCCGGCTACCGGCCAACCGATATCATGCCGCGCGTCAAATCGGTGATTTCGCTTGGCGTCGGCGGCCAGACCCAAGGTGCCTGGAGCGTTCCAGCGAAGGCGCTTGGCTATTTCGGGTCGACAGAAGGCCGCGCCTATTCAATCACTTATGGCCTTTCTTTTATGATCGAATCCAAATACGGCGTGCCCTCGATCTACTGCCCGCCGGACATGGACCCCGACGCCGGCCCGCGCGTGCCGTTGCAGAGCCTGAAGGTCCATGCCGAGATCGCCGGCATCGGCGCGCGTTCACTGGCGGGCGACATCCTGCTGCATCCCGAATACGGCTATATGTATTTTTCCAGCGTCTTCACCGAGCTCGAGCTTGAGCCGGACAAGCCGATGGCGACGAACCCCTGCCCCGCGCCCTCCTGCGTAGCCATGTACAAGCAGATCAACCGCACGCCCTGCATGAAATTCTGCCCCGTCCAGTGCCTCGATGGTGAGGTCGACGTGGAGACCGGTGAGCAGACGGTGATGCGCTACGACATGGCCGCCTGCGCGGAGATGACCCAGCAATTCGAAACAGTGCCCTCGGCGATCATGAGCGCCATCAACGCGGCCGATCCGCAAGACCGCGAGGATGCGCTCTTCGATCCCGACAACAAGATGCTCTGGTACAAGATGTCGGTCGGCTCCGGCGGCTTGCTGGCGCAATGCTTTGAATGTATGCGCGTCTGCCCGATTGCGACCAAGGCGCCGCTGGCCGATCCAATTCTGCGTTACGAGGCGGCCGAGGACGCCCGCGAAAAACAGACGACACCGGCAGAGTGAGCGCACAATGACCCGTGGCCTCAACCGCCGGCAGATTGGCGTCACCGAGGAGATGATCGGGACCTTCGGCGATGCGATCTTTCGTATGAGCCACAACCACCAGATCCGCGACGGCGACCCCTACCGCAAGCTCGACTGGGACGAGATCGAACGCCAGCGCGAACAAATGGGACTTTCCGACGGTCAGATCGCCGCCCGCATCGGCCTCACGCAGAACCAGGTGCTCTACATCCGCACAGTACTGGAGCGCCGGCGCTTTCATACCGGACATTACGTGCGGCTCCTCGAGCTTGGCGGCGGCAAGCGTTTCCGCGCCGAGCGCTTTACCCCGCATCTCAACCATTTTACCTTCAGCGACGATGCGCTGGCCCTTCGCGCGGCGATGAGCTATCCGCCGGAGCTCGCGCGGAAATATGTCGATGAAGGCTGGTGGGGCCCTGACACGCTGACCGGATGGCTCGACCGCCATGTCGCCGAGCGACCGGATGCACCCGCGATCCGCGCCGGGGAGACCACGCTCAGCTATGGCGATCTGGGCGCGAAGGTCGCCAATTTGGCGGGCGCTCTCCTGGCCATAGGTGTCGAACGCGGCGACGTTGTCGCGGTCCAGCTTCCCAACCTGCCCGAATTCCTGATCGCCTATCTGGCGATCGCGCGGCTGGGCGGCGTCATGCAGACGATCCACATGGCCTACCGCGCCGCCGAATGCGAAACGCTGCTGGGACATTCCTTGGCAAAGGCCGTGATTTGCCTCTCGGAAGCGAAGGGCTACGAAGCCGCGCAGGTCATGCGCAACCTGCAGAATCAGTGCCCCAAGCTGAAGCATGTGATTGCGCTGGGCCCGCCGGTGCCGGGCGCGCTTTCGCTCGGCGACATGATCGAAAGCGAACTTTCAGAGGAGCTGCCGGAGCCGCCCGTCGCCTCCGACCCGTTCCTGCTGCTCTACACCTCCGGGACGACCGCCGCACCCAAAGGCGTGCCGCTCAGCTATCACAATATTCTGTCGAATGCCCGTCTCGGCGCGCCCGAGCACGAATTGGGGCCCGATGACGTCATCCTGTCCGCCGCCCCCTTCAGCCACCTTTACGGCGCCTACAGTTTCCACGTCGCCATGGCAGTGGGGGCGTGCAGCCTGCTGCTGCCGGTCTTCACGCCGCCGGAACTCGCTGCCGCGATTGAAGCCGGCAAGCCGACCGGGCTCTGGACTGCGCCAGCCCATGTCGCGGCCTGCATGAACGCCGGGCTCCTCGATACGGCCGACCTCACCACGCTGAAGCTCGTCATCATGTCGGGCAGCACCTGTCCGCCCGAGCTGGTGCGCGCCTTCCAGGCGAGGATCCCGAACGGCAAGGTGACCCAGCTTTGGGGGATGACCGAAACCCAAGGCGGGCTCTATTCCCGGCCCTCGGATGCGCTGGAGGTCTCGGCCAACTCAGCCGGCCGCCCCAGCCCCGGCACCGAGATGCGCATCATCGACCCCGAGCTGGGCACGCCTTGCAAGCCTGGCGCGGAAGGCGAGCTGCAGGTGCGCGGCCCCCTGCTCTTCCCCGGCTACCTGCGGAACGATGCGGCGAGCGAGGCCGCCTTCGCGCATGGCGGCTGGTTCCGTTCGGGCGACCTGGCGGTCGAGGACGAGGCCGGCAACGTCGCGATTACCGGCCGCATCAAGGACGTGATCAATCGCGGCGGGGTCAAATTCAACCCGCGCGATGTCGAGGACCTGCTCGACGGTCACCCGGCGATCGCGCAATCGGCCATCGTGCCGATGCCCGATCCGGTGCTGGGTGAGAAGGCCTGCGCCTTCGTGACGCTGGCGCCCAACGTTGAGGCGCCGACGCTGGAGACCTTGGCCGACTATCTGCTGCAGCACAAGATCGCCAAGAACAAGCTGCCCGAACGCCTGGTCGTAATCGACGAAATGCCGCTGACGCCCACCCGGAAGGTGATCAAGGGCCGATTGCAGCTGCCAGAGTGACTGGCGGGCAGCGTCTGCGCTTGTCGTTCTATAGGCCTATTGATAAATTTCATCGCCTATTGAGCGAGCCGCAGCAAGCGAGGATCGATCCATGACCCAGAGCGCCAACGAGCCCTTCGTTCGCAATGCCTGGTACATCGCGGCGTGGCCGGAGGAGCTTGCCGAAGGCATCGTGTCGCGCACCATCATGAACCAGCCCCTGGTCATCTTCCGCGACACCGAGGGCACGGCGGCTGCGCTGGAAGATCGTTGCTGCCATCGGGGCGCACCGCTCAGCCACGGCCGGATGGTCGAACAGGGCCTGCAATGCGGCTATCATGGGCTCGTCTTCGACGGCGCCGGCAAATGCGTTCATATCCCCGGCCAGGAGACTGTGCCGTCCGCCGCCATCGTGCGCAGCTTCCCGGTAGTGGAAAAACAGCAATGCATCTGGATCTGGATGGGCGATCCGGCCCGGGCCGACGACAACAAGATCGTCAACTACCCGTTCCATGACCAGCCCCAGACGTGGCCACACAAGAAGACGACGTTCCAGATCGGCGCCAACTACATGATGATGATCGATAATTTGATGGATCTAACCCATCTCGCCTTCGTCCACCGTACGACGATCGGCGGCAACCCCGAGGCGCATGCGGCCGCCGAGTTGGTGGTCGAGCCGACCGCCACGGGCTGCCATTACGAGCGCTGGATGATCGACTCGCCGACACCGCCGACCTACGTCAAGGCGGTGGGTTTCAAGGGCAACATCGATCGTTGGCACAAATTTACCTATGTCGCGCCCTCGACGGTGATCCAGAACAACGGTGCCATCGACGTCGGCAAGGGCGCGCGCAAGAACCAGGATCAGCCCGGGCTCCAGTTTCAGATCCTCCACCATGCGACGCCCGAGACGGAGAGCTCGTTTCACTATTTCTGGTCGGTCGCCAATGGCTATCGCCAGGACGAGCCCGAAGCGACGGAACAGCTCTACAATGAAAGCTATCCGACGTTCCTGGAGGACAAGGCGATCATGGAAGTGCAGCAGGCCCGCCTCGACCTCGACCCCACGCGCAATCTGGTCAGCATTCGCGCCGACAAGGCGTTGTTCCTGGCCCGCAGGGCGCTGCACAACATAATCGAGGCCGAACGGGCGATCGAGCGCGCCGCCGCCGAGTAGCAAGGCGCCTCAACCCGCAATGGATGCAGTGTCCGGGGAATTGGCGCGCTTGTTTTTCTATAGACCTATTGATAAATTGCGCGTCCCCGATCGAGCGGGGACCACGGCCCAACACATGAGGATCGATCCATGACCGCGAGCGGCCAGCCGCCATTCCGCGCCGAGCATGTCGGCAGCCTTCTCCGCCCCAAGGAGCTGACCCAGGCATTCCGGGCCTTCCACAAGGGCGAAATGCCCGAAGCGGATTTTCATCGCGTTCAAGACCAGGCGATCACCGACGTGGTCGCGCTGCAGGAAGATCTAGGCCTCGAACTGGTGACCGATGGCGAGTTCCGGCGGGCGTCATACTGGAGCCATTGGGTCGATGCGATCGACGGGCTAGAAGTCGGCGATGCGGTATTCCGCTTCTCCGACGCCGAGGGCAACGAGCTGCCCTTCACGGCGGCGGTCTGCACCGGCAAGCTGCGCAAGGCAAAGCCGATATCGACCGAGGAGTTCAAATACCTGCAATCGGTGGCGCATGCGACGCCGAAGATCACCATGCCCTCGCCCTCGACGCTGCACTTCTACGGCCTCCACCGAACCGTGGAGAACTCGCCCTACCAGAGCGACGCGGCGTTCCTGGATGACCTTTGCGCCATCTTCGCCCAGGAGATCGCCGATCTGCATGCACTCGGTTGCCGTTACGTGCAGATCGACGAGGTGCCGCTGATCATGCTCGGCAATCCCAATATCCGCGAACGCACGACCGAACTCGGCTACGACCCCGAGGCGGTGATCGATCTTTACATCAAGGCGATGAATGATGCCGCCGGCGGCCGCCCCGAAGGCATGGTTGCTGGCATGCATATGTGCCGCGGCAACTTCAAGGGCCGCTGGCTGACCACGGGCGGCTATGACGAGATCGCCGAGAAGGTGTTCGGCGAGGTCGACGTCGATGCCTTCTTCCTCGAATACGACACGGAGCGTGCCGGCTCCTTTGAGCCGCTGAAGCATGTGCCCAAGGGCAAGAAGGTTGTGCTTGGCATCGTGAGCTCGAAGGTCGCGACGCTGGAAGACGCCGATCGTCTGAAAGCGCGCATCGCCGACGCGGCCAAGTACGTGCCGCTGGAGAACCTCTCGATCAGCCCGCAATGCGGCTTTGCCAGCACAGTGGCCGGCAATCCCGTCGACATCGGCGTGGAGAAAGCCAAGCTCGGCCTGCTGGTCGACGTCGCCAGGGACGTTTGGGGTTGATGGGCACTATCGCGGCCCGGCGCGCGCTTTATACTTCCGTCCCATGAAAATCGCCTGGTTCGACAAAAATCGTCTGGGCGTCGTGCGTGGCGAACGCGTGCACGACGTCACGGACGTGCTCTCCGCGCTTCAGATTACCTACCCCTACCCGCCGGGTGATCCGTTGATCGCCAATCTGGAGGTCTTGCGCCCTAAGCTTGAGGCGGCGGCGGACAAGGCCGACGGCCGGCCGATCGCGGAGGTCTCATTCCACAGCCCAGTCGCTAATCCGAGCAAGGTGATCGGCACGCCCGCCAACTATATGAAACACGTCGAGGAAGCCGAGGCCGATCCCGAAATCAACACCGAACGCTTCCAGGGCAAGGTCGAGCAGCAGGGCTTGTTTCTGAAGGCCAACAGCGCACTAGTCGGCCCCGGCGACGGCATCGCGCTCCGATTTCCCGAACGCCGCACCGATCACGAGCTGGAACTTGGCGTCGTCATCGGCAAGACCGCCGCCGAAGTGAGCGAAGCCGAGGCGCTCGATTACGTCGCCGGTTATGCGATTGCGCTCGATATGTCGATCCGCGGGCCCGAAGACCGCAGCCTGCGCAAATCCTGCGACAGCTATGCGATACTGGGGCCCTGGCTGGTCACCGCCGATGAGATCGCCGATCCCGACAATCTCGACTTCACGCTGACCATCGGCGGCGAGCCGCGCCAGGACTCAAACACCCGCCACATGATCCTCGATACGCGCCGCCAGATCTCCTGGGCCTCGCAGTTCTACACGCTGCATCCGGGCGACATCATCATGACCGGGACCTGCGAGGGCGTGGGACCGATCGCGCCGGGCGATGTGCTCAATTGTCGTTTCGAGGCGATCGGCACGATGGACGTCGCCGTGCGCGCCGCCGGGTGAATGGGAGGCAGATGACGGCGTCGGGCAAGATTGAACTTCGACAGCTCGGCGGCGACGATATCGCCGAGGCAGCCCGCTGCGACCGTACCGCATTCGCAGCTTTTCTTGGCCTGCCTGGGCCAGATCACTTCCGGCCGGGCGCCGATGTGATCGGCCCGCGTTTGCGAGCCTGGCCGGAGGCCAGCTTTGCCATCACGGATGATGGACGCTTGGCCGGCATCGCGTTGATGATGCGCTGGGGCAGCATCGCCATCGTTGGACCGGTGACGATCTTTCCCGAGGACTGGGGCAAGGGCCATGCCCGGCGCCTGATGGAAGCGCTCGTGCAGTGCGCCGACGCGGCCGGCGTGGAGACCATGGCGCTGATCACCCACGCCCAGAGCCCGACCCATATCCGGCTCTATGAGGCGTTCGGTTTTGCCATGCGGCGCATCACCTCGATCATGGTGAAGCCACCCGCCAAGGAGGCGCGGCTGAACGGTTGTGCCATGATCGCACCGACCGACACTGTTGCGGTCACACAGCTCGTGCAGGGTGCCCGCCTGGCCACCGACGCGATGTATTCCGGCCTTGACCTTGGCTCGGAGATCGCCTCGGTCGCCGGCGAAGGCATTGGTGAGTTTGTTGTGGCCGACGGTGGCACACCGGGTGCCGGCGGATTTGCGATCTGTCATCACGGGCCCGGCTCGGAAGCCAGCACGGGCCAGTACTACGTCAAGTTCGCCTGCGTCCCACCCGGCGTGGATGCCCCCCTGCGCTTTGCCGAGCTCTTGAACGCGTGCGAGGCCCGCGCGGCCGCAGTGGGGGCCGATGTGATTATCGCCGGGACCAGTTCGGCGCGAACGACGGCGTATGCGACGATGAAAGACGCCGGCTTTCGAACTATCATCAACTGCGTGGCGATGATGCGTCCGGCGGGCGATCTCTACAACCGGCCCGACATTCTGGCGATCGACGATTGGCGATGATCGACTATCGCGGCGCGTCCTACAGCCAGGCCGAATTCGACCGCCAGTTCAATCCGCGCCTTGTTGCGGTGAACCCCGATGCCGTCCCCGAGCGCCGGGCAGCCCTGAGCGATGCCATACGTGCGCGCCGACCGCACGCCCTCGGTCTCGCATACGGGGACCGGCCGCGCGAGACCATCGACGTCTTCCCTGGCGACACGCCCGGCGGACCGGTGCTGGTCTATTTCCACGGCGGCTATTGGCGCGCGGGCTCGGCGCGCGACAACAATTTCATCGCCGAGCCCTTCCTCGCCGCCGGCGCCTGTGTGGCGCTGATCAATTACGACCTTTGCCCGACCGTTCCCATCGGCACGATCGTCGCCCAGGCCGGCAAGGCAATCGGCTGGATCCGCGCCAATATCGGCCAGCATGGCGGCGACGGCGAGCGGCTCTTTCTTCTCGGGCATTCCGCGGGCGCGCATCTGGCCGCCATGGTGCTGGCCGACAAAAACGCCGCCGCACCGCTGGAAGCCATACAAGGTGCGGCATTGGTGAGCGGTATCTACGATCTCGATCCGGTGATCCGGGCTGCCGTCAACCACGAGATCGGGCTCACCCGGGCAGATGTCGCGCCCTTCAGCCCGCTTGGCCACCCGCCGCATACGCCGGTTTCGCTGATCGTCGCCGTGGGACTGGCGGAATCGAACGAATGGGTTCGCCAATCCCGGCTCTATGCCGGCGTCGCCGAAGCGGCAGGCTGTCCGGTCGAACGCATCGATATTCCCGACGCCGATCACTACAAGCCACTCTTCGATATTCTTGAGCCTGGCGATCCGATGTGCGAGGCGATCGTCGCGCGGATGGGGCTCGCATAAGCGTTTTCCGCGTCACATAAGCCGATACGTGCTGGCAATCTGCGCGCCTTGAATGGTACTTAACGGTGATGATGCAGGAACCCGAAGTTCGGCGCTTCGACCTCAACCTGCTGGTCGCGCTCGACGCCCTCCTCGAAGAACGAAACGTCAGCAAAGCCGCCGCGAGGCTGGGGCTTAGCCAACCGGCGATGAGCCGCGCGCTGGGCCGCTTGCGAAAATCGTTCGGCGATCAGCTTCTGGTGCGCGGCCAGCACGGTTACGTTCCAACGTCGCGTGCCGAAGACCTGATCGCGCCGGTCCGCCGGGTGCTCCAGGAATCGCGCGCGCTGCTTGAGCCCGGAGCGTTCGATCCCCAGACGTCGCGCGCCCAGTTCCGCATCACCACCAACGATCATTGCGGCTTCGTCCTCATGCCCGATCTGATCAGTGCTATCCGGACCCAGGCGCCGGGCATCGATATTGAGATCACGCGCCTCGACGGCGACAGCTTCGACCATCTGGCAAACGGCGATGCGGACCTGTTGATCGGCCGGCCGCCGCCGATCGCCCGGGCCGGCCATCTGGTTCAGCTCCTGCACGAAGAGCCCTATGTCTGTGCGCTGCGCGATGGCCATCCCGCCCTGAAAGGCGGGCTCACGCTCAAGGACTACTGCGCCTACCCGCACTGCGCGGCCGACGCCAACGGCTTCCTGTCGGGCGACATCGACGCGGCATTGACCGCGCTCGGCGAGAAGCGGCGCATCGCTCTGCGTACACCCGATTTCATCGCCGCGCTCTTCATCGTTGCAAACAGCGATCTCATCCAGACCGCGCCGCGCAGCCTTGCCGAGCAGCTTGCGCCGGCGGCCGGCCTCACTCTGGCCCAAATGCCATTCAAGATCGCGCCCGCACCCATCGGCCAGATTTGGCACGAGCGCCATCAGACCGATCCCGGCCATGCCTGGCTGCGCGCCCAGGTAAAGCAGAACGCACTCGGCACGGTGAATGTGAGCCGAACCAACGCCGCCTAGAATTCCGTGAGATCTGCCGGCGCCGCCTAGTATTCCCAAGTCCGCTCGGCCGCTTCGCCATCAAGCGTGAATTCTGCCAAATCATCCCAGGTCACCAGTCCCAGGCTTCGCGAACCCGAAAGGACGTAGCGATCGGAATGATCGGGATGACGCGCGCTCACATGGCCGAGCGTCGACGACTCCCTCGCACGCGAGGATCCGGTTGCCGATCGCAAGATCATGCAAGAGGGCGGCGATATCAGACTTGCTAGCCACCCACCACCGCGAAACCAGCGCCCGCCTCGCGCATTGCCCCTGCCTGATCGCGAAGGAGGCGGCGCAATACATTGCCATTGCCGGGATTGCGCGGGATTTCTTCGACGAAGACGTAGGCGCGCGGCCGCTTGAAGCCCGCAAGGCTGCTTGCTTTGCAATGGGCATCGATCACGGCCGCATCGGCCTCGCCCGCCCGGACGATGCAGCCGACGATGATCTGGCCCCATTTCGGATCGTCAAGGCCGATCACCGAGCAGTCGGCAACGGCCACATGCGTCCGCAAGACCGCCTCGACTTCCTCGGGATGGACGCTTTCTCCGCCAGTGCGGATCATGTCGTCGACCCGGCCGCGCAGGGTGAAATAGCCGCGTTCGTCGACCGTGATGACGTCGCCGGTGTAGTACCAGCCGTCGCGCAGCTTTTCCGCCGTCGCGTCGGGCCGGTTGAGGTATTCGCTGAAAATCGTATCGCCGGTCGCCTCGACGATAAGCTCGCCCTCCTCGCCCGGCCCGATCAAATCGTCAGGGCCGCCGCCCATCGCGATATAGCGCAGCGCCGTGTAGTAGCCCGGCCTGAGCGCCGCCGTGTCGCCCACCGGATCGGGATTGTGGCCTGAACACATGGTTTCCGTGGTGCCGTAGATATGGCGCACCGTCGCGTTCTCCCATCCGCCGTCCATATGCTCCACCAGCTTGGGATCGATGATCGCCCCGCCATAGAGCACGAGCTCCAGCGACGCCATCCGCGCCGGCGCGTAGTTGGGCGCGTTGACCATCGCGTAGTAGAGTGTCGGCGCCGCGAACAAATAGGTGATGCCGCGCCGTTCGATGAGATCGACCGCGGCAGTGGGATCGAAAGCGGACATGACGTAGTAGGTGCCGCCGAAAGCCAGCGTCACCAGGAACATGCCGTAAAAGCCGATCGCATGGGCCAACGGCATGAAGCCGAGCGCCCTGTTGTGCGGCCCATAGCGTAGCCCCGCCTGGGTCGAAAGCCAGACGATGCGGTGCTCGCTCGTCCGGTGCGCGAGGACGACGCCCTTGGGCAGCCCCGTCGTGCCGGAGGTGTAGAAGATGATGCAGGGATCTTCAGGGTCGGGGCGCGGCACCGGCGGCAAGTCGGCCGCCGATCCGCGGCACGTGGCAAAATCCCGCGCCGTGCCCGGCGCGCCTCCGACAGCGAACAAGGGGGCATCCTCGGGCAAGGCGTCTGCGACCGCCTCCACGAGCGCCGGATCGGGCATGACCACCGCGCCGGCGAGCCCGCCCGCCTCGATCAGCCGCGCCACCTCGTCGGGCTTGAGCCGGGCATTGATTAGCGCCGGCACCGCGGCCAGCCGTTGTAGTGCCAGTATGGCGAGGCAATGCTCGAAGAGATTTGGAAGACAGGTAGCGACCTTAGTTCCGGCCGTCACACCTCGCGCCGCGAACCCGGCCGCGACAGCGTCGATCTCGTCGATCAGCGCGCGATAGCTGAGGTTTCGATCGCTGCGGTCATCGACCAAGGCGAGCGCGTCTGGCGTGCGATCGGCCTGGATCCGGACCAGATCGTACATCGTCTGCATGACGCCGCTCCCCCGAACCGGTCCCGCGATGGCCGCCTAGAGTGTGCCGTTAATCGTGTAGTTGAGGATGCGCACGACCTGATCGGGGCTCTCGGCCACGGCGAGGGCCGCGGCATCGACCTCCTTCAGCGCATGGGTCAGCGAGGGGTCGTGCAGCACGATGATCGACTTGCCGAGCGCGGCCGCATAGCCGGCATCGAAGGCCGCGTTCCACTGGCGGTACTTGTCGCCGAAGCGCACGACCGTAACGTCCGATTTCTCGATCAGCGTGCGGGTGCGGATCGCGTTCACCTTGGCGCCCTTGTGATCCTTCCAGAACGGGTTCGTCTCGTCGCCAAGGATGTCGACACCGCAATCATCTGAGCTGTCATGGTCGGTGACCGGCGAGACCAGCTCGACAGGAAGCCCATGCGCCTCCACGCCTCGTCTGATTTGCTCGCGCCAGTCGCTGTGGATTTCTCCAGAGAGATAAACCGTCCAGCTGCCGTTGGAGGATTGTGCCATCGTTCGGATCGCCTCTTTGTCTTGAAAATTCGCCTGATGGGGCAAGCCCCCTACTACCATCCCGGCCGGTTCTTCCACCACCATTCCGGCCGCAGCCGCTTGCCGTAGCCGAGCGCGTTGTCGAGCCAGAGCGCGAAACGCCGCAGCGGTGAGCCAGCAAGCCGCTTCCAGAGCCTGAAGTAAAGCCGGCCGAAGCCGTTCTCGGGCAGCTTGTTGTAGGGGCAGACGCGGATGCAGATGCCGCATTCGGTGCCCTGCTTGGCCCAGAACTGGAAGCATTTCTCGCCGTCGACATTCCATTTCTTTATGCCGACGAAATTCGACTGGTTGTGCATGGCGCCGTCGGGCTGCCCGTGCGGGATCGCCTTGGGCGGGCAGGCATCGGCACATTTCTGGCAAATGTCGCAGAACTCCTTCACCCCGAAGCGCGCCGGCCGGTCATGGGCCAGCGGCATATCGGTGAAGATCTTGCCGAAGCGCAGCCGCGGCCCGTATTCCTTGGTGATCACCAGCCCATGCCGGCCGTATTCGCCAAGCCCGGCCTGGATCGCGTAGGGCACGCATTGCGCGGTGTCGTTCAGACTGGCAACCGCGCGGTAGCCCATATTGCGGATGAACTGGGCGATCGACATCAGTGTCAGCCCGTCCTTCGAATAGCCGTATCCTGCCGCGGTGCCGCCCAGCGCCGAGGGCATGGTCTGGATCACCTTGCCCGGCATCTCGGTGCCGACAACGACGCAGTTGGGCAGCTCGCTGCAATCGACATTCTCCTTCTCCGACAATGTCTTGCCGGTGAAGCGTTTGGTGTAGTGCCAGCGCAGGTCGGTCGCGGTTACGCCAATAAGATCGGCGCCGAAGATCGCCGCCACCTGTTTCAGCTCCTTGGCCATTTCCGAGGGGTCTTCGACGGGCTCCTTGTCCGGCGCGGTCGGTGCGAACTGGGTCAGGTCATCGAGAAATCCCTCATGACGGTCGTTGGCGAGATTACGCTCGATCAGCAAATTTGCGCCCACCCAGGCCGCGTTGCGGATCGCAAAGTCCTTTCGCTGGTAGCCTTCGGCCCCGCGCACGCCGATGCCATGCATGAACATGCCCTTGAACCACTGAATCCCACGCTCGGTACGCACTCGCTCGTCCCACTGGGCGCGCGCGAAGGCGTCGTTGCAGGCGTTGAAGCGCTGAAAGCCGTCTTCGATCTCGAAACCGCAATCGGGGTCGGAGGTGCGGCGCAATTCGCCGTCGAATTTCTCTTCGATTTTCGGCTGATTATCGAGCGACAGCCGGTCGGGTACGTTGTGGCCCTCGCCCGGCGCGCCCTTGCGTGCGCCAGCGGCGGCGCCTTTGGCCTTGGCGTCCGGTGTCGCCTTGGCCCGCTTGCCGGGCTGGGTCGGCCGCACGCCCGTTGTCTGACGCATTCGGAGCTTCCCTTATCTGCCTTCGCCGGGGAACTGATACGGTTCTCTAGCGTACATTATATCGCACGCGCCATGCATGCATTGGGATCATGGCCTAACCGCGCTCAGCCTAATCATAGGCGATCCGCCGCTCTCTTAACAATCGTTCCATAATTGTTCTTGGTGCGACGGAATGCAGGAGCCCGCTCGTTAATCCTTTCCGAGTGCATGGGACATATACCGGATCCCCGAACAGGGGCCGACACGACACAGGAGACTACTTGATGAAGCTCAAAACTCTGGCCGTTCTGGCAATCGCCGCTGCGGCGCTGCCCGTCGCGGCATCGGCCGAGACCCCGGCCTCCCGGAAGGATCAGCGGGTCACCCGCATCTTCGACCGGCTCGACCTCAACAAGGACGGCAAGATCACCCGCGCCGAACTCAAGCAATATCGCGAGGCGCAATTCAAAGCGGCTGACGCCGACGGCAACGGCGCGATCAACAGCATCGAGATGGCCGCCTTCGTCAAGGCGCGCATGAGCGAACGCGTGAATGCCCGTTTTGCCGCGCTCGATACCGACAAGAACGGCAAGATCACCCTCGACGAAATGCGCAACCGCAAAGCCAGCCGTGGCGGCAGGGCCGGACGCATGAGCGGACGTATGGGCCGACATACGGGCGGGCGCAAGGCCGGGCGTATGGGCCAGCGCGGCCGCTTGGGGTTCTGGCGCATGGACCGCGATGGCGACGGCGCGGTCAGCAAGGAAGAACTCACACGCGTCGCCCAGCGCCGCGGACATCGCCGCATCGCCTTCCGCTTCGCGCGGCTCGACGACAACCGCAACGGTCTCATTTCCAAGGAAGAATACGTCGAGGCGCCGACCCGTCTGTTCCGCCGTTTTGATGCCGATGGCGACGGCGTCGTGACGCGTGAAGAAGTCCAGACGGCCATGGCCAACTTCCGGCGCCATCGCGGCGAGCGCCGCCGGCGCGGTCGCGGCGGCGACCATCATCGTGGCTACCGTGGTCGGGACGGCTGGGGCGGCAGCGGTCGTCATGAAGGCGGGCGCGGCCATCATGGCATGCGGCCCGGCGGCGGTTGGCCCCAGGATAATTAGTCCCGGGTAAATCCTGCCCAGGAAAGCCATGCGTGGAGGCATCGTGCCCAGTCAGATCGCAACCCTGACCGCTTACAATCCGGTTCACGCTATAGTTCCGGGAATGGTGGGGAATGAAGCGCGAGCGGCCGATGCCGAACTGATGCGGCGCGTGGCGGCGGGTGACGCCGCCGCGTGTCGTTTCCTGGTCGACCGCGAATTGCCGGCCATCGTCGCTTTCGCCTATCGCATGCTGGCCAGCCGTTCGGATGCCGAAGACGTCGGCCAGGAATGTTTCCTGCGGCTGTGGAAGGCTTCGCACAAATGGCGCCCGGATGCGCGGGTGCGAACTTGGCTGCACCGGGTCGCGCGCAATCTCTGCATCGACCGCATTCGCGGGCGCAAACCGTCCGATCCGATCGACACGATGGAACTCGCCGCCGACGGGCCAGGGCCGTCGGACGCGCTACAGCAGACGCAGGTCGCACTGCTGATCGACAAGGCGGTTGCCGGGCTGCCGGAGCGCCAACGTTTGGCGGTAGCGCTCGTGCATTTTCAAGAGTTCAGTAATATCGAGGCGGCGAAAATCATGGATGTCAGCGTGGAGGCGCTGGAATCCCTTCTCGCCCGTGGCCGCCGGGCCTTGCGCGGCACGCTGGAAGGACTGCGTGCCGATCTTTTGGGAGAACCGTGATGGGGGCGGACAAGAACACCGATATTGACCGGCTGAGCGTGCTGCTCGACGCCTACGGCGCCGATCGCAGTCGCTGGCCGGAGGGCGAACGCGCGGGGGCGTGGGCGCTGATCGAAGCGAATGCGGCCGCACGCGCGCTCTACGACGAAGCCCGTGCGCTCGACCGAGTGCTGGCGCGGGCAAGTGCGATAGAGCCGTCGCCCGAGCTGAAAGCGGAAATTCTTGCCGCCGCGGGACAACCACGCGAATCCTGGATCCAGGCGCTGTGGCCGTTCGGCGCCGCCTGGAAACCGGCTTCGGCGCTGGCTGCCGCCGTGGTTCTCGGCGTCGTGGCCGGCGTCGTCCTGCCGAACCCCTTCGGAGGGTCGGACGAGCCCATTGAGAGCGAGATCGGCGAGCTTGCGATGAGCACCGTGTTCGAACAAGAGGGCGAGCAGTGATCCGGCTTTCCAAGCGTGGACTCGGAATTGCGCTGATTGTCTCGCTCGGCGTGAACCTATTCCTTGCCGGCATGATGGTTACCGGCGCGCTGTACCACAAGCGCGGCGGCGGTATGGCTGGCTACGACCGGCCGTTTCCCCATTGGTCTGCGCGTCGCGCGCTGGAAGGCGAGAGCCGCGGTAAGGTCGACACGATCTGGCGCGAGGCGCGACCCAATCTGCGCGCGCACATCCGTGAAGTGCGCAAGGCCCGCCGCGATATCCGCCAGCAGTTGAAGGCCGACACCCTCGACCGGCCGGCGCTTGACCAAGCATTCGCCGCCTTGCGCGCCAGTACAAACAGCGCACATAATGCCATGCATGCGCTTATCGGCCGGATCGCAGAGACACTGAATGTCGAAGAGCGTCGCCAGTATTTTCGGCGACGCCATTGGCGTCGGCATCGGCACTACCGGCAGCCTCGAGATTGATTTTACCCGTTTTTTCAGAGAGATAGGCGGGATCGTGCACACGCAATATTGCCGGCCATCCCCCGCAGAAATTAACCATCTGTGGCGGTATCGCAACGCCCGGTGTTCGCATCCATGGTAATGTACTGAATGATGAGACCATTCCATGGGAGAGCCATGCGGTACGCTGCACTAGTGGCGCTGATTGTGGGATTGCTCGGTGGGCCGCAGGTCGCGCACGCTGAGAACCTCACGGTTGGCCAACTGCTTCAGGACTGTGATTTCGACCTCGGCAAGGCCCAAACGGTCGATGGCACGCCGCCCGGGAATGCCAAGAAAGTCACCCTCACCCGCATCGCCCGCCACCTCGTCTGCATCGCCTATATCAGGGGCGCGATGGAGACCCATGTGGTGATCTTCACCCGGCTCGGCCGCGCCGCGCGGGTTTATTGCGCACCGGGCAAGGTCGAGGTTCGCATGGCCGCCAAGCTTCTGGGCGGCTGGGCCAAGAAGGACCCCGAGCGCAACGGGCTGCCAGCCGCGATCGGCCTCGATGCCGCGCTGCGCGACGCTTATTCCTGCTTGCCGAAGCCTTGACGCCGGCCGGGCCGGGGAACCGATCCTAGCCGTAGAGCTCATCCACGATCGGACAGTCGGGCGTTTTGCCCCCATCGCAGGCTTCCGCCAGCTTTTCGAGACCGCTCTTCATGCGTTCCAGATCGGTGATTTTCCGCTCAACCGAGGCGATCTGAGCCACGGTAAGCGCCTTGACTTCTGCACAGGTGTAATCGCCCTGGTCGATCAGAGTCAGAAAATCGGCGATTTCCTTTAGCGCGAAACCCAACGAGCGGCTGCGCGCGATGAAACCTATGCGCTTCAGATCATCGGGCTGGTAAATGCGGTGCCCGCCCTCGCTACGGCAAGGCCGCGGCAGCAGGCCAATCCGTTCATAGTACCGGATGGTTTCGATGTGGCAGCCGGTACGAGCCGACGCGCCGCCAATGGTGCAGGGGCCGTCGGGAAATTGCGATGTCGCCATGACGATTTCACTTGTATCTGTAGTGACTACAGGTTGCAGAATAACGTTCGACAATATCGATTGCCACCAAATGGAGGCGTGAAATCATGGCAGATAGACGAAAGATCGAGATCTTCTCTGCCGGCTGTACGGTCTGCGAGGCGGCGGTCGAGCGGGTCAAGGCGCTGGCCTGCCCGTCCTGCGATATCAACGTGCTCGATATGACGGACGCAGGCATCGCGGCGCGGGCTGAGAACTTCGGAATCCGCTCGCTGCCGGCGGTGGTGATCAACGGGACTCTGGCCGATTGCTGTTCGGGGCGCGGCATTGACGAGGATGCGCTGCGCTCCGCCGGACTTGGCCAGCCCATCGTCTGAGCGGGCGATGAAGAACAACAAACTTCTGGGCATCGGGATTGGCGGAGCCGTTCTCGCTGCGGTCTGCTGTTTCACACCCTTGCTGGTTGTCGTGCTGAGCTCTCTTGGCTTGGTGGCCTGGGTGACCAGCAGCTGGCTTGATTTCGTGCTGCTCGGCTCGCTGTGCGTGTTCGTGGCGATTACCGGATACGCGCTGATCCAGCGCGCGCGAAACCGCAATGCAAGCGGCAGCACCGGGGCCTGACATGAGCGATCGGGGACCTTCGATCTCACTGCAGTCGACGCTCGCCTGCCCCGACTGCGGGCATCAGGCAACCGAGACCATGCCGACCGATGCCTGCCAGTTCTTTTACGACTGCAAAGGCTGCGGTGTGGTGCTCAAGCCGCTGGCAGGCGACTGCTGCGTCTTTTGCTCCTACGGCACCGTCCCTTGCCCGCCGATCCAGGAGGCACGGGCGGGCGGCGGCGATGCCGCCTGCTGTTCGTGACGTCTGAACACCCGCCTTTTCCGCGCGCCTAGATCACACTGTCCTTCGGGAAGTTCGGCTTGCGCTTTTCTCTCAGCGAGGCCATGCCCTCCTTCACTTCGGGGCCGGCAAAGCCCATGAATTCGAGCGCCAAGGATGTGTCGAAGTTTGGACCCATCATGCGCAACCAGTTGTTGAGCGCATATTTGGTCCAGCGGATCGCGTTCGGCGCGCCGTTCGCCAGCTTTTGCGCCACCTTGAGCGCGGTATCCTGAAGCTCGTCGTCCTCGACGCACATCGAGACAAGCCCGATGCGCTCCGCCTCCTCGCCCGACAGGGGATCGCAGGTCAGCAGGTAGTATTTCGCCTTGGCCATGCCGCAGAGCAGCGGCCAGATGATCACCGAATGATCGCCCGCCGCGACGCCGAGCCGGGTATGCCCGTCGATGATGCGTGCCTTCTTGCCGACGATCGAGATGTCGCAGAGTAGCCCCGCCACCAGCCCGGCACCGACCGCCGGCCCCGTCATCGCCGAAATCGTCGGCTTGCCGCAATTGATGACGTTGTAGACGAGGTCGCGCGCCTCCTTCCAGGCGCGGGTCATGGTGGTGAAATCCTCGGTCATCTCCTTGACCATGTTGAGATCGCCGCCGGCCGAAAACGCGTCGCCCGCCCCGGTCAGGATCACACAGGAGATATCCTCGTCCCGGTCGATGTCGCGCCAGACCTGGCCAAGCTCGTCATGCATGATCTGATCGACGGCATTCAACTTGCCGGGAGTATCGAGGGTGATGCGCAAGATGCGCTCGGCCGGGCGGTCGAATTTGAGACGCTCGTACTTCGCGTAGGGATCGCTCATATCTTCTTCTCGCTTTCTTCCCAATAGGGCTTTTTCAGCAGGTTCTTCTGGATCTTGCCGATGGGGGTTTTCGGAAAATCGTCGACGAACTTGACCAACCTCGGCCGCTTGAACCGTGCGAGCCGCTGGGCGCAATGCTCCACCAGTTCCGCTTCGCTCGCCACCGCACCCGATTTGAGCGTGACGTAAGCCGCCGGCACCTCGCCCCATTTGGGGTCGGGGATGCCGAAGACGGCGCATTCGCCGACGCCGTCATGTTCGTAGAGCACGCGTTCGATTTCGCTGGGATAGACGTTCTCGCCGCCGGAGATGATCATCTCCTTGGAGCGGTCGACGAGCGTGATGAAGCCCTCCGCGTCGATGGTAGCCAGATCCCCCGACCAGCCCCAGCCATCGTTGAGCTTGGTGAAGCCGGCGGTCTGATCGGGCTCGCCGTAATATTCGAGCATCAAATTATCGCCGCGCGAGACCACCTCGCCGATCTCGCCGGGCTCGACCGGGGTGCCGTCGGGGCGGACGACGCCCGTGTCGACATTGTAGGGCGCGCGGCCCACCGCACCCAGCTTGTCCGGCAGATGCCAGTGCCGCAGCGCGGCGATCACGCCCATTTCCGACTGGCCATAGATCTGCGTGAGCTTCACATCCGGCAGCTTTTCCATGAAAGCGCGCTGCACCCAATCGGGCATCGGCGCGCCGGCGAAACTCATCTTGCGCCAGCTCGCATAAACGGCCGGATCGAAGGCCGGGTCCTGGATCACCATATTCGCCTGGGTCGGCACCATGAAGTTCGCGGTCATGCCCGTCGCACGCACCATGGCGGCGAAGCCCTCGGCGCTCCACTGCGAGAGCAGCGTCACGGTCGCGCCGGCCAGGATCGACGGCTGGAACATGATGTTGAGCGCGGCCACATGGAACATCGGCGTGACGATGCCGACGATATCGCGCTCGTCGAGCGCTTCCTCCACCATCACCGTATGCGCGGTCACAGCGCGCGCGCGGTGGCTTGCCAGCACGCCCTTGGGACGGCCGGTGGTCCCGCCGGTATAGGTCATGCAGAAGGGATCGCGCTCGTCGATATCGACATCGGGTGCCGTGGCCTGCGCAGCGGCAATGAAGGGCTCGAAACCCTCCGCGGTCCCAGTGGCACCGCCAATGGCGATCAGAGTGTTTATCTTCGGCGCTGTATCGCGGATCGCCGTGACTTTGTCGGCAAATATATCCTCAAACATCAAGACCTCGACATCGGCCTTGTCGAGGACGAAGGCGAGTTCCTCGGGCGCATAGAGCACCGAGACGTTGACCAGCACGCAGCCAGAGCGCGCCACGCCGAAGAAGGCAACGGCGTATTCCGGCCGGTTGCGGCAAAGGATGCCGACCTTGGCGCCCTTCTTGAGGCCAAGCGCCAGCAGTGCGTTTGCCAGCTGGCTGGCGCGCGCTTCGAGCGCGGCATAGCTCACCCGTTCGCTCTCCCAGATGATCGCCGTCTTATTCGGAAACCGCGCCGCTGAGCGTCGCAGCATGTCGCCGGTCAGCATTATCCCCCCGGATCGAACCTACCTCTCATCGCGGCGATCTTGGTCGGCCAGACGCTCCGATGCAACGCCCACCTTGGCATTTGGGGGCGTTTGGGGGTGTCTGGTGACATGCCTTCGATGCAGGCTGCGAATGCGTTAGGTTGGCTGATGGGCCGTGCATGACGACGGAGGTGAGGACGATGCATCGCATTGAAATCGACCGCGGCAAACGATTGGCCGCCGAACCCCATGTCGGCCACAACCGGTATCACCCCGATATCGAACCCATTCTCGAAGTCGAGGCGGGCGAAGAGGTCGTCATTGAAACCCGCGATGCGGTGGACGGGCAGATCGCTCCTGGCGATACCGAGGCCGTCTTTGCGACGGTGGATCAGGGCGCTACCCATCCGCTAACCGGCCCCATTTACGTCAAGGGCGCCGCGCCTGGCGACGGGCTCGAGATTGAGTTTCTCGATATCGAACCGCAAGCGACCGGCTTCAGCGTCATCCGGCCCGGCATCGGTTTCCTGCGCGACATCATGACGACGCCGTTCCTGGTGCATTGGCAGATCAAGGACGGCTGGGCCACATCGGCGCAGATCCCCGGGGTCCGCATTCCCGGGGCGCCCTTCATGGGAATTTCCGCCGTTGCGCCTTCGGAAATCGAAATGAAGGCATGGAGCGAACGCGAAGCGCGGTTGATCGAGCGCGGCGGCGTGGCTCTGCCGCCCAATCCCCAGGGTGCGGTGCCAGGCGGTGCGTGCGGGCTCACGGGCCTGCGCACGATGCCACCGCGCGAAAACGGCGGTAACTTCGACGTCAAGCAGTTGACCCGGGGCGTGAGGCTCACCTTGCCGGTTTTCAAAGACGGTGGCTTGTTTTCGACCGGCGATGGCCATTTCGCACAAGGCGACGGCGAGGTCTGCGTCACAGCCGTGGAAGTCGGCGCAACCGTTACGGTGCGTTTCAAGGTGCTCAAGGGCGCTTATGCCGAGCGAAAGTTCAGGGCGCCGATCTTCACCCGCGAGGACTATTTCGCCGATCCCAAATTTGCCATGCCACAACGCCTGCTCGGTGTCATGGGAATCCCGATCGACGCCGACGGAGAGAACCAGGGTGAGAACTTGACCCTCGCTTGCCGCAATGCCGTGCTCAACATGATCGAGCTGCTGATGGAGCGCGGCTACAACCGCGAGCAAGCTTATGTAATCTGCAGCGTTGCGGTCGATCTGCGCATCAGCAATGTGGTCGACGTGCCAAACTATGTCGTCTCGGCGTTGCTGCCCGAGGCGATTTTCGACGGCGATTGAGAAAATCGAGGCGAACGCCAAACCGATGTCCCCTCCACGATGAACAGCACCAGCACACAAATTCCGCCCGATCTTCCCGAGCGCACCGAGGTCGCGATCATCGGCGCCGGGATCGCCGGCTGCGCCACCGCCTACTTTCTCGCCAAGGCCGGCGTGCCAGTGGTGGTGTTGGAAAAGGGCCGCATCGCCGGTGAGCAGTCCTCGCGCAACTGGGGCTGGGTGCGCAAGCAAGGCCGCGACCCGCGCGAGCTGCCGGCGATCATCGAGAGCCTCAAGATCTGGCCCGAATTCGAGAGCGAACTCGAGGCCGATATCGGCTGGAAGCAGGCAGGCGTCACCTATGTCGCGACCGACGAGGCGCAGATGGCGCGCTTCGAGGAATGGCTCGGCTTCGCCAAGCCCTACCAGCTCGACTCACGCCTGCTGACGCCGAAGGAAACCGACGATTTGCTCGGCACGTCCGGCGAGCGATACCTGGGCGCACTCCACACGCCGAGCGACGGCCGCGCCGAGCCATCCGCTGTCGTTCCCGCTATCGCAAGGGCCATCGAGCGTCTCGGCGGGCGGGTCATCGACGGCTGCGCCGTGCGCACGCTCGACACGCAGGCCGGCCGCGTCGCGGGTATTGTCACCGAGCATGGCCGCATTTCATGCGGGTCGGTTGTCTGCGCTGCGGGCGCCTGGTCCTCGCTCTTTAACCGCAATCACGGCATCGCCCTGCCCCAGCTCCGCGTGTGCTCTTCGGTGATGCGGACCAACCCGGCGCCCCTGGTCACCCAATCGGCGACTTGGTGCGGCGAGTTTGCCTTCCGGCGACGCCAGGACGGTGGCTACACGATCGCCGGCGACGGCGGCTCGACCTTTGAGATCGTGCCGGACGCCTTCCGGTACTTCCTGCCATTCCTGAGAGCGCTCAGAATGAGCCGCAAGGATCTGCGGATCAGGTTCTCCACCAGCGAATTCTTCCGGCAGCTTCGCGCGCTCAGGCGATGGGGACCGGACGATGTCACGCCTTTCGAGCGCACCCGCGTGCTCGATCCAACCCCCGATGCGGCCGTACTCTCCAAGGCGCTGGAGGCGGCGCGCGCCACACTGGCCGGCTTCAAGGATATTCAGATGGCGGAGAGCTGGGCCGGCATGATCGACGTCACCCCCGACCTCATCCCGGTGCTGTGCGCGGTCGATCGACCGCAGGGCTACTACATCGCCACCGGCTTCTCCGGCCACGGCTTCGGGCTCGGTCCCGGCGCGGGCCTGCTCATGTCGGAACTGATCACGACCGGAAAGGCCAGGGTTGACCTCACGGATTTCCGTCTCGGCCGCTTCTTCGACGGCACAAAAATGATCCCCTACGCACCGATCTAGCGGCCAAGTTCTCAGTCTAGAACAACCCCCGCACCAAACCGCCGTCGACGGTCAGGTTCTGCGCCGTGATGTAGCCGGCGTGGCGCGAGCAGAGAAACGCGCAAAGCGGGCCGAGGTCCTCGGCTTCCCCCAAACGTCCGACCGGAACCGAGGCGGCCATACGCGCCTTGGCCTCGTCCTCGCTGATACCATCGCGCTCCGATTGCGCCTTGTAGACACGCTGCAACGCCGGGGTATCCATCAGGCCGGGCAGCAGGTTGTTGACCGTCACGCCCTTATCGGCGACCTCGCGGGCCAGCGTTGCCATGGCGCCGGTGAGCCCGACGCGCGCCCCGTTGGCGAGCGCCATGTTCGGATAGGGCTCGCGCACGACGAAGGAGGTGATGTTGACAATACGGCCAAACCCCCGCTCGATCATGCCCGGCAAGGCAAGGCGCGCGATGTCGATCGCCGCCAGCATGTTGAGCTCCAACGCCTTCAGCCAATCGTCGTGTAGCTTTTCCGCGAAAGGGCCGGGCGGCGAGCCGCCGGCATTGGTCACCAGGATCGAGGGCGCGCCCGCGGGTTCGCTCGCGGCCGCGAATAACGCCGCACGGTCGGCCGGATCGGCAAGATCGCCTGGCACGAAATGCGCCTCCGGCCCAAGCGCCTTGGCTGCGTCCCTACCTTTCTCTGCGTTGCGCCCAACCAGCACGACACGGACCTCGGCTTGCCGCAGCGCTTCGGCGCAAGCGTAGCCGAGGCCTTGCGTGCCCCCGAGCACGAGGGCGGTTTCACCGGCGATGCCGAGATCCATCGTCTTCACTCATGCTCATTTAGGGCCTGGCCACTCGCTCAACTTCGGCGCCACCACGACGCGGCATTCTGGCGGCCCGCCTCGCGGAAGCGATCGAGCCAGAGGGCGAGCCTGCGTGCACCGGTTCCCGCCAGCCAACGCCAGAACCGGTCATAGTAGCTTTCGAACGTCCGGTTGTAAGGACACACCCGGATACAGATCGAACATTCGGTGTTCTGCGAGGTCCAGAACTTAAAGCACTTCTCCGCGTCGGTGGTCCATTTGCGGATTGTGGTAAAGCTCGAACGGTTGGGCGCCTCCGTCGTCGGCGCATCGAAGGGGATCGCCTTGGGCGGACAGCCGGCCGCGCAGGCATTGCAGATATTGCAGAACTCGGTGACGCCAAAATAGCTTGGCCGGTCGGGCTCGAGCGGCATGTCGGTGAAGATCTTGCCGATACGCACGCGCGGCCCGAACTCCTTGGTGATCAAAAGCCCGTGCCGGCCGTACTCGCCGAGCCCCGCCTGTACCGCCAGAGGAATATTGAGCCCTGTATCGTTCATGCTCGCATGGGCCTCATAGCCCAGATTGCGGATGTACTGGGCCAGCGACATCAGCGACACCGCATCCTTGGTGTAGCCCATACCCGTCGCCGTCGCGGCAAGCGCCGACGGCACCGTCGCCGTCAGCTCGTGATCCATCGCGGTGACGATGACGATCACATGGGTCATGCGCGCATCGACGTCGAGCGGACGCGAGCTCTGATCCATGCGGTTGAATTTCATCGAATAGACCCAGCGTTCGTCATACTCGCAGACGCCGACGAGATCGGCGCCGAACAGCTTGGCGACCTTCTTGATTTCGGCCGCGGTCTCCTTGGGGCTTTCGAGCGCCCATTTCTCAGGCCAGCCGGGCCCATGCAGCGTGAACGTGTCGTTGAAGCCCTCGTGCCGGCCCTCATCGCCCGATTTCAGCGTCGCGAACGCCTTGGTGAAATGCCAGGCCGCGTTGCGCAGTGCATAGTCGCGCTGGGAATAGCCGTCAGCCTTGCGGGCACGCGCATTGGGCATGATGTAGGCGGTCCAGAACTCGATCGCCTTTTCGGTCCGGACCGTCTCGTCCCAGTTGGCCCGGCTGAAGACGTCGTTGCGCTGGTCGAAGAGCTCGAAGTCCTCGGCAATCTCGAAACCGGTTTCCGCATCGATGGGCTTTGAATGTGGAACGCGGTTGGGTCGGAGCGACGCCCCGGCCGCATTCCCGGCGGCAGGCTTGCCAGCAACCGTCTTCGGCCCGCCGGTGATGCGCCCACCGTCGATTGTCGCGATACCCACGCTGGTCTTATCGGTCCCGTCCTGCTTTCCGGTCACGCGTGAATTTCCTTCGTTACCGTACTAACTTTCCCAAACATGACATCAAACGAGCCCTCGGGCCATATTCACCTGTGTATCTCACATAATTTCCTGCGCCGAATGCAGCGGTCAGAAGATCGTGCGCCGCCATCCCCGCTTGATTGCTGGACGCAAGTGTACTCCTCGCCCACGCGCCGGCCACAACCAGTGCCGTTTGCCTCGCCTGCTCGAAAGCCTTGTGCCATCATCAGTCAACCCATTGGAGATATCGTTTTTTGAGCCCGAAAAGCCCCGACCCCGCCGCTCGGCCCTACCAGCCGTCAGACGAGCAGATGCGCCTACTGCCCGACGTCTCGGGCAACGCTATCAATGGGCTCGGCGAGACGGCGGTGCGGCGGCCGTCACCGATCTACTGGCACCATCACGCCAAGATCGCCCATGGGCCGGTGATGAAGTGGATGCTGGAGCGGACGTCGCGCGAACAGCCTTCGGTTGATCGGCTGCACGAAAAGTTCGGCGGCCGCGGGCCGGCTGAGCCGGCGCCGTTGGCGCAATCCCGCATTGAGAACACGCCCAAGGATTGGACTGCGCAGGTCAAGGCGTTCGCGGTCACGAACGAGGCCGATCTCGTCGGCATCGCCCGGATCGATCCAAACTGGGTTTTCGAAGGCTACGAGCTCTCCCATAAGTGGATCATCGTGCTCGGCATCACGATGGACCAGCTACGGCTCGCCGCGGTGTGGCCCGAGGCCGCCTCGGTCGAGGAGGTCATGGCGGGGTACAATCGCGGCGACCGGGCAGCCAAGGCGCTCGCCGATCATATTCGCGGCCAAGGCTGGGAGGCTGAGGGCCATGGCGGGCCGATCGCGGGGCCGCTCACCATGATCCCGGCGGCACTCGCCTGCGGCTTCGGCGAGCTCGGCAAGCACGGCTCGATCATCAACCGGACCTACGGGTCTTCCTTCCGGCTCGCCGCGGTGACGACGTCATTGCCGCTCGTCGCCGATGCGCCGGACATCTTTGGCGCCGATGATTTCTGCGCCAGCTGCCAGGTCTGCGCCCGCGCCTGCCCGCCGCAGGCCATCGCGCATGACAAGCAGACCGTGCGCGGAACCCGGAAGTGGTATGTCGATTTCGACAAATGCGTGCCGTACTTCAATGAGACCTACGGCTGTGGCATCTGCATCGCCGTTTGTCCCTGGAGCCGGCCAGGCACCGCTCCGCGCCTGGCTGAGAAGATGAGCCGACGAAAGAACGAGAAGGCCTAGAATAACAGCGCCTTCTTATCCCTCTCCCGCGTGCGGGAGAGGGAGAGGCCCGCCGCGCGTCAGCGCGGTGGGAGGGTGAGGGCAACTTCTGTTCCTAATGCGCAAAAGTCCTCGTCCTACTTTTTTCGCCGCAGCCCTCACCCGAGCCGCCCTGACGGGCGGCCCACCCTCTCCCGCAAGCAGGAGAGGGAAAGGGCGACCGCATCGACAGGCAAATTCTGCGTGTAAATCCGCCGCGTACGATGCCACCGCCGGTCGCTGGATATCCGGCCATGAGCGTGGAACAATTTGTTCCTGTTTTATTCTGCTGGATACCGAACATGCCGCGCCGCGCCGACACCGAACCCGCCACCCTCGCCGATCTCGCCCGCGAGAAGATCGATGTCTGGGCCTGGTGTGAAAGCTGTTGCCATCACGCGGTGATCGAAACGGCGCTGCTGATCGCACGCCTCGGACCGGCGAGCCCCGTGCCCGACCTTGCCCGCCATATGCGTTGCTCGGCCTGCGGTTCGCGGGACTTGCACGCGCGGCCCGATTGGCCGAGCCTTGGCGTCATCGCCCGCCACTAGAGTACGATCGCGTCACAGCGATCCGGTGCGACGCGTGAATCGTGCTCTAAATATATGAGATAGATCAAGATCGTCTCAAATCGCTGCGATCTGAGACGATCTTGATCTTAAGAAGCTCCCTCCCATGTGCGCACGCTATAGCTTCACCAGCCCTGCCGAGGCCGTCCGGTGGTATTTCGACCTGCTCGGCCCGTTCCGCTGGAACTTCGAGCCGCTGCCCGACATCCGCCCGACCGACCGCGCGCCGGTGGTGCGCCGGAATGCAGAAGGCGCGCACGAACTGGTGGCACTGCGCTGGTGGCTGGTGCCGCGCTGGGCCAAGGAAGTGAGCCAGAAATACACGATGTTCAACGCCGCGGGCGAGACCCTCGCCGAGCGCGCCTCCTTCCGCGAGCCCTTCAAGGCCCAGCGCTGCCTTGTCCCAGCCGACGGCTTCTACGAATGGCCGCTCGTCGACGGGAAGAAGGTCAAGCACTGGCTGGGTATGAAGTCGGGTGAGCTGTTTGCAATGGCTGGCATTTGGGAGCGCGCCGAACAGCTTCCGGACGGCCCGCTGGAAAGCTTCACCATCATCACCACTGCCGCCAACGACCTCGTCACCCGCTATCACCCAAAGGCCCGCATGCCGGTGATCCTCGATCCCTCGGCCTTCAATGCCTGGCTGGATCCCAGAACGCCGGCGAGTGAAGTGCAGGAGTTGATCGCCGCCTATCCCGACGAAGCGATGGCGGCAAAGAAGGCGGCGTAGCCGCGGGCCTTACCCCCGTGCGCCTGGGGCCGGCGGATCCTCGGGGGGACCGGCGAAGCATTGCGCGATGGCCATCCATTGCGTCGCCGCCTCGCCCGTGAGGACGAGATCCGTGTCGGCAACGTTGCGGGTCTGGGTGACGACCTGGCCGAAGGCGACCGCATCTCCCTCGATCACGCTCTCGGCATTCTCTTCGTTGAAGGCCCATTGGGGCCCCGAGGGTGCGGTGAGGCGCACGCATGGCGGCGGACCGGGCGGCTCGATGCCCCGGTTGGCGAAGGTCCAGCCATAAGTCTTGATCCCGATCACGGCGATATTCTTGATCCGGTCGCTCTCGCGGCGCGGCTTGGCAAAAAGGTCGAAAAGCGCCTGGCCGTGCGCCCAGGTTTCCATCTGGCGGGCGGTGATGCTCATGCGCACGCTCATATCGGGCCCGGCCCATTTGAGCCGCGCTTCGGGATCGGCGGCGTCGAAGCGATCGGCCATCTCGGGATAGAAGCCGCGCCAGAGATCGAAGAGCGCCCGTCCGCGCACACCCTCAAGCCAGTCATGGCTGAAGGCCAGATGGCCGGTGCCATCGCCCATCGCCGTGAAGAGCCTGGCGAAGAGGGCGTCGAACGCGTGCCCGTCACGCAACGACAGATCGGCGGCATGATTGAAGAAATGAAGATGCGCCAGCACGTCATCGACCGTCCATTGTTTAAACTTAGTCTTGCGCTGCCAATCCGTCGCCGTAGCCGGCTCAAGGAGTTCGGCCAGCACGTCGCATTCCTCGCGAAAATCCAGCGCCTGCTGCAGCATTGCCGCTCCCTTCCCTTCAGTCCGTATCGGCCAGCTCGACGAGCCGGCTCTTATGCGCCTCGCGCGGCAGACTGCCCGGCGCCAGCCACTCAAATGCGACCGAAATCCGCAAGGTCTCGCGGAGATGATCGTTGATCCGCGCGCCCAATGCGTCCAGATCGCCGGCGCTCTCGCCATGCTCGATGCGTAACTGCAGCGGCGGCGTGACCTTCGGCCCCGGCTTGGCCAGCACGATGCGGAAGACGCCGGTGACCTCTGGGCGAAACGCGAAGATCGCGTTCTGGATCGCCGCCGGATAGACGTTCACGCCCTTGACGATCAGCATGTCGTCGGCGCGCCCGATGATGCGAAAGCGCGGGCCCGGCGTCCCCGACGGGCACGGGCTGGTGAATACCTCCGCGATGTCGCCCATGGCGTAGCGCAGGAACGGACCGCCCCGCCATTCAAGAAATGTCCAGACCATCTCGCCCACCGCCCCGTCGGCAAGGACGACCGGCGCGCGCGTCTCGGGATCGATCAACTCGAGGACGCAGTGGTCGCCGGAGACGATATACATTCCGCTGAACTCACTCGCAGGTTCCTCGCGCGAGATGGCGTGGAAGGCATGCCCGCCGCCGGTGTGATCGAAGATGGCGGCGGCGCCAAAGCCCTCCGAAAGCGCCACACGCACGGCCGGGTCGCCGCCGCCCGACTCGCCGGCGCAGAAGAAGCGCGTAATGCCGAGGGCAGCGGCCGCCTCGCCGGTATGTTTGCGGCATTCCTCGATCAGGTGCTGACCGAAGGACGGCGTGGCGATCATGGCGCTCGGCCGCGTCAGCGCCACGAAGTCGAGCACGCGTTTGGTGCCGCCCTCGATGCCGACCGGCACGCAAGCCGCGCCCAGATGCATGATGCCTTGCGAAAGCGGCAGCCCGCCGGTGAACATGCTGAGCGAGAGCGCCTGGATCATCACATCGCCCGGCCGGATGCCGCAGCGCCAGTATTTGCGGGCGTGCATTTCGTTGACGACGTCGACATCGGCCTGGGTCAGCGCATAGAGCGTCGGCATCCCGGTGGTGCCCGAGGTCGCGTTGATGCGCACGATCTCGTCCCTGGGCGCACAATTGATCAGCGCCAGCGGGTCGCCCTGTTCAGCCAGCCCGCGCTCCTGCGCCCCGCGGTGCTCGTCCTTTGTCATTAGGGGAATATCGGCGAAGTCCTCCCAGGACCGCACGTCGCCCGGCGTCATGCCCGCAGCCTTGAATTTCTCCCGATAGAATGGCGAGCGCTCATAGTCGTAGCGGAGCTGCGGGCCGAGCCGCTGCCATTGCAGAGCGCGCATGGCTTCGGCCGAAAGGGTCTCAACCTCGGGGTTCCAGAGCGGCTGGTCGGTGGGCGGGGTTCTATTGCTCATTATTTCAACACACCGCCAAACGTCATCCCCGCGAAAGCGGGAACCCAGAGCAAGCGACGGCTGGATCCGCGCTTTCGCGGGGATGACGAACCGGTGATAACGCGACTACCCATCGCGCTCGCAGAGTTCGAAGCGGACGCCGCCGGTGCTTGTCGGCTCAAAGAAGACGACCTGGCCATGCGCGCCCTGACGGGGAAAGCCGGCCATGGGCTTCGCCCCCGCCGCTTCGACGGTCTTGGTTGCAAGGCCAAGGGCGTCAACGAGAAAGGAGATGTGATTGACGCCCGGCGCCTCGCCCATGACGTCCTTGGCGAACGCGGCATCCTCCCCGGTGTATTGAAGCAGCTCGATGGTGACGTTGGCGGCCGCGAACTCGGCGATCTTGAGGCCCACATCGGGCATGGTCCTGGTCTTCACCGGGGCCGCGCCGAAAAGCCTGGTGAAGAGCGTCACGGCGGCCTCAAGATCGGGCACGATCACGCCGATATGGTCGACAACCGGCCGGCTGTCAGCTGCGGGTTCGCTCATTTGCGTGCACTCCTGATCTCGTTCGTGGCGGCCTCGTCGACCGCGAAGCTGCCCGTGTCGACAACGACACCGTAATCCAAGGCGGCGCGCGCAACTGATATCAGCTCGTTGCGGACGTCCTCGGCCACCTGCGCGGCCGGCCGTTCAAAGGGATCGCCATAGCCGCCGCCGCCGCCGGCGCTCTGACGATAAACCGCACCTGTCGGAATATCGCGCACCACCTCCTTGGCACGCGGCGTGCGCTCGCGTCCATCGGGATAGTGGAGCGTGAGCCGGTTGCGCGGGCCATCGGCGCCGCCAAACAGACCAAAGGCGCGCGCGCCCTCCTCCAACCCGTCGCCGAAGGCGATACCGGTCAGCTCCTGCCCTTCGATCGTAAATTCGCATTCGGTGCCATACCCGCCGCGCCAGCGCCCCGGTCCGGCCGAGTCCGTCCAGTACTCGTGCTTCACCAGAAAATGCGGGTCCTGGATCTCGAACATCTCGTAATCCTGGGCGAGCAGCCCGCCGGCACAGTTGATGAGGCCGATATGGTCGTAGCCATCGGCCCCCTCGGTGGCGCCGGAACCGCCTTTCAGCGCCAGGAACAGAATATCCACATAAGGCCGCATGGCGTGCCGTGGGTCCTTGCCGACGATCGCGAAGTTCATCGAGCGGTTCCAGCCCGCGCTCACCATGCCGGGCAGCGCCTGGGCAAAGGCACGAAAGATAGCGTCCGAAGTCGGCCCGCAGATCGAGTTGCCAAAGGTGGTCGCGGCCGGATAGGCGGCATTGAGGAACGAGCCCTCCGGATTGATGATCTTGATCGGCCGTACAATCCCGTCATTGTGCGGGATGTCCGGGTTGATCAGCATGAGGAAAGTCAGCATCACCGCTGAGGCGGTCGACGAAAATGGCGCGTTGACGAAACCCGGCGTCTGCGGATCGGTGCCGGTGAAGTCAAAGGTGACTTCGTCGCCGTGCACCGTGACCGCGAGGCGGATCGTCATCTCCGAGCCGTCGCGCACACCGTCATAGTAGACCGTGCTCTCGCCTTCATATGAGCCATCGGGCAGCGCCTCGATCTCCTTGCGGATCATGCGCTCGGTCGACTGGAAGAGGTGCTCGACATGGTCCAGCACCACCCCGCGGCCATAGCGTTCGAAGAGCCCTTTGACGCCGCGCTCGCCGACGACGCAACCGCCGATCTGCGCCTTTATGTCCTCTTGCACGACCTCGTAGCGCACATTGGCAAAAATGAGATCCCAAACGTCGCGGCGCAGTTTGCCGCGCTCATGGATCTTGACCGGCGGAATACGGAAGGCCTCCTGCCAGACTTCGCGAGCTTCGGGGTTGTAGCCGCCGGCGACGGCGCCGCCGATATCGGCCTGATGGCCCTTGCAGGCCGACCAGGCGACAAGGTCACCCTCCCAGAAGATCGGCTTGAAAATCGCCACGTCGGCATTCTGGTTGCCTCGCGAGAAGACGTCGTTGTGGATGATCGTGTCGCCCTCGGCGAGGTCTTCGCCGAAATACTCGATGATGTATTCGCAAACCGGCTGCAGTGCGAAGGCGAGGACGGGGATGTACTCGGTCTGCTCGAGCATGCGGCCGCGCGCATCATAAAGCCCGGTCACGAAGTCGCGCGCCTCGTTCAGGATCGGCGAGCGGGTGGTGCGCAGGAGCGTGAGCCCCATCTCCTCGGTGATCGACTTGAAGCGCCGCTGGAGGACCGAGACAAGCACGGGGTCGATGGCAGCAATGTCGGTTTCGGCCATTTTCCTACCCCTTCTCCATCACGAAGCTGCCAAGCTCATCGCAGTCGAGCCGGTAGCCACCGGGCACCAGCACGCTCGTGTTGACCTGCTCGACGATGGCAGGGCCCTCGATGTGGGTGCCGTGCCGCAACTGGTCGCCATCGAAGACATCGGTATCGCGGTATTGGCCCTCATGCGGCAGGAATACCGCGCGCCTGCCTTTGCGCGCCGCAACAGCATCGCCGTCCACGCGCCGCTCGCGGATCATCGGTGGTTTCTCGGTGATGCCGGTCGCCGAAAGCCGCAGATTGACGAGTTCGATCTCGGTCCCGTCGGCCTTCAGGTCATAGCCATAGAGCCGGTTGTGGTTGGCATGGAGACGCTCGGCGATTGCGGTAAAATCTGGCCCATGAAGCTCGGCCGCAGGCACCTCGACCCGCACCTCGTGATACTGGCCAAGATACCGCAGGTCGAGCGCATTCGTGAAGCGCCGGGCATCCGGCGCGATCGCTTCACCCTCCAGGGTCTGGTTGGCCTCCGCCGCCATCGACCGCAAGGCATCCTGGAAGCGCATGGCGTCAAGGCCATCAACATCAAAGCGCGTGTGGTAGCTGCGCACATAGTCGTGTTTCAAGTCCGAGCGCAGCATGCCAGCAGCGCAGAATATCGAGCTTTCACGCGGGATCAGGATGCGCCCGATCTCGAGTTCCTCGGCGATCATGGCAGCATGGATCGGTCCCGCTCCACCAGCGCAGATAAGCGGGAAATCGCGCGGATCGAAGCCCTTCTGCACCGTGATCTCGCGGATGCCCGACGCCATATTGACGTTCATCATCCGGAACATGCCAAAGGCGGCTTCGGCCAAGTCGAGCCCGAGTGGCATTGCGATCATCCGGTCGATCGCCCCCGCCGCGGCGTCGCGATCCAGCGCCAGCCGTCCGCCGGCAAAAAAGTCGGCGCTCAGATAACCGAGCACCAGGTTGGCATCCGAGCAGGTTGGAAGCTCGCCGCCCCGTCCATAGCAGGCCGGGCCTGGATCGGCTCCGGCGCTGGCCGGGCCCATGCGCAGGAGCCCGCCCTCGTCGATCCAGCCGATCGAGCCACCACCGGCGCCGATCGTGTTGATCTCCAAACTCGGCAGTGCAAGGGCATGCTTGGCGATGCGGGCATCTGTGGTCAGCTCCGGCGCGCCGTCGCGCACAAGCGCCGCATCGAAGCTGGTGCCGCCCATATCGACGGTAATGAAGCTGCGCCCGCCATGCGGCTCGGAATAAGCAAGCCCGGCCACGGGGGCCGCCGCCGGTCCCGACAAAAGCGTGCTCGCAGCCAGCTTCGCAGCCACGGCGGGCGTCGTCACCCCGCCATTCGACTGCATGATCAGCAGAATTCCGCCGAAGCCCGCCTTGTCCAGCCGTTCGGTCAGGTTGCGGAGATAACGCTCCAGGATCGGGCCCACGGCGGCGTTCAACACCGTCGTTGAAATCCGGTCATAGAAGCGAACCTGCGGCAGTACCGCCGAAGACACCGAGCAATAGACATCCGGCAGCGCTTTGGCGAGGCATGCCGCGGCCGCTTCCTCATGGGCCGGGTTCGCGTAGGCGTGCATGAAGCAGATCGCGGCCGCCTCGACGCCCGCCTCGCGGAAACGCACGGCGGCTTCTTCGACATCGGCCAGGTCGAGCGGCGTGTGGACCGCGCCATCGGCGGTCACCCGCTCGCCAACCGGCCGGCGTAGCCAGCGCGGCACCAGGGGTTCGGGCGGTTTGGCCTTGTTGTCGTAGGTTTCCTCGCGAATGCCGCGGCGCATCTGCAGCGCATCGCGAAAACCCTTGGTGGTCAACAATCCTGTCCTGGCAACGCGCCCGGTGAGCACTGCGTTGGTCGTCACCGTGGTGCCGTGAACGATGATCTCCACCGCATTCAGGAAATCCGCCAGCGTCGTGCCATGGCCGTCGGCCATTTGCCGCAGCCCCTCAAGGAGGGCCAGCGAAGGATCCTCGGACGTCGAGAGAACCTTATATATCTCGGTGGTCCCGTCCGCCTCCATCAACAGGAAATCGGTAAAGGTGCCGCCGACATCGATGCCGATTTTGTAGCGCGCCATGATCTGGGAGGAATGGCTCAGAAGAGCTGGCCCTTATTGACCTGTCCGCCATCGAGCGTGATCACCGTACCGGAAGTATAGGAGGACAGATCGGAGACGAGGAACCCGGCCAACGAGGCGACTTCCTCCGGCGTCGCGGCTCGGCCAAAGGGCAGCGGCGCGAACATTTCCTCGTAGCGGCTTTCGTCGTCGAACCGGTCGCGCGCCGATTTCTTGAACAGACCAATGAGGCGGTCGGTCGCGACCGGCCCTGGGTTGATCGCGAGCACACGGATGCCGTCCTTGGGGCTGCTGCCGCCGAGTGCCCGGGTGAAGGCCATCAGCGAGGCGTTGCCGGCCGCACCGGCGATGTATTCGGCGACCGGCTTTTCGCCGCCGGTGCCGATGATGTTGAGGATCACGCCGCGCCCCCGCGCCTTCATCGCGGCATAGAACTCGCGCGTGATGTTGATATAGCCGAAGACCTTGAGGTCCCAGGCCGCCCGCCAGGTCGCCTCGTCGATCTCGTCGATGCGGCCGCCCGGAATGGCGCCGGCGTTGTTCACCAGGATGTCGGCGTCGTCGACGCAGGCTCTGGCGAAGGCCTGTTGGTTTTCGCTCCTGGAAAGATCGAGCGGATAGGTCTCGACCGCGACGTTGGCGGACGCCCGCACAGCTTCCTTTACGGCGTCGAGGTTCTCGGCCGAGCGCGCTGCCAGCCGCAGATTGCAGCCGAGCGCCGCCAGTTGCAGCGCGATGGCGCGGCCAATGCCTTCCGAAGCCCCGGTGATCGCGGCGGTCTTGCCTTCGAGTTTAAAATCCATTCTGTCCTCCCCGACGCGGCCCCTTTTTCGTCACTCCACGCAGCTTACTTCTCTTGCCCGAACTTCGCGCCCAATGCGATTCCCATGTTAGTCTGAATGGCACATATAATCACGGTTGGAGGATCCGATGATCGTTCAGACCGCTCCGGCCGGCGAGCCCCAGTTCGTTATCAAGATGACCGAGCATACGGCGTTCGCGGGCGCCATGGCCCGTATATTCGGCAATGACACCTTCGAGCCGGTCTCGCCGCGCGAGGAGATGCTTTACGTGATCGATCATCACGACCAAGGCTGGGCCGAATTCGATGCGGCACCGCTGTGCGACACCGAGACGTTGATCCCGTATCACCTCACCAGCACGCCGCGCGAGATCACGCTGGCGACCGCCGTCCGCTCGCCCGATTTCAACGAGGCGCATCATCCTTACTGCGGCCTGATCTCCAGCATGCATATTTGGGGGCTTTACAATGGACGCTACGGGTTCTCCGACCACGTGCTGCTCAACGACGTGCCGGAGGACTATCGGGCGCGGTTCGATAAAATGCTGGACGGCCAGCTCGAGCGACAGGCGCGGTTGAAGGCAATACTCGCCGCCAACCCGGGAACCGCCGGCTGGATCGAGGATGCACCACTCTTTCAGGGCTACAAGCAGTTGCAGTTGTTCGACACACTGGCGCTCTATTTCAATTGTGCCCAGGCGGGCGAACGGCGCCCGGCGGATTTCCGGCACGTCCCGAGGACCGCAGACGAGGACGTGACCGTCACAGTCGAACCGGTCGGCGACGAAACCTACCGCTTTTCGCCTTTCCCCTGGTCGCAGGACGGAGCCGACTTGTCGTTCGAAGGCCGCTATCTCTCTCCCTCGCCCGACGCGACGGAGCAAGAATTAATGTCACTGATGAGAGATACGACGATCGAAAAGCAAACGGTTCGTTTCGTCGCCTGATCCTCGGCCAAAAGAAAAGCGGCCCGCACCAGGCGGGCCGCTTCGCCATACGCGCTGATATCGTCGTCTACTTCTTCTTCGGCAGCTTCGAGACGATGCCCTCGACGTAGTAGTTCATGCCATGCATGTCATGATCGGACATCGTCTTGCCGACGGCCACGATCATCTTGCCGTCGCGGGACTTGACCGGCCCCTGGAAGGGGTGGAGCGTGCCGGCTGCGATCGCCGCCTGCTTTTCCATGACCATCTTCCGAACGTCGGCCGGCACCGCGGCACCAAATGGCGCCAGCGTGATGATGCCGTCCTTGATGCCGCCCCAATAAGCGCTGCTCTTCCAGGTTCCAGCCATGACCTGCTTGGCGATCATGGTGTAGTAGGCGCCCCAGTTGTGGACGGCGGCGGTGAGATGCGCCTTCTTGCCGTGCTTCGACATGTCGGAGTGATAGCCGACCGCAAAGACGCCCTTGGCCTCGGCTGCCTGCACGGGCGCAGGCGAGTCGGTGTGCTGGGTGATCACGTCGGCGCCCTGGGCGATCAACGTCTCGGCCGCCTGGCGCTCCTTGCCCGGATCGAACCATGAGCCGGTCCAGATCACGTGGACCTGCGCCTTGGGGTTCACCGAACGCACGCCCATGGTGAAGGCGTTGATGCCGCGGATGACCTCCGGGATCGGGATCGCCGCGACATAGCCCAGATTGTTCGACTTGGTCATCTTGCCCGCGACTACGCCGGTCAGATAGCGGCCCTCGTAGAAGCGCGCCAGATAGGTGCCGACGTTCTTGGCGGTCTTGTCGCCGGTGGCGTGCATGAAGACCGCGTTCGGGTACTTTTTGGCCACCCGCAGCGTATAGGGGCCGTAGCCGAAAGAGGTCGTGAAGATCAGCTTGTGGCCGCTGCCGGCCAGACGCCGGATGATGCGCTCCGAATCGGGGCCTTCGGGAACCTTTTCGATAAGGCGGGCCGAAACCTTGTTGCCAAGCGCCTTCAGCATCTCCTTGCGTCCGACATCGTGCTGATAGGTCCAGCCGGCGTCGCCGATCGGGCTCACATAGACAAAGCCGACCTTGAGCTGCTCGGCCTGCGCCGCCGCTGCGAGGCCGGTAACCGCGACCGCCACGGCCGCGCCCTTGAATACCGTTGTCATTTTCATTCCGTATTCTCCCTTCCCGTCGATGTTTGAAGATTAATTTGCTTTTACTCGAGCTTCCCGCATCCGCGATAATTGATGCATCAGCCCGTTGGATGGAATGGTCTGCCAAGCGAAGCTGGCGCGTTCAGGCGGATCATAGCGGCATTGCGCGAGATCAGCACCAGCACCACGATGGTAGCGAGGAACGGCAACGCCGTCAGCAATTGCTGCGGCAATCCTATGCCCTGTGATTGCGCCCACAGGTTGACGATCGTAAGTCCGCCGAAGAGCCAGGCGCCAACCAGCACGCGTGCCGGCCGCCAGGTCGCGAAGACCACCAGTGCCAGCGCGATCCAACCGCGCTGCGCGGTCATGTCCTGCTCCCAGCCCGGCGTCAGCACCAGCGAGAGATAGGCGCCGCCGAGGCCCGCCATCGCCCCGCCGAAGGCGACGGCAATGTAGCGGATCTTGATCACTGAATAGCCGAGCGCGTGCGCCGCATCGTGCGATTCGCCGACCGCGCGCAGGATGAGACCGCCCCGCGTGCGGTAGAGGAACCAGCTCACCAGGACCAAGAGGACGACCGAAAGATAGAGCAGCGGGTCGTGCTTGAAGAGAAGCGGGCCCAGCAACGGAATATCAGCCAGCAGGGGAATCTCGATCATTCCGATGGAACCCGCCAGCTTGGCGCCCTCGTAGGGAATGCCGACGAAGGCGCTGAGACCGATGCCGAAAATTGTGAGCGCCAGCCCCGTCGCCACCTGATTGGAGACCAGCGAGAGCGTCAGCACGCCGAAGAGTAGCGACATCAATACGCCCGCCGCCATGGCGAAGATCACGCCGACGACGAAGCCGTATTCAGACGCGCCGATAAAGCCGGCGACCGCCCCCATCAGCATCATCCCCTCGACACCGAGGTTGAGCACGCCCGACTTCTCCACGATCAGCTCGCCCAGCGCGGCGAAGATCAGCGGCGAGGCACCCTTCAGCGTCAGGATCAATAGCTGGACGATCTGATCTTCGTTCATTCGCCCGCTCCGCCTTGCGGCGCTTCGCCCCCCGCAGGCAATCGCCGCGCCGGGCGGATCACCTTGATGCGAAAGCGGATCAGTACTTCGGAGGCGAGCACGAAGAACAAGAGCAAGCCCTGGAACATGCCGGCGATGGCCGGCGGCAGGTTGAGCTCGAACTGCAGCTCGTCGCCGCCGAGGAACATCAGCGCCATCAGCAGCGCCGCAATGGTCATGCCGACCGGGTGCAGCCGGCCGACAAAGGCGACGATGATGGCAACGAAGCCGTAACCGGGGGCGAATTTGAGCGGCAGCTGCTTGATCGGCCCGGTGATCTCGATCAACCCGGCGAGCCCCGCCGCGCCGCCGGCGACCAGGAAACTCAGCCAAACCACGCGCTTTTGGCTAAAGCCTGCGTAATGCGCCGCTTGGATCGCCTGGCCCACAACGTCGACCTTGAAGCCCTGCAGCGCGCGGGTCATGAAGAGCCAGCCCACCAGGATCACGACCACCGCGAACAGAACTGAGGTGCGGGCGCTTTCAAAGATCACGCCGAACAGCGTACCCGGCGGGAATTCGCGCGATTGCGGGAAGGACGAGCCGCCCGGATCGAGCAGCGGCCCCGTGATCATGTACTTCCAGAGCTCGATGGCGACATAGGTCAGCATCAGGCTGGTCAGGATCTCATTGACGTTGAAACGGTTGCGCAAGAATGCCGGGATAGCGGCCCAGGCCATGCCGCCGGCCATCCCGGCCAGCACCATGAAGGGCAGCACGTACCAGCCGTCATCGGGGTAGAACGCAAGCGCCATCGCCCCGCCGCAGACCGCACCGACGATGAGCTGGCCCTCGGCGCCGATATTCCAGACATTGCCGCGGAACCCGATCGAGAGCCCGATCGCGCAGATGACCAGCGGCGTTGCCTTGACCAGCAGATCGGCGACCCCGGCCAGCGTCGTCACCGGTGCGATGAAAAACGCGTAGATCCCGGTAGCCGGGTTCTTGCCAAGGGCCGCAAAGAGAATGGCGCCCACGATCACCGTCGCCGCCAGCGCCATGACCGGCCCGGCATAGCGCATCCACTGCGAGGCGGCGACCCGCGGCTCGAGCTTAATGCGCATCCGCCGCCCCCGGCGCGCCCGCGACTTTGGTGCTAGCGGCGCCGTGTTCGCGGCCGCCCGCAGCGAAATCTCCGCTCATCCAAAGGCCGATCTCCTCGATCGTGATCTCGCCATTGTTGACGACCGGCGAGAGCCGGCCTTCGGCGATGACCGCGAGCCGGTCGCAAATCTCGAAGAGCTCGTCGAGGTCTTCCGAGATGATCAGGATCGCGGCGCCCGAGGCCTTCAGATCCATGATCGCGCGGTGGATCGTCGTCGCCGCGCCGACATCGACGCCCCATGTCGGATAGGCAAGGAGGAGAATGCCCGGCTCGAGCCCGATCTCGCGGCCGATGATGAATTTCTGCAGATTGCCGCCGGACAGGCTTCGCGCCTCGGCCTCGACACCGGCGGATTTGACGTCGTAGGCCTCGCGCACCTGGTTTGCATACGCGGCTGTGCGGCCGAACTGGATGAAGCCCCGCCGCACCATACCCGTGCGGTATCCGGTCAGCAGCGCGTTCTTGGCCAGGCTCATCTCCGGCACCGCGCCGCGGCCGAGGCGTTCCTCGGGCACGAAAGCGAGCCCCAGCGAGCGCCGCGCCGCCGGGCCCATGCGCCCGCATGCCTTACCGTCGATCTTCACTGCGTCGTTGTCTGTCACCGGCTTTTCGCCGGAGAGCGCCATCAGGAACTCCTTCTGGCCGTTGCCCGCAACACCGGCGATGCCAAGCACTTCGCCCGCACGCACGGTGACATCGATCTCCTTGAGTGTGGTTCCGAACGGATCGTCCGATGCCAGCGATAGCCTTTCCACCTCCAGGCGCGGCGTGCCCTCGACGGCCCCATCGTCGCGCTTGATGATCGGAATTTCGCTGCCGATCATCATTTCGGCGAGGCTTTTCGGGGTCTCCTTGCGCGGATCGCAGACGGCGACCACCTTGCCGCCGCGCAGGACCGTCGCGTCATCACACAGCTCGCGGATCTCCTCCAGTTTGTGGGAGATATAAAGGATGCTGCAGCCCTCCGAGCCGAGACGCTTCAGGGTCACGAAGAGCTTCTCGACCTCCTGCGGCGTCAGCACACTGGTCGGCTCGTCCATGATCAGCAGCTTGGGGTTCTGCAGCAGGCAGCGCACGATCTCCACGCGCTGGCGCTCGCCGACCGAAAGCGCGTGGACATGCTGGTGCGGGTTGATCGGCAGGCCGTAGCGCTCGGAAATCTCCGAAACGCGGCCGGCGAGGCTCTTGAGATCGCCCGCCCCTTCCATGCCAAGCGAAATGTTTTCCGCCACGGTCAGTGTGTCGAACAGGTTGAAGTGCTGGAACACCATGCCGATGCCGAGCCGGCGCGCATGGGCAGGACTATGGATCACCGTCGGCGCGCCAGCCCACAGGATTTCGCCGGCATCGGGCTTGACGACGCCGTAGATGATCTTCACCAGGGTAGACTTGCCGGCTCCGTTCTCGCCAAGCAGCGCATGGACGCCGCCGGGCGCCACGGAGAGGCTGATATTGTCGTTGGCGAGCACGCCCGGATACTGCTTGGTAATACCGCGCAGCTCGAGCTGCGCCGTGCCGTGATCGCGGCGGTGGCTGACGTCGCCCAGCGATGTGTCGGCTGTGTTTTCCGGGGCAGTTGCCATCGTGGCCGTTCCGTTCAGTAGAGAATCTTGTCGGGCATGGCGTCCCAGGCGTCGAAGGCAATGCGGCCCTCATCGGCCAGGAGCTGCTCGTTCGGGATCGTGCGTTCCGCAAGCGGCCGGGCGACCTCGTGATAGAGCTCGTCGTCGTCGAAGCCGATGCGCGCGGCATCCTGGCGCGTGTTGGCGTAGTAAATCCGCTCGATGCGCGCCCAGAAAATGGCCGAAAGACACATCGGACAAGGCTCGCAGCTCGTGTAGATCTCACAGCCTTCGAGCTTGAACGAGCCGAGCTTGCGGCAAGCTTCGCGGATCGCCGTCACTTCAGCGTGCGCCGTCGGATCGTTCGCCGAGGTAACCTGATTGAACCCCTCGGCGATGATCGCGCCGTCCTTGACCACGACCGCGCCGAAAGGGCCGCCCTTGTTCTGCGCGATCATCTCGTGGGAGAGCGCGATGGCGCGCCGCATGAAGTCGGCCTTGGTCCTGTCGAGGGTCATGCCGAGCGCTCGATCTCGCCCGCGGCCATGCGCTGGTCGTGCTTGCGAAGGATTTCCGCCGCCACGGCGACCGCGATCACTGCCGGAGCCTTGCCGCTGACACCCTCGATGCCGATCGGGCAGGTCAGCCGTTCCAGATGCTGATCGGTGAGGCCCCGGCTGCGTAGCTGACGCTCGAAACGCGCCCGCTTGGTCGCCGAGCCGATCAGCCCGAGATAGGTAAAATCGCCGCGCCGCAGCACCGTCTCGACGATCTCCAGATCGATCGCATGACTATGCGTCATGACCAGGAAGAAGCTGCCCCGGGGCGCCGCATCGATCTTCGCCTCGTAATCTTCCGTGACGTGCCGGAACGCATTGCCTGGCAGGTCCTCGGGGAACTGCTCGGCGCGGCTGTCGACCCAGTCGACATGCGCCGGCACGCCCGCCAATACGTTGACCAGCGCCCGCCCGACATGGCCGGCGCCGAACAGGGTGAGGCGCAAAGCCTTTGGTTGCACCGCTTCGTAGAGGAACTCATTGTGCTCGGCCGAATCTGCGCCTTCAGCCAGCATTCGCCGCGAGCGCAAAACCGCCTCGCGGTGGCCCGACAGCTTGTCGCCGCCGGTCGTCCAGGGCGTTACAGTCAGATGGCGAACCGGCGAGGAATTGAGATCGGTGACGATCACTGCCGGCTCGCCTTCCGATTGGGCCGCGCGCAACGTCTCGATCCAGGCCGGCATCACGGCCTCGGCCCCGATGCGCTCAAGCAGAACGGCAACCTGTCCGCCACAGCATTGGCCAAGCGCGGGACCCAACGGCAATGCCTCTCGCCGGGCCGGCTCACCGCTCGACAGCATCTCGCGGGCCAGCGCGATCGTCCGGTATTCGAGCGTGCCGCCACCGATCGTCCCCTTGACCCAGTCAGCGCCGACCAGGATACGTGCCCCGACCCCGCGCGGGGTCGAGCCGTCGGCGCGGATCACGGTGGCGATCGCGACCGGCTCCGACCGGCGTTCGAATTCGCCAATGTGGTCGAGCCACTCACTCATTCCGCCGCCTCGCGCAGCGTCGATCCCGCGCCGCCCAGTTGTGTGCGCATGGCTTCGAGCGTCATCAGCACCGCTTCGGGCGTCGCCGGTGTATCGAGCGGCGGGCTGATCTGGTGGCCGCAGGCCGCCGCCAGCGCGTCCTTGATGGCGAGGAATCCCGAAATCGCCAGCATCAGCGGCGGCTCGCCCACCGCCTTGGAACGGTGGATGGTCGGCTCCTTGTTGCGGCCGCGGTCGAAGATGCGGACGTCGAATTCCTCCGGCCAGTCGCTCGCCGTAGGGATCTTGTAGGTCGAGGGCGCATGTGTCGCGAAACTGCCATCGGCGTTCCAGTAAAGCTCTTCCATGGTCAGCCAGCCGAGGCCCTGCAGAAAGCCGCCCTCGATCTGGCCGATATCGATCGCCGGGTTGAGCGATTGGCCCACGTCATGGAGGATGTCGACGCGGGGGAAACGGTATTCGCCGGTCAGCGTGTCGATCACCGCCTCGCTCACCGCCGCTCCGTAGGCAAAGTAGTAGAAGGGCCGTCCGGCAGCCTTCTTGCGGTCGTAGTGGATCTTCGGCGTGCTGTAGAAGCCGGTCGCCGACAGGGAAACGCGGCCGATATAGGCGGCCCTGACCAGATCGGTGAACGATAACGTCTTCTTTCCGGCCCGGACCTTGTTGTTCTGGAATACAACCTCCGCCTTCTTGCAATCGAAAGCTTCGGCGGCGAAGGCGATCAGGCGTTCCTTGATCGTTCGCGCCGCGTTGCGCGCGGCCATGCCGTTCATATCCGTGCCCGAGGAGGCGGCGGTCGCCGAAGTATTCGGCACTTTGCCCGTGTTGGTCGCGGTGATCTTGATGCGGTCGAGATCGATCTGGAATTCCTCGGCAACGACCTGGGCGACCTTCACGAAAAGCCCCTGCCCCATTTCGGTGCCGCCGTGGTTCAGATGCACGCTGCCATCGGTATAGACGTGGATCAGTGCGCCGGCCTGATTGAGATGCGAGGTGGTGAAGGAAATCCCGAACTTGACCGGCGTCAGTGCGATGCCGCGTTTCAGGACCGGGCTGGTGGCATTGAAGGCGTCGATCTCCTTGCGCCGCACCCGGTAATCCGACGAGGCTTCCAGATCGTCGAGCAGCTTGGGCAGGATATTGTCTTCCACGGTCATGTGGTAGGGCGTGACGTCGCGGCCTTTATCCCCATAGAGATTGGCGCGGCGGATATCGAGGGGATCCTTGCCCAGGTCCCGCGCAATCTCATCGATCACCTGCTCGATGCCGACCATGCCTTGCGGCCCACCGAAGCCGCGAAAGGCGGTGTTGGAGACCGTGTTGGTCTTGCAGCGATGCGAGACGATGCGCGCCGCCGGCAGATAGTAGGCATTGTCGGCGTGGAACATCGCCCGGTCGGCGATGGCGCCGGAAAGATCGGCCGACATGCCGCAGCGCGCGGCCTGCACGAATTCGATCCCCTTGATGCGCCCCTTGTCGTCGAAGCCGACATCGTAGTCGATGACGAAATCGTGGCGCTTACCGGTCATCACCATATCGTCGTCGCGGTCTACCCGCGCCTTGACCGGGCGGCCGGTCTTATCGGCCAAAAGCGCCGCGATGCAGGCATAGAGCGCGGGCTGCGTCTCCTTGCCGCCGAAAGCCCCGCCCATGCGGCGGATCTCCAGCGTGACGGCGTTGTTCGACAAGCCCAGAGCCTCGGCAACCAGGTGCTGGACCTCGCTGGGGTTCTGGGTCGAGGAGAAGACCGTGACGTCGCGGTCCTCGCCCGGAACCGCCATGGCGATATGGCCTTCGAGGTAGAACTGATCCTGCCCACCGACCTTGATCCGGCCCTTAAGACGGTGCTTGGCCTTGGAGATCGCCTTCCTGGGTTCGCCGCGCTTCATCATGTGCGCCGGCAGCACGAAGGATTTCGCCGCCATCGCGGCCTCGGTGGTCAGGATCGCCGGCAGATCCTCGTATTCGATCACGGCAAGCCGCGCCGCGCGCCGCGCCTGTTCGACGGTCTCGGCCGCAACCGCGAAGATCGACTGGCCGACATATTCGACCAGCCCGTCGGCGAAGATCGGATCGTCATGCATCACCGGCGCGCAGTTGTTGTCGCCAGGCACATCGGCGGCTGTCATCACCGCGACCACGCCGGGCGCCTTGCGCACCGGTGCTAGATCGACCGCCGTGATCCGTGCGTGGGCCCGCGTACTCATCCCGAAGGCGGCGTAGAGCAGGCCGGGCGGCTCGGGCAGATCGTCGGTATAGAGCGCCCCGCCGCTGACATGCTTGCCGGCGCTGTCATGGGCCAATGACTGATGAACGCCGGTCTTGAGCTTGCCCTGCCTGGCCATTGGTTTGCTGTGCTCCCCTGGCCTTATCGCGCGTAAGCGAGTACCTGGAGCGGCATCGCCGCTCTGGCCGGCACCGCCGTCTCCAAATACATCCGCTGCAGGAGGTTCTTCGCTACCATCATTCGATAGTCCGCGCTGGCGCGCATGTCGGACATCGGTGTGAAATCCTTCTCCAGCGCCCGCATCGCCTGCGCCACCGTGCCGGCGCTCCATTCGCCGCCTTCAAGCGCCGCTTCGCAGGCCACGGCCCGCTTGGACGTCGCCGCCATGCCGCCATAGGCGATACGTGCCTCGCGCACCCGTCCGCCTTCGATGCTCACGCAGTATGCGCCGCAGACGGCGGAGATGTCCTGGTCGAAACGTTTTGAAACCTTGTATGTGTGGAAATGCCGGCCGGAGCGCGGTCTGGGCACACGGATCGCCGAGAGATACTCGCCCTGCTGGAGTGCGGTCTTGCGGTAATCGACAAAGAACTCGTCGAGCGGCAGCTCGCGCACCCGCCCGCCCCTGCGCAAGACCAGGCTGGCGCCGAGCGCGATCAATCCTGGCGCGCTATCGCCGATCGGCGAAGCATTGGCGATATTGCCGCCAACCGTACCGGCATTGCGGATCTGCATCGAGCCCAGGCGGCGGAAGAGCTCGGCCAGGTCGGGATAGGCGCCGCCGACCGCCTCGAACGCGTCCGAGTAGCTGGCTGCCGCACCGATCTCGATCTCGGTTTCGCTCTCGCGGACGTAAGTCATGTCGCGCACCCCGCCCAGATAAATCAGCGTATCGAGGTCGCGGTGCTGTTTGGTCACCCACAATCCCACATCGGTGCCGCCGGCGAGCAGGCAGGCTGTGGGATGCGCCACGACGAGGTCGGCCAGCGCATCCTCGCTGACGGGTGCGAAATAGCGCCGTCCATTGCTTCGCGCGGGCGCTTCCAACTCCAGCGTTTCGTCGCGCGCGATCGATTTCAGCAGCTTTACCGTCGCTTTGGCGCGCTTGTCGAAGCGGTCTGTCCTGCCATAGCCATGCATCACCAGGCCGGCATCGATGATCGGCCGGTAGCCGGTGCAGCGGCAGAGATTGCCCGCGATCGCATCGTTGATTGCCGCCCGGCCGGGAGCGGGATCGCTGTGATAGAGCGCGAAAAGCGACATCACGAAGCCCGGTGTGCAAAATCCGCATTGCGAGCCATGGGTGTCGACCAGCGCCTGCTGCACCGGGTGCAGCGCGCCATCAGGCCCGCGTAAATCCTCGACCACCACCAACTCTTTGCCGTCGAGCACCGGCATGAAAAGGATGCAGGCATTTACCGCGCGGTAGCGCAGCGTGCCGCGCATAGGACCATCATTGGCCAACTCACCAAGCACCACCGTGCAGGCCCCGCAGTCGCCTTCCGCACAGCCTTCCTTGGTCCCGGTCTTTCGTTCGTGCTCGCGCAACCAGTCGAGCACGGTCATGTTGGGATCGATATCTCGCAGCGTGCGGACCTTGCCTTGGAATACGAACCACACCGCGCCCGCCACCGCTCAGCTTCCCCGATAGGTCGAGTAGCTCCAGGGCGTGACCAGGAGCGGAACATGGTAGTGCGCACCGATATCGGCGACGGCGAAACGGATCGGGATTTCGTCGAGGAAGGCCGGCTCGCTCAGATCAAGTCCGGTTTCGCGGAAATAATCGCCGGCGCGAAACACCAGCTCGTATTGACCGACCTTCAGATCGGCGCCCTCCAACAATGGCGCATCGCTGCGGCCGTCGCCGTTCATGGCGATGGCCTTCAGTTTTTCGAACTTGGGGCTCAACGCATAAAGTTCCACACGCATGCCCACGCCGGGCACGCCGCGCGCGGTGTCGAGCACATGCGTGGTCAGGCGGCCCATCGCTCCAGTCCACGATTCGAGCGATCACCCCTGCCGCTTTGCGGGGGAATTTTTCGGACGCGTTCGATCACGCCTTCCGCTCTCCCGTTCTTCCATCCCCGGCCCGG
>Ga0307378_10000663_pt1 | contig 59261 bp, 25 predicted proteins | sample UN1MG_FD_202238 | JGI IMG/M metagenome (GOLD analysis project Ga0307378, IMG submission 202238) | Soil microbial communities from Risofladan, Vaasa, Finland - UN-1 | ecosystem: Environmental > Terrestrial > Soil > Coastal area > Acid sulfate soil | place: Finland: Risofladan, Vaasa | collected... | reverse complement strand
ATCGGTATCCGTGCGATAGCCCTTGAGCTTCTCGTAGGTCGCCTTGAGCGCGTCGTCCATGCACTTCCCTTACCCCGGCCACCGGGTTTTGGAACGCCTATATGATGAAACCGAGGACAGACAGCACAAGGCCCCCGTTTGGGGACCCGATGCGCTTCTCGGTCAGCAGGTACTCAAGGTAGCGGCTGATCTTGGAAACAGCTTGTTGCGCATCCGGTGTGCTGTCGTTCGGAAGCCGTAGAGTGTCCGCGTGCTTCCGCGCCACCGGCCAACCCGCCTTGATGTAGTGTTTCTGCAAAAGAGGGAGGAGGTTGCGCTTACTCCAGTCAGCGAGATCGGACAACACCATGTCCTGTGCGAGATCGTTGGTGGACGGCTCCATGACCTCGTAGGGGACAGTGACCCCTGCCTTGGTCAGAATCCGAGCGGCAAGGAGAAGAACACCCTTGTCTGAGGCCACGATAGAGGGCCACAAGTGCGGACGCCCAAGCAGCCAGCGTGTGTATTTCGGATCGATCCCCGCATCTTTCGACGCCTTGTCGATCTGCCGTTCGATGAGGGGCGCGGTGTCAAGTACCCGAGGCATGTAGAGACGAAACAACTCACGCGCTCCGTCGTTCATCGCCGCCATCATCTGCGCCCGAAGGTCAATGGGGAGCTTCAGGGCAGGGTTTGCCATCGCGTTCTTGTCGGTCATCTTCAGCCCTTTGGAGTAAGATCGAGGACGGCTCGTCCAGGCCCATCAATTGTGAGGGCCGCGCCGGTAGCTGTCTTGGTCGAGTACACCTGCCCAGAGCAGACTATAGCCAAATTCTGCCCTGGGACGACGATGTGGCCAATAGCGCGGTCCTGGGGCTTCGGCTGAGTCGTCCCCATCTCAGCGAGCCGCACGGCGGCATCGGTCAAAGGCATCGAATCCAATCCCAGACGCTTCAGTCCGGTCAGGCTACGGTGCGCCAATTGGCCGTCGATGGGGCCGACGTTAACACCGACACGGTGAAGCTGTGCCTGGACAAAGCGCTCCGTCGCCCGATCGCCCTTCCACGTCCCCACATCGGCCTGAGCAGCAGCGCACATCGAGGGCCACGCCTCCTCGCCCCGACCCTCGCCCATGAGGTGATCGTAGAGGATCTGCCACGGTCCGAGACAGTGGAAGATGGACTCCCCAAGCGTGAGGATCGGATAGCGCTGTTGTGGGGTGAACCCACAGGGGATGGCGAGAGCCCAGAGCACGGCGAGAGCGTGCATCGCTTCCTTCTCCTTCTCGACCTCGGGCTCATCGAATTCAAGGACGAGGTTCACCCAACGTCCCGTGTGCTTCATCGACCATTCGGAGAAGCGCTCCCTCCATTGCAGGTCGTCCACGCCGCCGAGGGGGACGGTTTTCACGAGCAAGCGGAGGTTGCCGCGGTCGGCACAGCGCATCTCAAGCTGACGAAGGGCCTCTGCGGTGTCCGCCGTGATCGAACCTCCGCGTGCATGGACTAGGCTGAGTCTCTTCATCGGTTCTACTTACTCGTAATGGCGACCTCTACGGTCAACAATGTCGAGGCCGCGGACGCGGCGACCTCAATTGTGGAGCGGACAACGCGCAAAGGGTCGGCCAAAAGTGGCTTCTCTAGCAGATCTCGGATGGTTCCGGCCATAGCATCGTATCCGAGCCAGTACGAGCCATCTCCCGCCTCTCTCAGCGCGTTCAGGACCACGGCCGGCTCCTCGCCCGCGTTGGAGACGAGCGCCCTCACGGGCTCCCTGAGCGCCTTGACGACGACCCTCTCGCCCTGCCCGAAATCGCCATCTGAGAACCCGATCTCCTCCAGCACCTCCGCCGCCGCGAGGTACGCCATTCCCGCGCCGGGAACCACGCCCTCGTCCAATGCAGCGCGAACCGCGTGCAACGCATCCTCGATCCGCCCACGGCGCTCCTTGGCCGCTGCCTCGGTCACTCCGCCAACACGGAGGACACAAAACCCATCGGCGAGCTTTGCGATCCGTTCGGACAGCCGATCTCGGTCATGGTTGTGCTCGGTTCGGTCACGTCGGACCTCCAACGTTCGGATCCGATCTTGGATCGCAGGGAGGGCGTCATCGAAAGCGACAAGCGTGCTCTTGTGTGCGCCAACCCGAACCTGCTGCAACGACCCGAGCCATGCCGACTCAAACTTGGCCAAGGACATGCCGGCGTTCGTGTCCACGACGACCGCTTGGCTGAGCGCGGCAATGTCTTGGAGGTGGTCCATCTGGAAAGGCCCCCTCCCCGGGCCCTTGATCGCGCAACACTTGAGCACGTCTTTCCCGTTGTTCGTCACCATCGTGGCGAGAGCTTCTCCGTAGACGCCTTCACACACGACGAGCAAAGGAAGGTTGCCAGGAACCTGCGACGCGGCTTCCATCATCGGAACGACCTCGCTGAATTTCATCAAGGGTTCCGCAACGACGGCGACGAGACACACGTCCGCTTTCCACTCGTCCCCGAATTCCATCGACACCCACCCTTGACTGATCTCGACCCCGTGCTTCGACACAAGCTCAATGCCTACGCCCTTGCCGTCCTCGATCACGATCATCCCCTTCGACCCGACAAGCATGGTCGCCTCGGCCAACGCGTCAGCAATCTCCACGTCTCGCTTGGTCGTGTGAAGTGCCACCTGCTGAAGCGTGTCCTCATCTTCCACAGGCACCACAAGCTGCCCTACTACCTCCGACGCGATAGCTGCCGCGTGCTGCATCCCCTTGGCAAGCTCACCGGGGTCCGCACCGGCCGTGATCCGTTTATGCCCCTCGTTGATCATCGCGCCTGCGAGCAAGGCCGCGGTGGACGTACCGTCCCCGACCTCTTCATTGACGGTGATGCACGCACGTCGGAGCATCTGCGCTCCGAGGCGTGCGACGGGGTTCGCCGGACTGACCTCGCACGCAACCGTAACGCCATCTCGTGTCGCTAGCATCCCGAAGGATCGGTCGAGCATGACGACCCCGCCGGTCGGCCCGTAAGTGACACGGACGACCCGCGATAATTCTCGCGCACCTCGGACTAGACGTTCTCGCGCCTCCGCTCCAGTAGCGATCTTAGAGGAGCTTGACGTGCCGCGCCGCAATCGCTTCACCTTGGGATTCTACCCGAGTAGCAGCATCTTGCGCCTGGTTCATGGGAGTGTCTCAACTTCTCCCAGGCGGTAGCCGATAACGCGCCCCTTACGGTCCTTCACCTTTTCGCCGGGCCTTTCGTTGTACATGGCCTCGGCCCCTGCGTCGTCAAAGTGCATGATCGGCTTGCCCTCGCCAGACCATGCGGTCCAGCCATCGCTCTCTTGACGGGTGATGTATCGAATTCGATCATACGGGTCTACAGGCGCGTCTGAATTCGGTGGAGGGCCTACGAGAGTCCCCTTCCAGGCGGCCTCCCGTTTGAGGCTGGAGCGGGTCACGCTGGAGACAACCTCTGCCGACGGGGGTTCCCCGAAGGCATAGCCGTCACGGATCGCGCAGTCGAGGGACTCGTTGACCTCATCGAGCGGGCGTTCGATGAAGATGGATGGCGGATGCTCGCGTATGTGCCCCTCACGCAGTGTGGCGGTCCAGCCCGGGAGCACGATGGACTCCTTGGGCGTCACGATGGCCCAGAGAAAATGCCCGTTCTGGTGGAGAAATACACCCCACCCCGGGTCCAACACACTCAAGGGGGTTCCGCGGGCTGCCGTCAGGGCCTCTACATTGCGGACGTACACGGCTTCCCTTACGCCAAAGGCGCTTGGAAACGTGCAAGCTCCTCGATTGTGAGCTTCGGAGGCGAAACTCCGGGCTCGACCTCGACCTTGGTCGGGGTCAGGGCGTCCGAAACCTCGCGCCAGTCAATGCCAGCCTTGTGCGCGCTCTCGCGGAGCTTGCGATCGAATCCCACATCCGCGGTCTCAAAATAGATCTCGTTGGTGCAGGAGGTGTCGGCCTCGTAACACTGGATGGTGATCGATTCCACGTCGTGCAGCATGTGAAGCAAGGCTCCGGCCTTCTTCCTCGCCGTCTCCGCATCCCAGGCGTACTCACGAGTGCTGTGTAGGCCCTTCCCAGGCGGGCGGTACTTCGCCACCACCTCGTAATAGCGTGGGGCGACAGCGTACTCAACACGGCGGCCGTTGCGGACACGACGGATGAAACCAACGAGCTTGCCGAGCGGTTTATCCTCGCAGTCGTACCAGTGGTACGCATCCGCCGGCCACTCGTAGACGTGCGCGCGGTCCTCAAATTTATCGCCAAGGGCGACATAACCCGGCTTCACATCGAGGCTGTTCCAGCACTGCCGCGCGCGCTCAAGACGAGCCGAGGTCAGCGAGTCGTCAGGGTCGCGGGGAAGCCGTTGCAGGAACTTGAGAAGCGCGACCGGGGTGGCGATGCCGCCCATGCTGCACTGTTTGACCGTCTTGCGAACTGTGTAAATGTAGATCCCCATGTGTCCTCGCTATCGAGGACGTTGGCCGAGAGGCAATCGACACCGCGCGAATTGCGGAAGGCCGCCCCCACTTCGGGAACGGCCTTCCTTGGCTAGCTACCGTGGTAGCTACTCGCTCTTTTCCTTCTTCGGCCCGAGGATGTGCTTTCCAAGCATCCCCCACAGACCCGAGGCGGCAGCACCGGCCATGACGCCTGCGAGCACACGCTCCATCGTGATCTCCCCGCCAGAGGCGAGGGTGTCCCCGACCACAGCGATAACGCCGAGCACCATCGAGACCCACGGGACCGCGGACGAAGGCACCTTGTCCATGACGCCGAACTTTCGGCCGGCTCCAAGCAGAAGCATGATGATCGCGGACACCATCAGAGCCCACTCGCCAGAGCGAGCGGCCGAGACAGCAGCTTCGACATGATCGCCGAGCTTCTCGTCTGCGGCTGCGCCGTCGGTGTCTCCACCATCGGTGCCATCGGTGCCACCTTCAGTACCAGCTTCTTCAGCCTTGGCTTCAGCCTTGGCTTCAGCCTTGGCTTCAGCCTTGGCTTCAGCCTTCTCCTCGGCCTTGGCCTCGGGTGCGGGGGCATCTGCCTTTGCATCGTCAGCAGCCGCGGCGGCGGGTGCAGTTCCAGCGTCGGGCGGTGCCGCGAGAGCCAGAGGTGCGGTGAATAGGAATGCCGCCACGAAGGCGATGAGGAACGAGAATCGTTTGGTCATTGGTTGTCTCCCCTGTTTTGCAGAATGGCGGCGACGAGAGTTGCCTTCGGATCGGAAGCCTTGATCTCCAACCGCTCTTGTTTTGCGTAGAGTGCAAGGGTGGATGCCGGGAGCCCGAATAGGTACTCACGGTCAAAAGAGTGGATTTCGACGCGCGCCTGTAGTGATCGTTTCGGTATAGGCCCAGGATTGACCGCGCCACGCGGCGAAATGGCCTCTGCACTGTAGATTTTGGGCTTTCCGAGCCTTGTGAGGCTGTTTCGGACTCTTCCGACCTGAGCCTCGGAAAGCCCCGGATCCCTTAGTGCCTCGACCAACTGTGCCTTGTATCGCACAAGATACGGCCGGCGAACCTTCATGTCGATGTGCTGTTGCGACAGGTGGTGCATCAGGTCAGATCCTACCCGCCGCGCGAGGTGAAACGGGCAGCCACCCGTTTGATCGAGGCGCGACGACCACGCATCCGGTCCCGTAGCATCCGCTTCGGGTGCCGGGGGTCATTTTGAGACGCAATGCCCTCAAGATTCTAGCTCCTTCGGAGAAGGGAGGCTGCGTCGGGTGTCTCGCCCGCCGGGGAGCTTGTTCTTGAAATCAAGCCGGGCCGACGGCGGCCACCCGTTCGTCCGCAGCTTCTCCAGCTTCTCGATACGGAGAGCAAGTTGAGTAAGGTCTCGCGGGGTCACAGGCTACTCGCTGTCGCGGCCCGGGAACGGGGCAAGAGGCACCGTTGCGGGGTCTGGGGTGACGCGTGTGCGCCCCTTCCACATGGGCTTGCCGTTGAGGCGGTAGCGGTCGGAGGCGGCTTCGCCTTCGCCGAAGCCCGTCGGGCTGATCACGCCGTCGAGGGTGACGCCGTTCTCGCGGGTGCGGCCGTCTCCCAAGATGCCCGTGGTGACGACGACCATCTGAAGCTCGTCACCTTCCGTGGTCACATCAGCAGTCGTGAAGGCGCGCTCGGTGAGGTTGCGAACGAGCAGAGCCTTGCATGCGAGCAGGCCGCCCTTGAGGACCGGGTTCAACGGTTTCTCCAGGGAGCCAGACACGTAGTCCACCGGACCACCGGGGTTGCGACCGCCGAGTACGAACAGGGAGCCGCCACCGCGGAACAGACGGAAGCGCTTGGAGCCTCCAGGGTTGAGATCCTCATCGAAGGCGCTGTACTGGAGGATGGCCCCGTCCCCCATGCCGATCAGATCGCCAGGGGCTCCGGCAAACCGGGTGAATTCCTCGCCACCACTCCGGGTGAGGGGCAGGAGGTTCTGGACCGGACGGATACCGCCGAGGGTGGTTTGGACCGCACTCGCATTGTCGCCGAGCGGGTTCTCCCCGATGAAGTCCGAGTCTTGGAAAAGGATGCCGAGCGGGAAGCGCTCGGTCATGCCCGTCAGATGGATCTGCGTCGTGCCGTTGCCACCATTGACAGGGAGGTCAAACCCACCAGCCAGGAAGCAGTCGGTGAAGGTCGCGTCAAGACCGACCTCGCCCGCCACAGGCTTGCGGAGGCTCATGTTCACCGTGTCGGTGATCGAGACGCGGATGCCGTTGCCTTCGGCACCGACGACCCGCGAGACGAGACGAATGACTTGATCGTCAATGTCATTCCGAGCGACCAAGGTGTCCGCGAGTCCGGTGCGGGCGGCGATCTTGTCGGTAAGCTCCTTGGCGATCACAACCTCATCGGGCGAGGACGCATCGAACTTGTCCTCGTCCACAGTCACACCGTTGTTGGCGATGAAAGACACGAGGTCGCCGTTGAGCTTCTTGATCGTCACCGTCGTAGCGTCGGCTGCGGGGAAGTACGTCATGGCCGTGCCATCGATCCGAAGGTCGATGAAGCCGCGGCTGGTGTTTTCCTTCTGGCCTTCACTGAAGGCACGAGCAAGAACCCGGTTGGCGGGTGAGCCAATCTCCAACGGAATGCGCGTCGCGCTGACAGGGTTGTCCTCGGTGTAGCCCACGTCGGTCACGGTGCCGGGGTACAGGCGTCCGCCGATGTTCCCGGTGCCGAGCGTCATGTAGAAGTCCAGCGACGCCATGACCTCAAAGGAACGCGCGTTCGGACGTTCGGGAATCTGCGCCCCTTCGCCGTCGTACTGCTGAATGTCGTCGCCCACGGCGAAGGCATCAGAGACAGCGATTTGACCGTAGCGGTGTTCGTAGTCGCTGTTCGTCCGCACGGAGCCCGCACGACTCATGTAAGGGTCGCCCTGATAGACGGTCCTGTTGTACGCGATGTAGACCCGAGAGGAGTCAGGGGCCGCGTGCGGGATCGTCATGCGGATGTTCTCAAGCTCGGGGTTATCCCCGTCCGCGATCGTGGCGCCCACGCCGTTGTGGCGACGAGCCATGACGAAGTTGTTCTTGTTGATGAAGCCTCGGGCGAACCCGAAGGCCGTAAACTCGACAACGTACTCCAGATCCGAGAACTCCTCGTCCGCGACATAGTTCGGAGACCGTGTAATGTCGATGGCGTTCGACGGCACGACATAAGTGTGGTCGTCGTCCCCGCCCGTCAGATCCCGAGCGCCGTCCTGAAGGATGAACAAGGTCTGCTTGTCGGCATCCTTGCGGAGCAGGTTGACCGCGCGGTTTGCCAACGGCGTCACGCGATCCGTATCGAAGGAGACCCCACCCTTGCCCACGTAGTCCCGACGGTCGTAGACCGCGACGAGACGAGAGATTCCGATATACGGGGGAAGCTGGATGCCGTCGATACCAACCCCGAAATCGGAGGACACGACGGAATCGATCCGATTCGTGATTTCCTCAGCAAGTGCCGTGGTCGTTCCGATAGCCGAAAGGAGGCGTCCCTGGTAGGCCGGGGTCGTGGGGCCTGTGACGGTCCCATACTGGCCGAACAGGAAGCCACTGGTCGAGCCCGTCTGCGCCAAGAAGCGCGTGACCAAGGTGCCACCCGTCGAGTTGTCCCCACCACCGATCACGTTGAATACCGGATTGGTGAGGTCGGTGCCGTCCGTGAACAGGTGATTGATACCCGCCAAGAAACGGCCCGTCCCGAAGGTCGGCCCTTGGTCTTGGTAGAACGGAATGTCCTGCCGGCCGAAGCGCGGCATAAATTCCTGTGGCACGACGTAGCCCATCGCCAGACCCGGCGTGAAGATGGCGGCGTCGTCCTTCGGGCCGTCCCAGCCGTTCGGGATCAAGGCCACCGCCGGGTAGCCGGTCGGACCCAACAGCGAGGGAGACGCGAACGTCGTGAACCCCTGCATGGTCATGCCAAGGTCTTGGTACGGACGCAGAAGGAGCGTCTTGGACCCGCGGTCGATGAACGCCTCGTTCTCGCGGTCGATCTCGGAGAACAGGACCACATTGCCGCCATAGTTGGGGGCGTAAGGCTCGTGTTGTCCAAGGGCCGCCAGCCGGTTCCACACCTGGATGTGGGTCGGCGTGAAATCCACCTCGGGAGGGGCACCCGGGGCGCCCGTCGCGTTCGGGAAATCTGTGTCAAGGTTCGCCGCGGATTGGCGAAGCAAGGACACGTTGGGCTGCTGAATCGCCACGCGTTCGATCTGATCGGGAACGCGAGCCGTCGCACCCCGGCCAGGGTGGTATTGGAGCGTCAGATTAGCGACACACTTCTCGTTGAAAGGAGCCGCGAGGGTCCGCCCCGCAATCGTGAAGGGATTGATGTTGGCTTCGTTCCACGGGTTCGCGGCCCCACCTTCCAACGCCTCGATATCGGTCAACGTGATCGTCATGGCCGATGGGCCACCGGCTTGTCCCAAGCCATCCTCCGCATTGGAGTACATGGAGCGGACCTGCAAGCTCACCGCGTCGGTCGAGGTGGTGTCGAAGGTGGTGACGCCTTGGCTCAGGAACCGCACACGGAGTCGGTTGGACCCACCCGCGGTGGCCTGAGTCATGCCGCCCGTGCCTGCACCGATCACTTGGAAGGCACCGTTGTTGGCCTCGGCTTCGATGTCCCCGTACAGGATCAAGTACAACTCGGAGGACGAACCCGTGCGGTCACGCCCACCTGCGGTGATCATGTCGTAGAGCGTCCGCTGTCCGCGAAGGAGCGGGAACGAGAGCGGAGGCTCTGGGGCAAGCTCAAACTCGCCATTGGAGTCGAGCGTGAACCAGTCATTGAGTGCGTCGAAGTCGAAGCCTGGAAGCTCGATCTCACCCTCGCCAGGAGGGATAGTGCCTGCGTCAGTGATGTTGTCGTGGAGCGTCGCCGAGGCGATGCCTGACAGGTTCAGCGAGGACTCGACTATGCCGCCGAGCACGATGAAGGGCTTCTCAAAATTGAGGAAGCTGAGCGGGTACATCGGACCCGGGTGCTCAGAAGGTGCCTCTCCAAAAGCTGCTGGGGTGAGCGCCTGGAGACCCGCACCGCCCGTTACCGTGCCGGTGTTGGCGTTGTCGCTGCTGACCCAGCGCAGGGTCACAGGGCGCTGGCGGCCCGTGTCGGGGTCGTCCTGTCGCGCAACGAAATGCTCCTTCGGCATAAGGAACCGAACCGCACGGGTGGACCCGTCACGGAAGGTCTTGCGCGCGCCCACGTTGCCCGAGTCTCCTCCGATGTACTGGAAGATCGTCGTGCCGTTCTTGAAGCCGGGCGTCGTGTTGTTGAGGTTGTTCATAAAGCCGCCGGGCTTGAAATCAGCCCCAGCGTCCCAGAACACCAGATCATCGAAGGTCTGGATGAACCCGTCATTCATCGTGCCGTCGTTATCGAGCAACGTCGTCACGTCCGACTGCATCGTGGCAGCATCGGAGAAGATGGTACGGATCCCATCGGGCCCGTCCATCGCTTCGGTGCCATTCGGCACCGCCGTTGCCCCATCTTGGAGCAGGTAGTCAACCTCATGGACCGTGACACCCTCAGTGTCGCCCGAGGGCACGCCGGTCTGCTTCCACGTCGAGCGCAGGCGGTTCTGCATGAGCGCGCTGACGTTGTGGAGGAGGAGACGTTCGTAGTCCCAGTCGCCGAAGTTCACACCGCGGCGCATGTCGAACACGTCGTCCAGGTGGATCTCGTCGGCAAACTTGCCGTCGGGTCGCGTATTGAAGAACGTGATCGAGGTGCCCGTGCCAGGGGTCACGGGAGCTTCTCGGCCCGAGTGGAAGGTGGGATCGGAACCCCATTGTCCACGACCGTTGGCCGGGACGCGGACACGAGCGGGGTTCACCGTCGTGTCGATGGAGTCGATGGCGATCACCTCATCGTCAATGACCATGAAGGTGTTGGTGAAGGAAATACCGTCGTCGTCAAAGCCGGACCCCACAAGGCCATCAACCTCGACCTCAGTGAGCACGGAGAATTGCTCGCCGGGCATATCGTCCACAAGAGCGGCGGTCGTCAGTAGCCGCGCACCGTCCCGGGGGTCCGTGAGGAGCGCCGACGAGGGCGTGCGGTTGAACGCGCCGTTCTGGTTCGGGTTGCCCGCTTGATTCACCGCGACGTAGGGCTGGTTGTTCCGGCGGAAGATGCCGCACATGGGGATGGCCCAAACGTAGCCATCGATCGTGCCGAAATCGTTAGCAGGGTCGCCGTCGCCTGCACGCCACAGGCTTGGGTCGCCAAGCTCCTCGCGCATGTTCTCCCACACCGCGTAGGCTTGGGCCGAAGGTCCCGTCAAGGGGCCCTGAGCGCGAACGTTCGGGTCGTCCAGACCGTCGGGGTATACATCGAGGGCCGGACTCACACCGGCTCCTGAGCCCTGTCCGACGACACGGATGCGGTACTGAAGCTGAACCCGCTCGGTCGTCTCAAAGCCGATGGCCGGGTCGGTCAGGTCGTCGTTAATGTTCGTTTGACCGAATTCGACGTTGCCGTAGGTGTAGATCTTGTCGGCGCTTGGCTTGTTTGCCGTGGAGTCGTTGGGGGCGACGTTGACCCTCCACACCTCAAGGAACACGAAATCGATCCGCGAATCGGAATCGGGGGGAGGATTGAGGGCGACGATGTTGTCCGTCGCACCTGACTCGGCGTTGTTGGTTCCGACAACCGGGACGAGCCAACCGTTGACGTTGGCCCATTCGATCGGTGCAAGCTCCTCGACACTCGTGTCCAAGCGCTTCTGCTGTCCGTAGCGAAACTGGTTCGCGTTGAGGGGGTCCGTAACGAAGGCGTCGAGCGGACGAGTGGGGTCAAGGAAGAACCCCGATGACATTTGGCTGCGAACCCACTGCGCCACAGTCTCGTTCTGGATCTGCTGAAGCAGGTTGTGCTCCGAGTCGAGCGGAGGCTTGCCGCGCTGGTAGACGACAAGCTGAAACTGCCGCATTGCTGCGGATAGGGTGCGCGATGTACCGTTGCCAAGATCAGCCATTTGGGTTCCTCAAAACATCACCGAGTAAGCAGCCACGTACTTTTTTCCGGTGGGGTTGTTGTTCTTGAACGCAATCCGAAGCAGGGTGCCCGGCTCGCAGAAGGCGATGGGCACAAGCCGTTGGACCTCCGTGTAGGTCGCGCCATCGTTGATCGACAGGAACACCTGTAGGTCCGCGGGTTCCTGATCTGTTTCGATCAGACGGCGAAGTGCAGGGGCGTTCGTCCCCGCCTGCGCGCCAAAATCAGATCGTATGTCCTCGGTCGTCTCAAACTCGTAGAGATACCAGTAGACAACGAATTCGTCGGCGCCAACCACGAGCCCACTGATCGGATCAACCGTCAGCGGGCCAATGTCGATAGTGTCCGTGACCAGGACACCCGGGCGGGTGGGGGTCACGCTCGTGTTGGCGGGGAGCACGGCCGTGGTGTTGGCGGCTTGTCCGCTCGTAAAGGGTCCTCCGGTCTGGCGGCCCACCTGCGCGCGAGTAACGTGTTCCTCCGTGGGAGGCATCCCTTCGACCAACACAGCGGTCAAATCGAGGTCGTCCACGTCCGCAGCCGTGATCAGGGGGTTGAACAGGATATTCTCGTACTGCGGGAATTGGGCCAGCAGGCCGGCGTAGGACTGCGCCACAACCGATCCCGGGTTGGAAGCAGGCACCACAAAAGAATCCGAATTCACGTAGACCGTCACGGCCTCTGGGATCGGAACCGAGTATTTGCCGTTAACGGGCTCCCCCTCACCAACAAGCGGGGTTTTCTCCACCTGTAGGATCTTGTTTGAGGGGTAATCGATCAGGACGCGCATCGCGGTTCACTCTACCTGCGCCTGTGGCACAGGTGTCCTACTTGGAGCCGTCCTATAGGCGGGAAAACGCTGCGCTAGCAGCCCGAATTAGGAGGAGAAGCCACCTTCTTGGACGGACCACTCTACAGCCGTGTTGAGGGTGTAGGTCGTCGTGCTGCTTGAATTTCGGAGAGTCAGCCGAATGTCGTTGCCGGTAGCGGCGACCGCGAAGAAGAGATCCGCGACAAACGTGGGGTTGGTCCCCGAGGAGTTGCCTTCGTGGCTCGTCAGCGCGGGGGTGGTCACAACTGAGACGGTCCCTCCCGCACGGTAGGCCGCAGTTTGGATCACGGCGCTGATGAAGTCGTCGTCCACGACGCTGTTCTGCGCCGTCACATGGAGCTTGACCTTGAGGTTCCGACCGTTGGTATCCAGCGTGCCGAGCGTCACCATGTCGAGAACCCCGCCACCGGAGGGCGAAGTGAACTGGACACCGTAGGTCTGACTCACCCTCTCAGAGCCCGCGAACCCGCTCGTCGTGCGAATCTTAACCAGACCACCATCCGTCGTGAGGTTAATATCGCCCGGGGTCCCTGTGGGAGACCCACCCGCCGTAATGTTGACGGGACCACCGAGGCCGGATCCGGTTGCGTCCTTGGCCGTGATCACTACGCCACCGCCGTTACCGGAGGTCGCCCCCGCGTTGCCCGCCAGAACGAAGGCGTAGCCCCCGTTGCCAGTGGCGCCGCCGTTACCCGCTTGAATCGAAGATTGGGCCCCGGCTCCTGCTCCGAAACCGATTCCAGCGATGAGGTCGGCGCTTCCCCCAGCAGTGGTGCCCGAAAGAGCGTTGCCTCCACGAGCAACAAAAGAGCCATTGCCTACAACCGAGTTGCTAACTGTGACCTGGGCTCCGTCCCGTGCCGCCGTCCCCTGGGCTTCCAAGTAAACACTGGGACCTGTTGAATCGCCTGTGATGGCGGTCTGAGTGCCGCCAAGGATCTGGAATCGTCGGGTCGCATTTCCACCGTGGAGCGACTGGCCTTTGCCCGTGATCCGAACCGTCCCTTCGGTGCCGCTTCCAGTGCTTCCGGGCGTCAGGAGGATGTTGCCGCCGTTTCCGCTTCCCGCCGCCGTACCCGCAATAAGCGCTACGTCCCCCGAAGTGCCCGCCGACGCAGCATTCGTGACCGACCCCGTGCCAAGGATCAGGTCCCCGGTGTCACCCGAGACAGCGTTGGCGTTGGCTCCGGTGTTGACCGTCAGGTTTCCGGTGTTCGTTGCCGCTCCGGTCGTGAAGGTCCGAAGCTCAAGGACACCACCCGCGAGGCTGTTCTCCAAAGTTCCTGTCGCCGAGCTTGCGAGGTCGAGACTGACCGTGTTTGCGAAGGGGGATTTCCCGATGACGACAAACGCTCCCGAATCGGATTGGAAAAACGTGCCATCAGCATTGACGACCAAGTTGTTCCCACCCAAAACGTTTAGGGAGAGGTCAGCGTCGGAAGAGGTGACGGAGGCGGTGGAACCCGTCACGCTCACAGTGCCATCGGTGCCTGTGCCCGCCGCGATCCCCCCCGCCAAGATCAAGTCGCCACCGTTCCCTGTGCCGGCCGCGCTTCCGCCTTGAAGGGTGAGCGGCCCTCCGAGCGAGGTAGACCCTGCGCCACCGCGGACGGTCAGCCCCGCGCCCGTTCCCCCATCGACGCCGCGCACGGCCTGGGCCGCGGACACCTCAATGTCGCTGGCTCCCGAGGTGTTCCCGACAAGGAGGACCGCGGACAGGCTTGAGGCGGTGGCCGGAGATTGGATCCAAGCGGTGCCGTTGTAGGCCCACATCGAATAGTCGCTCAGGAGAATACAGCAGTCGCCGTCGTTGACACCCGACCCAAAACCGACGTGCGTGTCCCGCTCAGTTGCGTCCGCAAAGGTCCATTTTGTACGCTTCGTTGCCATGCTTCTCCTGCCAGGAAGGCCCTACTCGGACCGACCTATAGGCAGGAAAACGCAGCGAATTAGCTAGCTGCATACCCAGGAACGGCGAAATACTCCACCACAGCCTCAACCCCTTGGGTGAAGGTCGCATCATCGATCGCCTGCAAGGAGATCGATGCCCCTGATCCAAAGAAACGGAACACGGTCGATTGCGTCGTTGCCAAGATCGTCTCAGCCTTTGCCCACGTTCCAAAGCTGTAGGTCCACACCTCTTTCAGTATGGCAACCTGCGTAGTCCCGGTTGGGGAAAAGCGTTTCCGCGAAATACGGGCCTCAACGATGATCTGGTTCCCGCCGCCGTTGGCCGAGGCTCCCCACGTGTAGATCGGAGCGCCGATGTTCGTCCACGTCAAGCCGTCGATGGGCGAGACTGTCCCCTTACGGGCAAACTTGCCGTACAAAGGTCCGCCATGAAAAGGAGACTCGGGGGTCGGAGCGAACGCGGGACCCGCCAATGGAGTCGTCTCCGAGGTATCCCAGAACAGACCATCGAGCAAGCTGATGTAAGCGTTATTCGCGTTGCTGTTTGGCCCGTTGTCGAGGGCCTCGTCCCAGCGGAGTCGTCCCGAACCACCACTGCCAGAGGTGATCTGTGCCGAGCCGTCGATGAAAGGCGTGATCGTAGAGCCGAACCGGAGCGTGTTGAACCGCGCCGTGCTTCCGTAGGTCGTATCGAAGCGGTAGTCGTCAATGAAGAAACTGTTGTCGAGAGAGGCGGTTGCTACCGTCCGAACCTCTCGGCGCAACACGACCGTCATCGTTGGGCCGAAGACGGCAGGGGGGCCCGAACCCGTCAGGGACGCGACCAGCTTGAGGGTGTCCTGCCCCGGCGCGAAAGACTCGACCTTGGAGTAAGACCACCGCCCGATGGAGGTGGACCCGATGCCCCCGTCCAGAATTTCAACGATGCCTGTCTGTGGGCCTCCCCATGTCGTCGTCAGAACAAGGCCCGTAGCCTCATCGATCCAAGGAGGGCCCCCGAGGAAAGCCGTGGAGATGAGATCGATGGTGGACGTGATCCTGTTGGAGAACACATCCACGTGTTCGTCGTTGCCATCAGGATTGTGGACAGCCGCTCTAATACCCGGAGCGTTGGACTGCGGCTCACGGCTGTAGGGCACGCAAGAGGCGTACAGGATCACCTCGCCACGTGGGTTGTTCGGCCCGAGGAGCACGCCGTTCGGCACGATCTGACTGTCTACCCCGGCCGGCGGAGGATGGCTGAGCGTGACGACACCGTTGGAGTAATCGACCTCGATGTACTGCTTCTCCGTAATCGATCCGTCGATGACTGCTTCCAGCGAGTCGATGGGCCGATCAAAATCGGGCACCGGGTTTCCCGCAAGGTTGCCCTTCGCCGGATACAGGACCATGCGGAAGCCGAGGTCAAGAAGATTGCCCGGGTTCTCGCACTGAACCCCAGGAGCAGGGCCCCCTGCAACAGAAGCAGTCGGGATGGCTGCCCGATCCGCGCGGCCGGGAGAGGCTCCCGAAGATTGTGGAGCCGCGGAACCAAGACGCTTCTTGGCAAACCGCTCAACCAAATGGGGATCGATCAGGTTCTTGAGCCGTGCGGACTCCACCTTGTCGTGATCAAAATCCCCACGGAAGATCTCAGACACAGGGTCGTGGATCGTAAACCCCACCATGATCGTGGGGTCGCCCGCAGCCACCATCGTGACCTGCCCGTGGAACACTTGCCCGGTCAACGGCGGAACGTCAGGGACGTGCCGGATCGTGTAGTCGCTCCCCGTCACGTCCAAGACCTCAAACCACCCCAGGATCTTGGTGGTGTCTCCTGTTGTGAAGGACGCCGCGTCAGCGCGGTCCACGTGGTAAATCCGAATGATCCGACCAACATCAGTCGGGTCGGGTGCGAGAACGGCTTGGATCAGAGACGTGCCCGCGTCCGCAGCCGAAGGGCCGGGAAATCCGAGCTTCTCGATGATGCCCCCGGTCTCGCGGATCGGGAGGGGGATAGGCAGAGTTGCCTTGCCCATCCATGTCGCCCCGGTGCCCACAGGGGCAGCGGGGTCGTGCGACGGAAAACCGCCCTGAAGCCATGTGCCGTCTCCGCCGGTCCCCCCATCGTAAGGGGGGTAGTAGTCAGAAGCCGCCGAATTCATCGGCGAAATGACCTGGAACACCCGCTCGCGTCCCGGCCCTGCGCCCGATTCAGGGATGGCGGCAAGACGTGCCGCGTACGGAGTAAACAGTGTGACGCCTCGGACGGAGCGAGCGGCCGGAAGGTCGAAGTAGTCCGAGAGAGGCTTGTTCGGATGAAGTTCGATCCGAGCTTCGTGCGGCGCGTAGGGGCCGCCGTGAAGGTTGAAGAGGGAGGCGACGCGGAAGATTTCAGTGCGTGCCGTGTCCGCGTGAGCAGCGAGGGGCGTCATCGAGGCCGAGGTCGCGGGGTCGAGGGAACCGTCCATCTCCCCGTAATCCGTCACCATGAGGTACAGCCCACCGTTGGGCTCGTCGGCGTCTCCGATCGACCACGGTGGGGTGTTCCAGATCTCCTCGATGGTCAGTGCTGTCGCTGTCGCACCGTCGGGGCGAGGCGCTTGGAGCAGAAGGTCGCCGCCGTTGGGCCCACCACCGGGCAGAATCTCCCAGGTCCAATCCATCGCATCCGATTTGAGCGTCGGGCCGTAGGGCTCAAACACGATCGGGTTGCCAACAAGGGCCGGTCCCTTGATCGAGAAGCGGTTGGTCCTCCAGTTGTAGGGGACGAAATCAATGTCGGGAACACCACGGCGACCAAACTTGGACGTGCGGGGACGCGTCTTGGTCGGGAACGAGGGGTCTTGGGATTGGAGACCCAACGACTCGGGGCGGATGCCGGCCCCCCAGCCGAAATCGTAGGACGCGGCCCAAGAGCCCGAAAGCCCCTGGATAATGTCGTTGCTGAGAACCTGCTCGCTGTAGGTCGATTGGCCGCGATCAAAGTGCTCCTGCCACGGGTCAAGACCCGTACCAGTGTCAGATCGCTTTGCCAGCGCCTTGCGTAGACGCTCCAAGGTCTCTTCATCGAAATCTTCAAAATCAGCCATCAGGAAACTCCTCGCAGTACCTCGATGCCGATCAGACCGCGTACATCATTGGTGGTCCCGTCGGTGCCGCCCTGCTGGAAATTCAGCGAGGCCCCTGCCGCCTTCATAACGACCTTCACCATGACGGGCACTTCGCCGAAGCTGCTCTGGAAGAAGGAGGCTGCCGGCCCAACATTGATCAGCACCTCGCTATACCAAACTCCCGTCACAGGGTCGCGGGCGTCCCGGGTCGTCGGGCCGATCACCTTGCAACCCGCGCCATCATTGAGCGCGTCTTGCTTGGAAGGGCCCGCACCATCGGTACGCCCCATGTCCATCCAAGAGGTGAGGCCGGGCACCTTGCAGAAGATCGCAATCTCGTCGGAACCTCCGGGGGGAGTCCCTGCGGGATTCGGTTTCCATGCGAAATCGACAAGACGGAGGCCGCGGATGCGGAAGCGCACCAGCTTTGTTCCGGCGATTGCTTCGGGCGACGCGTCGCGGGTGTACCCCGCGTCGAAGATACGGATGTACCGGCGCGAGGGCTCGGAAGCCACGGTGTAGTCGAATTGTGGGGTCGTAATGTCCACCCCGAGACGCGGACGGAACCCGGCGGTGTAGTCGGTTTGCGGGTAGAGCAGGATGCCTGTTGAGGGAACGGGACCCACCACGCCGTCCGTGATCGGAGGGTTACGATCCGGCAACCCCGCTACCTGAGCGTCTGGTGTGACGAGCGGATCTGACCCCACATCGAGAAGGTGAATGTGGGCCTGAACCCACGATGCGGTTTGCGTCGGAGCGTCCGACCCAATCCGAACGGGGAGGTCAATCGGCGCGGATGCGAAAGGCAGCCCTGGGCCCGAAATGTTGCCCCGTGTGCCGTCCCAGGTGGGGTCGTGGACGGAGAACAGGTTGCTCGGCCAGTATCGGTACACCTCGTCCAAGAACCGCTCCTGAACGTCCTTGAGGGCCGTCTCCAGGCTTGGTCGGACGGGCGTAAACAGGGCGCCAGTCAGGAAGTTGCCGTAGGCTCCCGTGCCACCAGTGGGGTTGTGGTCGGTCGTGTGGAATAGGATGCCGTCGCCTGCCGGGCGGTCGAACAGAGTCTCCAAAGCCGTCTCCGCAGGGACCTCGTGGCCGAGCGGCTTGCGAACGAAGGATCGGATCCGAGCGTCGGTGGTGAAGTGGGGCACCGACACATCGCCGAGGAACGTCATGGGGTCGCCCGGGAACAGGGCGAGGGTCATGTTGTCCGCAATCGTGGGGCCGTTGGTCAGGTCGAAGGGACCGTGGCCGCTAGCAACGTCGAGAGTGTCGTAGCGGAATTCAAGCCGCTGGGCGAACTCGTCTCCGTCGAAGGAGGTCGTCGCCGAGGGCTCCACAATGTTCCCAGTCTCCGCGGCGAACATGCCGAGGTAAACGAACAACGGATACTGCCCCGCCATCCCCGTCGTGATCTCGGCGGGCGAGGCGGCCAAGCGACCAAGGTTGTAGTTGTAGGTCCAGACGCCGGGATCAATGATCAAACTCATCGAGTCGATCGTCCACTCGGAGCCGGCGGTGCCGGGCACGAAATACTGGACGCCCGAGATGATCATTACCTCGTCCGACGTTGCAGTGAACGTGTACTCCTTCGCGGTGGAGGTGATCAGGTTCGCAGTGGGGTCCTCCATCGTCGCCGCACGGATGACGTGGTAGCCCTCGGCCGTATCGAAAGGTGTGCCAGGGTCCGCGATGTTGTCGGTGCTCTCAGGGCTCGATGCGAACAAGAGAACCGGCTTACTCCACGTCTCGTATCCAAAAGTCGGATCGTCAGGTGCAATACCGTCACGAACGAACGCTTCAAAATCCGCTTCGCGCTTGAAGTGAAACAGGATCCACGCTCCTTGGTCGATAGGGTCAGGCGGGAGCGGAGCGTTCTGCGGAAACAGGAATTGGTGACGGTAACGGGCGATCTGGAAATGCCAGTAGTCGTCAGGGAGATTCGGGTAGTCACCCGCCTGAGTCAGATCGGTCAGGTAGTCGAGGGCAACGAGAGGCTTGGAGAAGTAACGAGGCTTCTCGGCATCCGGCGTGAACGTCGGACCCGACCCTGCCGTGTAGTCCTCCAAGTAGGGGAGACGGTAGCGGAAAAAGTTGTTGTCGTTGCCCGCAGGGGCGTAGGGGTCGCCGTCCTGGCCCAACGCGTTGGTCGTACCACCGAGGATCGGGATCCCGCCTGTCACTACGGGCACGCCTGCGCCGGGGTCTTGCCCGAGTCGAACCTGACCCGCGCTCGGAACCCCCACATCGAAGGGCGGCGGAAGGACAGGGCCCGTGCCTCCGACAAGACCCGTGTGAAGCTCGACCAGATCGTACTGGCCGCTGGCTCGTCCCGGGTACGCGAGAATGTCAGGGTCGCCTTCGCTGAAGATGCCACCCGGAGCGCCATCGCAGTTGTCCAAAAGGCCCTGGCCTAGACGAAGGGCGGCGGGGCAGCGGTCGGTCAGGTCTTGGGCGAGGAAATCGCCAATGTCACCGTCTGCCGGCCAGTGGATCAAGGCCAGCACTCCTCGATCGGATGGGTACACCATGCCCGAAAGCACGATGGGCCGGAACGCTCCACCAGCCGTGGGCATGAGTCGTGCCGTCTCGATCACCGGGCCGTCCGACCCGATTCCGCCGGCCACCCCTCGGGTGAAGCCACCTGCGTGGGCGAGTCCGAGACCACCACCCTTGTACGTGGGGTCGCCTGTCCCTGCGGGGTTCAGATTGAACGTCGCATCGTGGTGCGGGTCGTTGCCCGGCAGATCGAAAGGAGGCGCGTCGTCGGCGAATGCCGGAGCAAAGTGATAGTAGGGGTACACGTCCGCATCGGCGTTCGGTGTAGCGGGAACGGGCGGGATGACGTTGCCCCGATTGATGTGGCCGGCGTCGTTCAGCTTGAGGTGGCCCCAGTCAGGGATGCCGCTGAGCAACGAGCCGGTCAGCATTGTGCCGAGGTTGGTCAGGTACGTGCCGACGTAGGGGGGCCGGGGCGGGATGAGGCCCGAAAGCTCATCCAAATCCGACTGCACGTCGTCTCCGTCGTAGAAGCCCTGAGTCGTGGTCGTGCCGATCGCGGAAGCTGGGTGAGCGTCCTGCGGGTCGTCAACGTGAGCCTTGATCCCATGCTTGCCCCCGATGCCCGACGCGAGGTCAGGCGTGAACGAATTAGCGTCAACGCTGCCCTGGTTCGCCTTACCAGTACCGACCTTAATGTCCTTGGGATCTCCGCTGCGAGGCATCGTTATTCTCCGTTCCCTGCCGTCAGCAGAAGGCTCCGTGTGCGGTACACCCCGGCACAGGTTCGGTTGCCGGAGTCGGTGTCCACGAAGCGCACCGTGTTGTTCTCGTCCAACGCAGCCCAGCGAGAGATCACGACAAGCAAAAGCTCGTCCTTGCGATACAGCACGGAGTCAGCCCGCGCCTTCGCCAAAAAGGGCATGAAAACCTTATGGCGGACGACCCCGCTGAGAGGCTGGGAGAACACCGTGGGACGGTATGCGTCCTTGTTGATCACGGGATATGCCGCTCGGAACTCGGCATCCTTGAAAGGCACCTCGTCAATGTTCACGCCACCCATCTGGTACTCCTGCGTCCCATCCGCCTGAACGAAAGGATGCAGCGCGAGCAGGCCAGTCTGTGCGTCGAAATCATCGATCGAAATGTTCGCCGTCGCAGCGAAATACCACTCGCCGGGGAATTCATCGCCGGGGGCGGGAGGCACCGGAGAGGTGGACCCATCGTTGATCGGGATCTGGTCCAGCGGGGCGAAATACGGGAACGGAAGCTCCACGCTGCCCATGCCGACGGTGCCTGTCCACAACTCGCCAGCCATGACGAGAGGCTCGATCAGAAGCTCCTCTGGAAGCGGCCCGGTAGCACCCGTGTACGGGAAGTCGCTGACGCCACCCGTAGTCATGGTTCCTTCCTTCACACCTGCGGTCTGCGGGGCGTTGGAGCGGTAGTAGACACCGACCTGATAGCCCGCTCCCGCAGGACCGTAGTTCGGCACCGCATCTTGGGCGAAGAAGGTGACAGCCACTTGGGTCTGGCCTGCACCCGACAAGGGAACGGCAGAGCCTCCTCCGCTGTTGAGCAGCGTGACGAGACGTGACGAGGAGCCGTAATCGGTCAGGTTCGTGTTGATGGTACGACCACCCGCGTCCTGTTGATCAGTGACTCCGATGGTCGAGACCGTCGAGCCGAAGGCGCGTCGTCCGAGCACAAGCTCCAGGTCGTTGCGCGAGACAAGTGTCTCTGTCGTGATAGCTCCCACTGGCGCACCCGCGTTGGCGACACCACCAGTGGCGTCACGGGCGATGTACTCAAGGTGCACCTCACGGAAGCCAGAGCGGAAATTCGGCGCCAGGGGATTCTCCATGTCCGGCGGACGCTGAGCCAACGTAATGTCGTTCTCGATCAGCGGGCCGTAGGGGTAAGGATCTGCGTCCTGCACCACCTCAAGGTCGGGAGTATCGGTCGTACCTACGCCAAGCGGGTACGTGACCTCGACCTCCAAGAAGATGCGGCGAGAGGAGCCCACGTCGCCCGAGATCAACGTGCCCACCATGTCGTGATAGACCCCGGCCGTATCAAGGCCGGCGTTCACTTGGGTCGCGTTTGCGTCGAGCGTGATACTGACGTGCTCTGTGCCGAGACCAGCGATCAGGGTCGGCTTGACGGTCTGGTCCTCCACCGAGTCGTAGTTGCCGTCGTCGTGAAAGACCGATAGCACGTCCGTGATCTGAGTTCCGGCCGGCATGAAATCGAACACGTTGCCCGTCGCCAAGGAAGCGAAGGCCACGTCGAAATCTCCAAGCGTAGTGGCGTTGAGTGCGGCGAGGTCAAGCTCAAGCACGTCACCCTCAGCCCAACCTGCGAAAGCGGCTGCGAAGCCGGCACGGGTCACGTAGCGGCCAGGGTTGGTAGCGAAATCGTCGCCGGGGACGAAGGAGATCACGAACCGCTCGACTACCGACTGGTCGCCGAAGCGACGCGCAACGTGGTCGAAGTTTCGGATCGTGTCACCGCGGGTCGTGTCACCCGACAACGGCGCAACGCCGTTGAGGCCGGGTGGGTTCGTCTCGGTACGACCCACTTGGTTGCAGACCAAGAAACGCGTGGACACGTCGCCAGAGCCCGCTCCAAGCTCGTTCTTGTCAGCAGCGTCGATAGCCCAGGTACGAAAATTCCCATCGAGCAGGGATTTCATCTGGTGCTGCAACTCAGCGGCGAGGTCCGCTCCCTGGAAACTGGTGTGTCGGCGAAGGTCGAGAAGGTCGTTGTCCCGAATCGCGTCGTGGAAGGCTTTGTCGGGTCGATCCGATTCAGCGGTGTCCACGACGGAGTAGAGCGCCGGGTTCACAAAGGGGGCATGGTCGTGTGCGAGGGCCCCGTTCGTGTTCGCCAGAGGGGCGAAGCCTGCCCCACCTTCGGCATCGTTGCGACGGAATGCAAAGCAGATCGGAAGCGCGTAGACATAGCCATCGACCGTGCCCAGGTCCGTGGCGGAGGCCAGGGTGCCGTCGCCAGCAATCCACAGGCCCGTATCCTCGACGCCGTAGCCAATGCCGGTGCCCGCCACTTGGTCGCGGGCATCGCTGTTGTCCCGCGTCGATTTCAGATCGGCCGGGACGAAGGGGTACAACGCAACAGGGGCGGGCTGCGGGCCTTGGGCCAACACAGCGGGGTTTGAGAACCCGTCGGCATCGATCTTGAAGTTGATCCCCTCCGCAACGCCTGAGTGCCGGATGCAATACTGCACCTGCACCCGCTTGGAGGTTTCGGCGCTCAACGCGGGGTCAGCAATGTCGTCAGGCAGAGCGACCGTGGTAGATGATTGAATGTTGCCGTGGCGGTAGATCAGATCTTCGCTGGGCTTGCCCGGCTCGTCCACGCCTCCGGCGAGGAATCCGGTGCCCGGGGAAATCGGCAGACCCACGCCCGTAGAGGAGATCGTGATCGCGTTGCCGGCTGTGCCGGAGGTCGCCGCGATGACCCGAAGACTGTTGCCTGTCACCTGGACAGTGACGGCCGGAACCGACGCGATGATCTGAGCCGCCAAAGAGGCAGCCGTGATCGTTGCGCTCGCCGGGTCGATGGTGAATTCGGTCGGCAGCGGAGGAGGGCCGGGGGCGATCCCCGTCAATACAAACCCCGCCACGGTCACGGTGTCGCCCACGATCGCAGTGACCGGAGAGACGACGGTGAGTGTCGCCTCTGCGTTCGCGCTGTCAGAGATGAGCTTGAGCCAGACCTCCAGCCACACGAAATCCGTGCGCTTGAACGTTGGAGGGGTGCCGTCGAAGCGAGACGCCGGGTCGAGAATGATCAGGTTGTCACCCTCGGCGTCGGTGTTCGTGTACTCCACATCGACCAGATGCCCCGCCACAATCGCCTGGAGCTTCCGCAGGTGGAAGCTGTCAGCAGTGAACGCGGGGTTGAGGGTCGGGCCTGCAAGCCACGGGGGGTCGAACGAGAAATCAGCGTAAGCATCCGCGCGCGACTGGCCGCGCAGCCATCCGCTCGGGATGCGCCGTTGGGCCAGCACGGACTGAAGGTGTGTGCGAAGCTCTTGGTCGAGGTTTAGCTCGGAGTCCAAGACCGGCCGGGCCGCCTGATGGACGACTTGCGAGAACCCCGTCTCCCCTGGCTTGAGATAGCGGGAGACAGCGGAACCGGGAAAGTATTTGTCGTGGCGGGCCACTAGCTAGTTACCCTCCAAACGTCAATCGCCAAGTTATCGTCAGGATCGCGGTGGCGGGCTTGACGATCACTCCGAAAGTGAGGTGGTTGACCTGCATGTCGAAAGGAACAACGTCTACGGTCGGGTCGTAGGCTGCGCCGCCTTGTCCTGCAAAGTTGGTGTTGTCGTTCGTGATCGCCTCGTTCGCCGAAACGGTGGACAGAAGGCCCATCTCATTCAGCGCGCCGACCGCTTCGGACTCTCCAAAGGTCGCGGTGAAATCGACCACGTTGGTCGGGATGCCAACAGCGGCGCCATTGGAGTCACGGAAGGTGGTCGAGGAGAAGGTCTTGCGGGCGATCTCGTTGTTGAGCCGCCGCTGCTGCTTGCTCGGGGCGTCGGGGTTGAGGAGCGAGCCGAGGGCGCCCGTTCCGATCCCAAGCATATTGATCCCGAAATTCGGTTCCAACGGGTCCTTGCACAGCCGAGCCACCAGGAGGCCGGCGTCAAAGGTGATCACGTTGTCCTTCTCCCAATACTCGATGGGCTCGCCAGTACGGGCATCGCGCATGTCGAAAATGACGCGCCCTTTCACTTTGAAAGACGGGTTGGGGGCGCGATCGAAATCGAAATCCTCCTCGTGGGAGATGCCAGCACCCCACTTGACCCCCGCCCTGCGGATAGGGGCTCCCATTTGGTCTGGGACCAAGATCTTCGTTTCGCGTTCAGACATGGCGTACCGCCTTCGTGAGTGGGTGTTCCATAGGCCAGCTACCGGCTCAGATCCGCTACGGGAAAGGGGCCTGCTTGTCGAAATAGAGGGTTGTTGTGGTCCCCGAAATCGTGTCGTAGAGCGTGCCGATCACACTCCACTGCACAGTACCGCCAGGACCGCCGACAGGAGGCCCTGCCCCGCCACCACCGGCAGGGGTCGCGGGGAACAGGAGGGTCTGATTCAAAAGCCCCCCAGGTGAGGGCGCAGTGCCGCCCATCGTGTAGAGGAAAGTGTTGGGGACTCCCGCATTCGGGGTGCCATTGCCTCCTGCGCCCCCATTTGGACCATCGAACAAGAGGAAAGGCTGCGTCTCTTGGAAGGCCACGCCCTCCAGGGCGAATTCGATCAGGCCCTTGGCGTCACAAATAGGCGAGAGAAGGTGCGTCTGCCCATCATTCGTGACCTCACAGAACTCAAGGCACTCGTAGAGGTCGTTCGGATCTCTCGGATCGAATTCGATGGAACGGTACGGGTCGTTGAGAATGAAGTCGGGGTCGTTGGTCAGCGTGTCGTTCGGGTCGTTGATCTTCGACCCAAATGTGACCGTCCCCGGCTCGCTGCCCGTCTTGTCCTTGGGGTATGGCGGCGTCCCCTCGTTCAAGATGGTCACGCCGTTCTCCAACGGCTGCGAGCACAGGTACGTTTTCGTGACAGGCTTGCCAGGGTTGAACCGGACGACCACCGGAATCTTGATGGCATCGCTGCTAAGGGCGAGCCCGGTCGTCAGAAGGTAGCTGTCTGTGGTTTCGCCCGACTCCTCGATCGTGTCGTCCTCGATCGTGATATCGGGAGGACCCCCTACGAAGATCAAAGGACGGAACGTGAGGTCGTCCTTGAGGAAAAGAGTCTGCGTCTTCTTGTCGAAGGTGAATTGGTCGCAGTTGAGGACGACTGTGTTCCCGTCAACGTCCTCGTACTGGATGTTGAACACCCGGTCGGCCGTGATATTCGACGGGCGCAACGACACGGTGTAGTTGTTGACCGAGACAACCTCCACCTCCTCAATCGTAATGTCGGCGGTAAGCTCACCGCTGTTGATCACGTTGTACTGGTTCAGAACCATGTGGTGCGGGGCAATAATGTCCTCGCTCGGGTACTCGTAGATGCGGTAGCGGACCTGACCCCAGCGCTGCTGGGAGATGGAACGCGAATCGAGTGCGCCGAAGCCCACAAAGCCGAGAGGCGGCGGGGTGTTCGATTGGAGAGTGGAGATTTTCGTGCCCTGAAGGAGTGGGCTGTTGAGCAGGGGCAGGTTGCGGTACTCGACGTTGATCCAGCCCGCGCTCGGCTCTGTGATCTGCGTGGCGAAGTTGCCTGTGAAGAACGGCGGAGGCGGAAGGTCCGGCCGCAAGATCGTGACGCCCCAGGTCACGTCGCGGTGGATGCGGACCACCATGTCCGCACGCCAATCCATCTCCTCGACCACAGCGGAGAGGTCGCTATTCAAGAAAACGGAGACGCCATCTGTCCTGGGGATCTTCCAGTTGTTGATCTCGTCGGGGTCGCCGCCAAGCCACACACCCAACGTGCGCTTCACCGTCGGCGGAGGTGTGACGACAACGGAGAAGGACTCAAGCTCGACGGACGCGACGGTCGTGGGTCCGAGCAGGCCAGTCACAACCTGATCGACGGTTGAGGTGAAGGCGAACGAGGTGAAAAGCGCGACGCCTTGCACCACGTCATCCAACACGGTCGTCACAGCGTCCAGGTCGGGATCGATGAGGATGCGGTACGTGTGCTGTTCGCCATCCTGCCAGTCGAAATCGTAGGTGGTTACGTCTACTCCCGTATCGACCGAGAACAGAACCACGCGAGCCGGGTCGCCGCCAGCAGGGGCGCGAAGGGCCATGCCTACCCCACGGGTCAGGGCCCCGTCGTCCGCGTCTGTACCGAAGATGATGCCCGTATCTCCTGTGACCGAACCTGTGGTCAGAGACAGGACAGCCAGGCGCGCCTCCATGACCCGGCCCCTGCCCGGCAACGGATCAGGGGTTAGATCGGAGAAGTTCTCGATGTACGAAACCGCTTCACCCGTAGCCTGAACCCACTGGATGATCTGCCCCTGGACTCGCTCAGTCGTGACGGAGCCGGTCTTGGTGTACCCCTGGTTTTCAGGCAGCAGCAGCCCAGAGACGCTGGTGGAGGGAAGGGGGCCAACGAGTGCCCTCTCCGTCGCCGTCTCCTCGTAGAGCAGGGTGGAAAGCCGTACCTCACGCTGGTCGTCGCGGACAATGACCTCTGCGTCGCCTGCCCCCAGGATGCCTGAATCGACGCGGAGCTTCAGGTCCACGTCAATGTTCATGCGCCGCGTCAGGAACGGCTCGATGCGGCCGTATCCCATGCTCAGGTCGAGACCGGAAAGCTCCGGTTGTAGCTCAGACGAGGTGGCCTTGAGCAGCAGTGTGTCTGCCGTGGAGTCGATCTCTGTGTACCCGAAGCGCTGCGTAAAGAACCAGATATTATTCGGGTCGTCCTCGGGCAGATCATTCATCTCTGCCGCTGCGACGATGCCTCGGAAATGGAACGTGGAACGGTCGGGCTCCACGCCGTAGCGTAGGAAAGACCAGTCGGAGGTGTTGGTTGCGTGCCGGCTCAAGGAGCCGAAGAACACTTGGCCCTTGTCACTCGCAGGGAGGACAAGCGGAATGTCTGGGGGTCGGGCGAAACGCGGCACACCTTCCAAGGTGAGCGCGAGGCCATCCAGCGTGCCCCCGATGTAAAGCTCGGCGCGCCCGTTCGGGGTGCCCTTCACATCCGATTTGACGACGAGCCGGTAGGTCGAGGGACGGACACCGTTGTCCCCGTCATCCCACTTCGATTCAAAGTGAATGTCAAAGAAGGCGTTGCCGAATACACCAGGGTTGGCAGGGAACAGATTGTCCGTGGACACTCTCACCGTCGAGGTGCCGTCGCGGTGGTCCACGATCTCCTCCACGGCGTAGACCCCTGCCTGTGTCCCGGTCAAGATCTGGAACCGTGGTAGCTGGTCCAGAATCGTCTCAGAACGGACCAGGGCGGGAATGTTCTCAGAAGCGATCGAGAAGGTGTTGACCGTCTCGATCTGCACCGCCGCCGTGTAGGCCAATGTCCAAGACGCAACGTCCTCCCAGCGTGTCGGCTCGACCAACATGCCAACGTGCTGCACGTCGTTCACGAGCAACGATCCGACGAGGTACAGGTACTCGTTGTCGTGCACTCCGAAGCCGATGCCTGAGAACACGCCGTCGAACGTCGCGGTGTCCTTGTCACCCTGGAACCGAGTGACGAGGGTGATAGTCGAAGGGAGGGAGAAATCCTCCTCGCGGGAGTACATCGCCACGTCTCCCGTCCCAAACGACCCAGCTTGGTCGTCCACGATGGTGTAGACAGACGAGAGTTGGCTAGCGTCGGGGTCAGGGTTCGCGTCTACGCCTGTCAACACCCACGCTGGATTGGCAGCCGTCGGGGCTTCGTCCCCGAGGAAGGCGACCACGATAGACTCGGGGACCTTCTGCTTGTCAGGGAGGGCGACCGTGTGGTTGCTTCGGTTCAGCAACAGCGTCGTTGGGGAGTTGAGCGAAGCCGTGTACCCCTTCTCGTAGGCGATGTAACGGTGCGAGATCTGAAGAGGCTTGCGTGCCTCTCGGGGTCCGAGCACCACGCCAAATTCAAACCGAGCGCCTTCCGTCGAACCTCCGCCGGGGAGCCCGACACCGGACGAGAACACGATGTTGTTGCCCGGGTCGAGGTCGTACTTGTTGAGTACGAGACCGAGCGTGTTCAATCCGGCGAGCGCCATCGGGGGCGAGCAGAACCAAATGTAGTCCACCTCGACCGTCATCGCACCGGCCGGCATGAGCGGGATCGGGATGGTCGGAAAGATCTTGCCGATGTAGGGGTTGACCGAATCGACCCCGACCGGCACGCCGTTGACATAGACCGTTACATCCTGCTTCGTGGCCGGGGTTGCGTCGCCCCAGCCCTTGACCAAAGGGCCTTTGTCCGTGAGGAGGTTGTCACGAGTGAGGAGTGCGTTTCCCTGGAACACCGAGCCGGTGCCGTGAAGGAAGTTCCAGGCGCCCGAGAACACGGTCTGGCTACTGGTGTATGTCACCGCCGTCACGGGCAACGACGTGACCTGATAGACCCCGCCGGGGTCGAGAAGGAACCGAGCACCCGGCGCGATAGTGGGTGCTCCCGTGTAGCTGGCCGTTGGTGAGGCGACAAACGGGTTGTCGTTGACGACGACCGTGTACGTGTCGGCCTTCTGGTTGCGGACGAGAGAGATGGTGACGGGCCCTGTGCTCCATGCCAGGGCGCCCGTCACGAAGAAGGCACCACTGCTCACCTCAAGGAAATCCATGCCTCCGACACGCGTGAGGCTGATCGTGGCTTCGATGGCTCCGTCCGAGACCGTCCACGTAGCGAACACGGTGTCGAGCAGCGCAGGCATGATCACCGCGCTCGCAACATCAATCGTCACCTCCGCACGGTAGGAGGAGCCGGGCAACACCTTGCCGGTGGTGTCAGCAAAGGACCAGCCGTAGTCGGGGCCGAAGCCCTTGGAAAGCAGGAGTCCGTTGGAGGGGGTCGGGATGGACGACCCTGTTCCGATCTCCGTTCCGATGTACTCGGTGCTCGCCGACGGCAGTATGTCGCCCGTGAAACGTACCGAATCGGCGGGGCTAATGATCGACTGGTAGGCGACCGAGGTCATGCCCTGGACCGTCAGCTTCACCTTCGACAGATCGCCGAGATACGGGTGCTCGACGGCAAGGACCGTAAGCTCAACAGGGTAGGGGTCCACTCCGGCGGGCTGGACGAATTTGTACGCGGTCGGATCCTCGATACCCGGCGAGAAGCCGGCTTCCGGCAGCATGTCGGTGTCGAACGAGATCGTGATCTCATTCCCGACCACAGCCGAGGGATCGATGGTGTAGTCCGGCGGCTCGCCGCGTGTCAGCACTGTTGTCGTGTTGTTCGGGGCGCTGGCCTCAATCGGAGTGCCTGAAATGTTCTTCGGGCCAACGACCGTCACGTCGTAGGTGCCGCCCAGCGTGGTTCCCGTCGTCGTCAGGATGACGGAGGTTGCCCCGTAGTCGTCCGTGACTCCGACAGCCACGCTGACCACAGCGGTAGGGGCGGCTCCCGCAATATCCGTGACCGTGTACGAGGCCGGGTCGAGCAGCGCCGCATTGATCTGCATCGAAGCGGAGAACAGGATCTCAAGCTGAAAGCCCGAGATCGAGGTCGCGCCTGTGACCTCACTCGTGGTGAGGGCGAGAGATCCGTAGGGCCCGTGCCCGTAGGCGTAGCCGCCGTATCCGCTAGTGACCGGAGGAGTCGGAGGAGGGTACGAGATTCCACCATACGGTCCCGTGCCGTAGGGCATCGTTCCGTAGCCCCCACCCGGAGGGTGGGCTGGTGGGATGAGGACGCCTCCGACCGAGCCGTAAGGCCCTTCGCCGAAGGGATCTGAACCGTACCCGTTCGTCATGGATCATCAGGCCGTCACACCAGTTACAGAAACGACAAGGCCGTCCCCCGCTGGGACCACCGCCGAGTAGACGATGTTGAACACAAGCAGACTACCCGCCGGAATGGCAGCGAGAGCGATCGGAATCGCAAGCTGGGTGGCCGAAGTCAAGACTCCCACGTCCGTTGGCGGTGCAAGTGAGACAAACGAGGGATGTGCGCCCGGCAAGGTGCCGGCAGCAGGTGTACCCGGGGTCGGGGGCCCTGCGAAGATTTCCAACATCGCGGTGCCGGGGGCCATCCCCATCGCCACGTCGATGTAGACGTAGGCCGCTGCGGGCCCACCGCCGCCAGGGACGGCGACAGGCGTAAAGGTTGTTGGGACCGCGAGAGCGTGGAATTCGTTGATCGTTACCGGGCCGACACCGATCGGAATCGTCATCTGTTCGGAGATCACATCGACCGCCGGGAAGGGCCCGGCCACAGTCGCGGCAGCCGTAAGGCGGCCCTTGTCGTCCACAGTGAACGAAGTGGCGGAGCCTGTGCCGCCGTAGGGACCTGCCGTGACTGCTGTGTCTACCAGATCGGCGCGAACGGGATTGCCTGCGCCGAGGTCGGCGAAGAAGATATTCGTGTTGCCACCGGGGTCAGGTGGGGACACGCCACCGTCACCAGACAAAACGCGCTCTGAAGTGAGGGTTCCATCGTTGGAGATCGTGACGTACTCGGCGGCCAAAGGAGCACCGCCGGTAGTGCCGTTGGCGACCGCAGTGATAAGGCCCTTGGAGTTGACCGTGATATCGCTGTTTGTGTACGCGCCGGGAGTGACACCACCTTGAACCGCAAGGTTCGCGGTGAGAAGGCCACCACCTCCGCCGTCAGTCCATTCAATCTCCGCGTCATCGAGGACACGCTCGTCGGTGAGGGAGCCATCGAAAGCTCCTGGTGACAGAACGTACCGCGAACCGAGCGGAGCACCGCCACCACCGGCCGCAAGAAGGTCAAACAAGACCCCATCCGATCCTCGACGGAAATACAGGTGGTCAACGTTCGGGGCTGCGCCTGAACCATCTGACACGAAAATGGCGCCATCGGTTCCCGCAGCCGCGAGGATCGAAGCCACGTCGAAGTTCGTGAAGATCATGCCGGTCGGGTCGATCAGACCCGGCACGGTGAGTTTGCCCGTCGAAGGGCTGTAGACCATGTTGAACGCGCCACCCACAGGGCCTACGACAAGCTCGGACGAGCCATTCGACCAGAGGTCCACGAACGCCGGGAAGGTGCCCGCCGTAAAGAGAGCGCCGCCGCCAAGGGAGAAATCCCCAAGGAAAGCGTTCACGCCGCCTGTGTCGGCTGTGTACAAAAGCTCGGCAGTCGGACCACGACCCGTCGAGGTCAGAGTGATCGGGGTCGCGCCTCCAGGCCATGTGGCAACGATGCCCGTCGCCAATTGAAGCAACTCTTGGATGCCTCCGGGCCCTGCGAAGAACTCTCCGCCGACGAAGGTAACTGTGACCGGACCCGTATCGGTAGCGAACGTGATGGTGCCCGCTGGGGCACCACTGTCCCCGAAGTTCGCAGGCGGGACAAGAGTCGCCGGGGTCGCGCTGTCCATATCGGTCAGCTTCATCGTGCCGACCGTTGGGGTGCCACCAGACTCCGAGACACCAGGGATGACCCAGACGTTGCCGGGGTCTCCTGCGGGGGCGATGGCCGCCGTGTCCACGTTTCCGGCCATGACGAAAACGGAGCCGCCGGCCGGGGAGTTGATCCCACCGATGGCGTAAGCAGACCCGCCTTGAAGGACGAGGGCGCCCATCTCGGTGAGCATTGGCCCGGCCATCGTGTGCCCGTAGCCACTCTGCGTTTGAAGGCGAAGATTGAAGTTGCGGTACTCGTCCGTGCCGCCCGTATCCCCCGTCACGTTGCCGACGATGTACGCCGACGCTCCAAGGGGGCTGTCCGACCAAACGAGTTGGCCCATCGACATGAAGGGCCCGTTGCCGAACAGATTGGAATTGATCACCACCTCGGGGGCATTGATCGCTCCAACCTCCAACGCCTGATTCAAGCGCAGGGAGCCGTCGCCACTGAGGTCATCGATCAAGGGCGGGTCAGTGCTGATGCCCGCGCCATGCACCTCAACCGCACCGGCATCCGCCAGGATGATCCGGCCGCCGCCAACGAGTCGAGTCGCGGGCGTTGTCGAGAAATCGAAGCCGTCGTAGGCGTCGTCCAAGTTGGCGATGGAGTCCGCCGCATCGAATACCTGATCGATGGCGTCTTGCACGTTGTCGGCAGCGATGCCGGAAACCGTGCTGTCGTAGAACAGGCTCTTGGAGATGGTGAGTGCTTCTTGGGTGGCTGCGCCGGCCAAGATCAAGGGCTCTGCGTACCGGGAATGCCCGATCCGAACCGTCTTGATCGGACCCACAACTCCGGTGCCATCCATCGAGATGCCAAGGGGAGCGGGGATCGGACCAAGCAGGCAATTCCAGACCTCAACGACGAGATCGTCTGGGGGTGCCAGCGGGCCTACGTTGGCTTCGATGGCCTCGGTCGCGCCGTTCCCGTTGGAGAAGCGGCAGTCATCGAACTGCGCAAGGTTGGCCCAAGTGCGGGTGTTGAAGCTGAGAGGGCCGATGCCGACCTGTCGGAAGGTGGTGCCCTTGGCGAAAAGCTCCGTTCCTGCCCCCGTGAGGTTGGGGTCCACGGACAGAACTGAGGTGCCTTCGACCCAGCAGTTGTCGAGGTGAACCTTCGCCACGTTCGCAGCCGAAGGAGCAACATCGAGAGAGAGACGGAGATCGTCAAACGTCGATTGCTGGATGAGCCGGGTGCGGCTCATGTAGGTCGAGCCGTTCTCCGCGGAGAAGGTTGCGCCCTGGCCTGCGCCGTTGCCCCTCTGGAGGACACGGCACTGCGTCAGGTGAAGCGCGCCGAGGCCCGTCTTTCGGATCGCAGCATTGGTCGTCGTGCCGACGTTTTCAAACACGATCCCGTGGACATGTACGCTATCCGCGACAAGCGGGGTGGATGCGGTGTGGGTCAGGGCCGGCACGCCGCCGCCGTTGGCGGCACGGAACACGACGCTGTTGTCCGCCGTGGTCTCAACCGGCTCGGCCTGGAAGCCACCAGTTGAAGGCCACGCGACCAAGTGAATGTGTGGCGCAAGGGTCAGGTTCTCGATGTAGAGACCGGGGCGCGCCGCCACGATGACGGGAGTGTTCTTGGTCGGAGGGATGCCTTCGTTCCAGACCGGGTTGTTGGCGAGGGCCGCAGCTTCGGCGTAGGTTGAACCGTCAGCGAAGCCCTCTGCAATGGTCGGGTCGTCGGCGGGGTTCGTGTAATTCTTGGAGCGGTTGGCGTCGATGTAGAGAATGCGACCGGAGGACGAGACGTGCTCCACCAGACCGAGCAACGTCTGGAGGTTCATGTTCTGGTCGTCGGCCCAACCCTCAACACTGGCATCGACAGGAATCGCTTCGGTGGTGTCGCGCTTTTCACCGCCTGCAACGAGCTTCAGATCTCCGAATACCGTCTGGTAACGGATCCGAATTGTCTGCTTGGATTCCGTACCAAGACCAAAATCCACGATCAACTGGACGAGGTACGCGCCCTCGTTGTCCACGGTGAACGTGATCGGACCGGGCCCGACAGTCGCCGACAACACCGCCGTCGAGGGCGTACCGTCAGGTTGGTCAGGGGTAAACAGGAGCGCCCACCCGTAGGTGGTCGCGGGTGCCCCCACGTGGGTGAGAGTAACAACGTCCCCAGCGCGCAAGTCCTCGCGGCTCACGCCAACCAGGGGGTCGATGCCGTTTCGTCGGCTTTCGATGCTAGCGGCCATTTGTGCTCCTCATGCGCGTCCTACCTGGGCGCGCCTATAGGCGCGCAACCGAAGGCGGGTCACAGGTAGAATTGGGCGCTAGCGTCCTCCAGGGAAACGTTTTGAGGCTCCCGGCAGCCAAGGCGATCCACCCCGACCCGATAGTCCTGATCGGCTGCGGTGCGCGGCATGACTCGGTTCAAGCGCAACAGGCTCGGGGCGACCCGAATTGACACAATGCCGGCCCCAGGGCTTACAAACCCGGGTTCTCCGCCGTTTGTGCCCAAAAGCGTATCGATCCGATACTCCCCGGCGTTGGAGCCCCCCAAGATCGTCAAGATCTCTCCCTCGACCACGTTGCTCCAATCCTGGGCCCCGTCTGTGACCTCCCCGTTGTCGCCAATCGTGCCGGATCCAGCCAGCCCGGTGGGGGAGGTGGTGTAAGCACGAGGTGTGCTCTCAGCGCCGATGGGCATTCGGAGCACCTCGCGGACGAGGTAGCGGCCCAGGTTGAATTCATCCACCCCGCCCTGGGAGGGAGGGATGTTCGGCCCACTCAGGATCTCCAGTACCGCTCCTGGGCAAACAGATCTGAAATCGAGGTTCGGATCTGTAAACAGACCCCGGTCCTCCAGGGTGTCCCCCTGGCCTACGATGTTCTTCGCGCCGTCACAGAACTTGCGAAAGTCGTCGTAGAAGTACGTCGTCATGTCCCACGACATTTCGTCTACGAACAGGTCGGCGAATGCCTCGCTGAACAGGTGACGGTAGTCGTAGAGGGTGTGCGCCGGCTTGAGGGCACGCAGGACGATGGCGACGTTCTTCTGGAGACGGAAGGGGTCGTCGGGGAAGCCTGTGCCGACGACGCCCTCGATCAACTCGCCCGTTGCCGGGTCGGTCCAGATCGAAATGTCGGCGACGTTGACCTCAAACTCAAACTGCTCCGCGAAGCCCCAGGCCGTGTTCGGGTCACGAGCGAAGGCAACCTTCTCCAGCACGGTGACGACGGCATCGGTCAGTAGCTCGATGCCCTCCTTCTGCACGTCGGCCCTCGCACCTCGGAGGAGCAGGTCGATCATGCGCTTCAAGAAACAACGGTACGAAATGTCGCCGGGGATCGTGGGGATACCGTTCGGACCCACATCGGGGAAGACGAGCGACCCGCACATTTGCCAGAGGAACTCGGGGCGTGTGAAATCGATCGCAGGATCGAGGGCTGCCTCGGACGCCTCAATCTGGATGCGAGCCAGCACCTCAGCGATGGCTTGAAACTGAGTCGTGTAGAAGGGGCCACTGATCTGGCTGACGTAGTTGGAAGGCAGGACACGCGAGAACGTTCCCAGGATGGCCTCGGTCAGCGCACGTACCTGGGTCGCCGCCTGCTGCCCCCGAAGGGCTACGGGCGCTGGGTTCTGATCCACCACATACGGGATCAGACTCTTTTCGCGGTCCTTGGTGTCTTCAGCCACTATCCGTCCTCGGCATGGGTGAAGTCGAGGGTGCCGACGGTGAAGAATTCAATGTCGAAGGCATCGAGGTTTTTCGTGCCGGAGTTAACCGCACTCACCACGTACGTCACAGTGAAGACGCTCGCGGTTGGGGATTCCCCCACAGGCAAGGAGACTGCGACGCGGTTGGACGTGAGCTTCTGGCGCTGGGCCTCAAGCTCCGAAGCGTTCGCGGTCGGGTACAACTCCTCCAGCGTGTCATTGTCGGAGAAGCCGGGAATCGAAAGCCCTGCGTTGCCGATGATGAAAGCCCGGCCGGGACCTTCGCCGAGTGCTTGGAAGTTGACCGTTTGGAGATCAAGGTCTCGGTCGTCCTTGGTCACGCCACGGAATTCGGTCACAGGACCACCACCCTGGTTGGTCGCGCTATTCAAGGGGTCCTCGATCAGCCACACGAGGACGCTCTCGCTTCCGAGGGGCTGGTTCTGGGTGCCTTCTAGCAACGTTGTGTCCCCCGTCTGACTGGAACGGAGAGACTCGCGGATCACACAAGAACTTGGGGCGCGGACGAGCTTCGTGAAAGGCAGGTCCACAAAGGACACGCCGTCCGTGCGTTCGATAACAGCGTCAAGGTCCGACTGTCGAACCGGGGTTCCCATCGGCAAGGAGTTGAAGAACTGGGTCAGGTTAGTGCGGACGCCACGGTCCACCGCGTTCACCGGGAAGCCCGGCTTGCGGATGATCGTGGCGGAAATGTCCACAGGTACTCCGACCGCTTGTTTGGCAAGCACGTCGGCGGTGATGTGCTTGCCCTTGCGACCATTGATCGCACGCTGGGCCGTACTCACTGCGAGATTCACCGTGTACTCCACAGTGAAATTCTCGTTGTGCTGGTAGTCCACGAGAAGACGCTCCCCCGACAGGATAGCGCCGGAAGGGATCCTAACGATGGCAGCAGGGGCCGTGGCCGAGCCTGAGATGATCGTGTAGTCGGAGACGCCCGAAGGGTGGTTCGGCCCACGATACTCGATGGTGCGGTCCTGATTAAAAACCGCAATCGTCAGGGTGTTCACGCCGAGGTTGTTCATCGTCTCGGTAAACTCGCCGATGACGATGTGCGACTCGTTCTGCACCGTGATCAAGTTGCCGGTGGGCACCCCGCTCGCAGGACTGACACGAACGAAAGACCGCGCTTCTGTTGAGCGCCCATCGAGCAAGGGATTGTCGGTGCGCCACAGTGCAAACTGATCGTCGGACAATCCGCCTGCAATCTGGCCCGTAACGCCCTGCACCGAACCCACGGGCTGACGAGGCAAGATGAAATCGTTGGTGCTCAGGAACCGGAAATCGCCCAGCAGCACATCGCCCAGCGCTGAAGCGGGTTGGCTCAGCGAGTCGTCAAGCTGGATAGTCTTGTAGTCAAGGATGGTCACACCGGTCAGATTGAAGTCCGAACCGCGTGTGGCGTTACGGAACCCGAGCCCGATCTCGGGGAAGTCGAGCATCTCCGCGATCGGGTTGTCGGGCGTGAGCCTCGTGTCCAAGGACTCAAAGACAAGATTGTCGGGGTTGCCCTTGATCTTGAATTGAGCGTCGTTGCTCGTTTCAAACGAAAACGCAAAGGTGTCCGTCACCGTGGCGAGGTTCTCGCCGCGGATGTAAATGTCCACCTTGCCCAAGGCGTGCTTGTTGTAGTCGGTGTCGAAATCACGCTGCATGAGCGCGTCGCCGGGCGTGACGATCACAACCTCCAACACACCGGGGACGGCCGCCAAGGTGCGGCGGTATCCCGCCTCGGTGCCCGAGTCCACGGACGCAATCGCGTTCTTGGACCGGACCGCGAGATCGAAATTCGTCTCAAGGTTTTCACCGCCGAACGTCTCACTGGCGTTGATCACCTGCAAGCCCGATACACCCGAAACAACCGAACGGATCTGACCCCGTGCCACGTTGCCGGTCGTGCCCACGATCTCAGCACGAACTGGAACGTCCACGGAGAACAAGCCCGATACAGGGTCGAAGAAGGAGGCGACCGACTCAAAGGGGATGCCGGATTCCTGGGTCGTCGTGTATTGGGTGCTGCCCGCTGAAAGACGCGTACCCAACGGGATCGGGATCGTCTGCGTGGGCCGGGTCGAGGTAAAGAACGTCACCTCGCCTGCGGCACGGATTCCAGGCAGGCGGGCTTGCCCGAGCTTCGCGGCAAGCTGCTCAAATGCTTGGTCGATGACCGCCTGCACGTCCCCTGCACGCTGTAGATTGAACGCACGTTGGAGGGCAGTCTTGTAGGCGCTGTTCTGAACCGCCGTCGGGTTTCCGTCTTCGTCCACGCCGTCGATGCGAAGCAGGGTGTCGAACGACTGGGTGCGGTGGAAGAAATCTATGATGAACCGGACGCGTTCGGCCTCTCCGGCGAAGGGGTCCACGAAAATGTCACGGATGACGGCCCCGGGCTGGAGCGCAATCGTGGGGTTCGTCCGAAGGATGGAAGTGATCGTCTGCTGCTGGAGATCCTGGCGAGTGACGACAGGGAAGTTGCCGAGCGTTTGTCGAACCGTGACAGGATTGCCGGCCACCTCGATGGAGAACGGGGATTCAAACTCGATCCGAAGCTCGGGGTCGAAGGTGACAGCCGTGACGACGTAGAACAGATCTTCGGCGATAGGGGTCGCTGTGAATTCCCCTACCGGGACGGTCGCGGGGTTGCTCGTGGAGCCCGCCAAGCGGTTGTGGACGAAGCTGACGAACTGCCGCTCGCGCACGGTCTCGACCGTGATCGTCGTGCGGAGCTTGAATGCCGTCTCAGGAACCTCCGTCACGTCGGTGAAGTCGGACTGGAGCAGACTGGCCTGCTCTTGGTACGTGATAGCCGAGGCGAGGTCGTCGGTGAGGGTCACGTCCTCCAGACGCTCGATCACGTCCCCGCCTCGCGTCTGTGTCTGCTTCAGTTGGACGTACAGAGGGTCGGCAGCGTGGGTGCCATCAGGATTCGTAGCGACATTAGAGTCCGCCTCGATCACCTGCAAAACCTCAGTCTCCGCTTTGGTCGTGGTATCGCTGATCGGGTTGAGGTTCACCCGACGATATCCGGTAGCCCCACCGCCCGTGAAGCGGGACGCGTGAAAGTTGTAGCCCGTGACGTTCGTGTCATCGAGTGCCTCGGCGGTGATCACAACCGCATTGTCCAGCCTCTCGACCGTAATGTTCGACGGAGGCTGCCCGATGCTTCCCAAATCGGCTTCCTGCACCAGCACCACAGAGATGCGGGCAGGGCTGGATACCGAGCCGCTCGTCGCAACGGACCGGACCAGGATCTCATTCGTACCTGCGGCGAGGTCGAGGCCATCAGGGAACACGGAAGGGTTGGGAACCGTGAAGCTCGTCCCCTCAAACACGATCAGGTCCGGGTTCGACACGAAGGAGCCGCCGCGGATGCTGATCTGCATGTCCACGGTTTGCTCGTCAATGACCCCGTAGAAGAACCGCTCCGGCAGAGTCGTGGAGAATTCCGAATCCTCGCGGGCTACCCCGTCTGGTCCGATGATCTTAGGCGTGGTGGTCATGCGCTAATTTTCCTCGTTGGGATCCGGCGCGAGGCCGAGGGACTGACCGTTGCTTCCGACAAGCGCAGCGGATCCTGGTGCAGCGAACACCGTGCTGACGTTGACCTGTTGACCCGAGGCGTTGGACCCCACGATCTCCACAAGGAACACGGTCGGGTCCACCGGGCTCGCGGAGACGTTGACCGACAGAACTTGGAACAGACGCTCTTTTGCGGAGACGCTCTGAAATTGCCCTGCGATCTGCTGAAGCCGTTTGAAGTTGTCTACGGCGCGAAGAACGTCCTCGGTGATTGTGGTGACGGCTGCCCCCTGCGCCTTCATGCCGATGCGGGCGTGGAGGTCGGTGCCATAAAAGTTGTGGAAGGGGTTGGAGCCCTTCTCCGTCGTGATCAGCTTGAGCAGAGATTGATTGAGCAGATCCTCGTTCCTGATCTGGATGGGCTCACCCTGAATGTCGAAGCGCATGTCGTTCTCAAACCCGACGGTTCGACACCTGCGGCACCGCGACTGGAGCGTTGCGTAGGTCACTTTGATCACAGGGTCCGACTTAATCGGCTTGACGAACTTGGGAAACCGATTCGTCACCACGATGAGTTGGTTCAGATTGATCGTGTTGACGAGATCCTCGCGCGCGGCCATCTCCCAGCCCGGGAACACCGTCGCCCCCTTCGCGGCAATTTGATTCACGAACCCTATCGCCGCCGCCGCCGGACCACGAATCTCGATCCGGGACGCGGGCCCGAGCACATCAATGTCGCTGAATCGCAGAAATCCCTTCAAGCTCTCAGCGACGATTCCGATGCCCTGGTTGAGTCTCTGCGCGTTGAGCAACTCCACGATCCGATCCGCGGTCACACGGGTGCCTACAGGCAGGGCGAAATCCGAGATCAAGCCCTGGCTGTTGCGCAAGGTGATCGTGTTCTCATTCTGCCGGATCATAAAGGGGCCCGAAACGGCACCCGTGACCTGTGCAGGCGAGAGAAGGCCCTCCCTGGGGATATTCACGCCGTTGTTGACTGAGATCTGAACGAAATCCTCCGACGAGACGGGCTGACGCGTCTCCAGCGAGCGGCGGTCGCTGCCCAGAAGTACACGCTCCTCCACCGTCAGGTGGGGGCACGCGTATCCAAGCTGGAAATCGGTAGTCATAGCTTCGTAGATGGCCGTCTATAGGCGAATTAGGTGTGGTAGGGGTCGTCTTCAGGGCGGTCGCGCCAGAGGGTGTCAAACTGCGAGAGATTGTCGAAATTCGGCGAGTCGAAGCTCCCATTGTAGAAAATCGAATCGAAGAACTGGACGATGGCCGTGACGTGCAGGGACGAGTGGTAGCGGGTCTCGTCCGGCAGGGGGAGACTGTCCACCGAACCACCCACGGACTGACGGAGAAGGTTGTCCCGCTCTTTGATCAACTGCTCACGGAGGTCCATGAGCTTAATAATCTTCCACTCGATGTGATTCAACGCGTCGAGACTCTGGCTCGCCCACCTTCGGGCCCAGTCCATCTTGATCGCATGGTCGCGGGAGGCTTCCGCGGTATCCGCGTTTCGACCAATGCGCGCCCAGGAGAAACGGCCCCAGGTTGGCCACCCACTTTTGTCACCCCCACCGATGCCAGGACTGTCGCCAATATGCCCGATAACACCAAAGTGCGGCTGCGCATTGACCACCCCCGACACCTCTTCTTGGTTGAAAACTGCACCCGGGTCGTCATCCGGGTCCTGGTCGGGGTCCACATCGTTGGCAAACTCAACCGCGTCGGGTTGAAGGAACATCGAAATGTCGAGGGGCGACCCACCCTGAGCGATGAACGCCTGACAGAGCTTGTGGAGCGAGGAACCGTCGGTGACATGGAAGCCCCTACGGCGCTCCGTCGTAACCGAGACTGACTGGGTGCTCCCATCGTCCCGGGCGATCGTGCGCTCCCTCTGGAGGTACGAGATCTTGATCTCGCCGATGCGCCCAAGCTCCGCGTCGATCACCGCAACACGAGCATCAACCGCCCGCCTCTCGTTGAGGATGTAGCGGCGAAAGTTGAGCCATTGCGTTTGCCGGAAGGCGCCGAGGAAACCGTGCATCAGCCGTCTCCTTGTACGAGCGCCTTGAAAATGTCCAAGGCGATGGTCGGGATACCACCCGCCAGCAGGACGACCCCACCACCATAAGCGGCGGGCGAGTCGAAGGGCTTGTTCTGCGCACTCACCAGCGAAGCCAACACGCCGTCTGTGCCGTCAGCAATCGTGATCAAACCCGCGACGGCGGGAAGCCCACCGAACAAGCGGAGAAGGTTCTGAATCACCGCGTTGATCCGATTGAGGAGAGCCTGAAGCTCGATGATGCGTGCTTGGAGGAACTCGATGAAGCGACGGATGAGATCGGCGATGGACTGAAGCGCCGCCTTGATCGATTTGAGCAGAGCAAGAAGCTCCTCAAGGAAACGGTCGATATCGGGGATGCCCTGCGGAAAGAGGCGGATGGCAATCCAGCCCTTCTCCTGCGGGCGAACGAGCGGACCCATCCCGAGTCGAAGCGCCAGGGCGGCCTGCTCGTACACGTTGTCAGGCACCACATTGCGGATGAAATCCATCCGTAGGATCGTCCGGTGGTTCCGCTGGTAGATGATCGGAACGTCTCCGTCACGGGAGCCCTTGCCGAATACCGGCGCGTTCACGTCGTCCGCCCGCACTGTCAACTCTGATACCCCGATCACGGGGTCATTCCCGAGGGCCGCGTCAAGCCCCTCAGACATAATGCGGCGATCGTCAAGCTCCGGCTCGGGGTCTGGGGCTGGGGGGTTCCGGCCGTTGTTGTCAGCCTGGAAAAAGTGAGGGAGACGCAACAGGAAGTTTAGATCCTCCGCACGGTTCCTCGCCTCCAGAGGGTTTGGCAGTCCCGTCGAGTCGATATTTGGGGCGATGCCTGCACGCTCTCGTGTATCCAACAGCATGGACAGGAACCCGCCTTCCAGGTTCAAAGGGCTGCTCTTGTTCGACCCCTCGTCGTCGTACCCTTGGAGGTCGGCGAAATCGAAATCGAGGAGGTCTTGGCACGAATCCACGACCAGCTTCTCGATCGTCGCCGTCGGACGGTTTTGCCGGTAGATGAAGTTGGCGAGGTTTACGCAGCGCTTGTGGAGGTTCAACCTCCACTTGGCAACGTTGTCCCCCTTCGCCCCCTCGTAGTATTTGGACACCGCACGCGACCGGCCGATGAGACGGGGCAATAGGATCTTGGCAGCGTCCTCCAGGCCGGTACGTTGACGGACGCTGCCATCAAATGCGGACCAAGGGACCCATGGATCGGACGGGAAATTCGCAATCGTCTCCGCAGCCGCCGAGCCATCCTCGGGCGGGTCGCCCACGTTCAGCTTGGCGGCAAGGTCAGACCGCGAGAGCACCATGAGAGCGAGTGCGTTCGCAATGCAATTCAGGTAGGAGACCGTGTTGGCCGAGGGCCACACAAGCTCAAAGGGAGCCGAGGGCGGACCCACGTTGTTGAAGTCGATCCCTTCGGGGAGGCGAGCCTGAATGGGGGCGGGTCGCTCAAAATCCGCGGAGTCAAGCTCGTACTGGTAGACACCCACGTCGCCGATGTTCTTCGTGACCGCGCGGACACGGACGAAGTAGCGAAGGGGCTGCTCGTCATCGGCGATACGCTTGGCCTTGCCGTTGTTGAACTCCCATTCGGCGCCGAAAGGCATGTCGTCAAACTGAAGCGAGACGCCGTAACCCTTGCCGGGGAAAAACAAACTCTGTGCCGTGGGGACAAAGAAGGTCTTTTGGAGATAGTATTTGCTGCCCTGCTTCAGATCCTCAAGAGGCACAGGCACCGCATCGGCGAGGGTCTTGATCCCGTAGATCTTCGGCTGAAGCGTCGGGCCGAAACCTGCCACGCTGTTGAACCGAAAGTTGGCTCGTGTAGTGGGGCTGATCCAATCAGCACCACCTGTGAGTGAGATGGGCACGCCATCTTCGTCCACGATGAATCCAGCTTCACGCTTTGGTGCAGGAAGGGAGGGGTCTGCGGTGTTTGCTTGGTCCGCACCCTTCGGGGGCTTCTCGTAGGCGAGCTTGAGAGGTTGGTAGATGGTGCTGATCTCAACCAAGAACCCCCGCGGTGGAAGTTGGGCGAACAGCGTCAAGAAGTTGCCCGGCGCGGGGGCCATCCGCCACGTCAAATTGACTGTGTTGATCGCGGCTGGCTCAAATGGATCGTCGTCGGGGTCCTTGAATCGAAAGTCGGGGAAGAACGATTTCTTGTACGAGAAGATGGACGCGCCTTCCAAACCGAACTGCGCGTTCACTGCCGTGACCTGCCCGACGGCGGGGAGGTTGGGAACCTTGCGGTTGAATAGCGCGAGGATGCCTCGCAACAGCCGCATGAGACGGTGGAAGGACGTGAGGTCCACCGACACGTAGAGGAACACCGCCAGACATGCCGAGCGTGGCGAAAGATCGGGACGGTTTGGATCGCGGCGGTCTACGAGCCGCGTGACCATCCGAGTCTCGTAGGCGTTGTAGCCACCGAGCAGATCCTTGAATTCAGGGCCCTCAAGGATGTAGAAATCCCCGTGGATATACAACCCCGCGTTCCGTAGGTCGCGTAGGAAATTCTCGATGGCCGTGAGCAGCGCTTCGATGAGCGCAATGATCGGATCGAGGAACCCGAACATCAGCGTTTTCAACACCTCCAAGATCGCAAGGAGGATGTTGAGTAGCTGAATGATGGCGGAGAAGAAGGCGTTGATCGCTTGACGGATCTCCGCCAAGAAATCGGGAATGGCAAGATTGACCGTCTGCCATTTGCCAATAGCGCCCTGCGCCCCACCACCTGATTCGGGATTCGGCATCGCCTACCTGCCGCCGCCGTGAAGCAAACGGGCCTCCTTTTCCTTGAGGTGCGCGATGGTGGCTTGGTCCTCCACGATGCGCTTCTCCAGCATCTCAGCCAACACCTGTGCCCCTTCAGCCAACCGCCTGAAGGTCGGAAGGGTGAAGGCGGGAGAGTCCTTGTCGGACTCCGCGTCGCCTTCCCACTCGTCCACGGGCAACCCCATGTCCTTGAGCTTCTGGCGGGCCTCTTCGACTGTAATGTTCTCGTCCCAGTCCATCAGATTGAATCCGTCGTTTTCTTCTGCCGCAACGCGCGGCGTTGTCGGGCAAGGTTCTTCGGCAGGCGCCGTTCGTTGAAGCGGATCTCCGCCAGTTTTCCGTCCTCCCGGTTCACCCGGTAGTCGATCCAAGCAAGGCGGAGAGGTCGGAATTGGTCGTTGGTATTCAGAATCTCATCAATCTGATCGGGGAGGACCGGGCGGCCGTCGCCTTCGTCTGCCACGGGGTTCCCGTCGTTGCTCTCCAGCGTCGCGTAGGTCGGGACCCCAGCCTGGAAGGGGGGTGTCTCACCGTCGAGCCGGTAATCGTTGACCCAAAAGCGGCGGCCCAGCACCGACAAGCTGTCGGAGGTGTTCGCATAGGGCGAAATTTGGGTTTCCCCCTGGATCCCTCTGATCAGCGCGTTCGACATAACCCCTAACCCATCGTCAGGGATAAGAGGATTCCCGAGATCGGCGATGTGCGAGTCGCGCTGGAACACGAAATAGGATCCGAACTTGCGGCCTGTGAGCAGCGAATCGAATTCCTCAACGAAGCTCAACATCCGCTCGCGCATCATCAGAATCAGGTCCACCGCCTCGTCTGAAAACAGGGCCGAGGGTCGAATGATCCGATAGCTGAAGGGTCCGATAGAGAACAGGTTGCCCTGGTACGAGTCGGGAGGTGAGCCGAACTCCCCTGCAAAGCCGGTCGGTCGAAGGTCATTCTGCCCCTCGTTTCCGAATCCGGGCGGGTCGGCAAAGTGCGCGGTGGACCCTGTGATCGTCGGGTAGACCGCGTATTCGGCGTCAGTGCCGAAAGTGACAGGTCCCCCAGCGGGGCCTGCGTAGACGTTATTCGCCTCGACCTCCACGTCCGTTGTCGAGACGGTGGAGACACGATACCAGCCACGGTTGTCGTCAAGCTCGGCAGGCCCGCCCGCAAGGTAGGGCACCTCTTGACCCGGCTGTGCAACGAGCCGTGTGGGCACAGAGCGGTCCCCGAAAGGCCGGGTGCCTCGCTCCTGCCCTGTCGCCGGAAGCCCGCCGGGGCCCTCTACATCGCCTGCGGGGTCGATGATCACAATGTCCCCCTCCTGCACGATTGCCGCGAAGTTGATCGAGGTGTCCGTGTCCTTGAGGCGACGGGGAGCCTGCGGGTCCGACTCGGTAGGAACCCAGCCGCCATCCTGCATCGAGTAGTCCGCAGTCCGCTCCAACACCACCTCGTCGGTGAGCAGGTCGAGAAGCTGTTGGTTCGACTGGAGATGCGGAACCGGAGGTTTGCGCAGGTAGATCTCAAAGGACCGACCGGCGAAGCCACCCACAACAGGAAACAGCCCTGGGGCCTTGAGGGCGAGTCGCGTCGAATCCACCACCGCCCCGATCTCAACCTCTTGCTCCACCGTGCCATTCGCATCGAGCAGGCGGAAGAAATCCCCGGGGTTGACGTTCACGTCCTCGTCGTCAAATGCGCCAAGCTGCGTCGCGCCTGCCGCCTCGATCACGTAAGGCCACTCCTCGTTCTGCGGGGGGAGGGTGTCGGGGCCGAAGGCGTCAATCGTGCCCTTGCGAATCTCGTAGGCGAACCGAAGCGGCGTAAGTAGTTCGCCGATGTTGTCCTGTGCGACGTGGTAGCGACGCGGACGCCGGACCGCAAAGGTCACAAACTCGGGCGAAACCACGATTCCGAAAGCGCCGCTGGGCCGCATGCCAATCTGGCCGGCTGCCAGGGAGTGCGTGGCGTCCACGACCTTCGCCCCACCTGTTGCGAGGTCCAGAGTGGGTCGCGGGACCGACGGCTCAAAAAACACACCGGCCTGGGCGCTGAACCCCGGAGGAGCCCCGGAAATGGCCCCGCCACCTGAGCCATCCACGGTCATAATCTCGTCGCTGGGGAACAGACAGTTGACCTCGGAGGCACCTGCGGTGTTGCCGTGAATGTCATCCCAATTCGGTTGACTGAGGTTGAACGCAAAGCGTCCCGGCACGCTCTCGTAGACCACGGCATCAGGGTCGGGATCGAAGGTCGTATTTGCAATCGGCGTTGCGTCGATGATCCGAATCTCGTCAGCGAGAGGATCCCCCGCGCTCTCCAAGATGGGTCCGTCAAGCGCCGCGGCAAAATCAAACGTCTTGGTTCCGCCTGGGAATTCTCCAGAGATGGCCGGCGGATCCAGCTTCGGGTTGAAGAGGGAGACGAACTTGAAACCATAGGCAGCGTGAGACGGGACAGCCCCTTGCTGCCTCCAGCCCACAAGGTTCCGAGGCTGGCCGGTCCCGCGGTCGGGGCGGACTTCAGCGAAGGAGAAGCCAGAGACGTACGCCCCCACCTGCGCTGCGTTGAGCAGGTCCGCGATGCCGAGTCCGCCGCCGTCCGCATCCTCGATCGTCAAGGGGTCAAAGTGGAACTCGCCAGCGGCGGCATCGTAGAAGGTGTACTCGACGGAGATGACCTTCGTGATATCCCCGAGGTCGGGGAGCACGTAAATGCGCGTGCCGGCTGCGGGGGGTAGCCACATGGGATCCCCATTGGAAAGCTCCGCCACGTCCACGAAGATCTTGAAAGCAAGTGCTTGGAATTCAGTGATCTTCGGGAAGGTGAAGGCGATGAAGCTCGCCGTCGAATTCATCGGCAGAGTCTTGGCCCTGAACGCGAACTCTTTCAGAGACGATGCAGGGTCGGGCTGGATCGCGTGCTTGACGAGATACGTGCCGGCCTTCGCCGTGGCGTGTGCCGAAGGGTCCGCTGCACGGGTGATATGGCAAACGTCCCCCGGTTCGACGTTATCCAGACTTCCTCCGGTGATCCCCACGATGCTCGTTTGGAGGCGGTTGTCGAAATCCGTGAGACCTCCTTCGCACAACCCGCTACCCGTTGCGATCACACCGTTCTCGTCGGAGAGACTGGAGGGCAGCGCTGAGAAAATGAGGGGTTCGGCGGCTTCGATCTCGACGTTGCCATGTCCCTCAAAGGCCATGACCTTGATGCGTCCCTCGCCCAAGGTGAAGTCGAATTCTCCCCCGGTGAACGGGAAGATATTGGCTCGGTCATTCCAAGTGAAGGGTGCACCACCATTCACCTCCACAGGAGCATTCACAGTGATGTCTTCGGCGCCGCCGGGCCCCGAGACGGCCGTTACCGAAAGCTCGCTGACGACCGAAACGGCATCCACGGGACCATCGTTACGGCTCCGAACGGAGCGTAGATCGTAGCTCTCGACAAAGCTCAACCGATCCCTGTCAATGTGCCCAGTGAAGGAAGCACCCCCCACGCCGGCACCGCCAGCCGCACTCGTGTCCACGTCGATGGTGAACCAAAGCGGCACGGTGTACGGGGGGTTGGTCGGGTCAAGAGGAAGGCCGCCAGCACCCAGCGTGACGAAAGCAGCCGAGTCGATGGTGAGCACCTGTTGGTCGAAGGTTACGCCTCCAGGCCCGATAACAGGAGTGCCCAGGTCGCCGTCCACGGTGGGGGCGAGGGCGCCGTTCATCGCAATCGTGATCGTCTGGAGGAACGTGACCGGGTTCACTCCGTCGTCTGCGGTCCACAGATGGATGCGGATCACGTTGCCGTTAGCGGGGTACGCAAAGCCGGCGTCAGGGGGATTGATAATGTCGTTGAGCCCGCCTGTCACGGAGGGAGGTGCGGTGCCATCGTTGAACACGAGGAACCCCGGAGAGATCGAGGTGCAGTCGAAAATGGTGTCCGTGCCGATTCGCTGGACCCTCATGCCAGGAGGGGCGGGAGTGGCCGGCTGGAGAATGTACGAGAGCGCGTTGTTGAAAACGTAGCGGAACCGTGTGGCCGGTCCGGTCGGAGTAACAAACCGGGGAGGCTCGATCACACTCGTCACGCCGTCGCTTTCGACCGACCCAACCGACAGCATCCCCTGGGCGTCCGGCAGGATCCCAGCCTGTCCGGTCTGGATGAATAGGAAATCGAAGCTCTCTACGTCGCCAATGCCGGAGTGCGGGGTGTAGGCCCCTCCTGCCGTAAGCACCGGGGTCGCGTCCTGTGTCGTGATCAAAGCGCCCGCCTGGAGGCCCCCATCGACGTAGGTGCCGATCACCGCGCCATCGTTCCCAAGAACCTCATCGGGGTACACCGCTGAAGGGTTCGGGGTATCGAGCGCGAGAAGAAGATCAAACGCCCTGGCGACTTCACCGAGCCGGTCGATCTCAGTGTTGCCTGCGACGAGGTACGGCAAGGTGTAGTCGCCCGAGTCGTTGAGCGGCTGGCCCAAGAGCGCGGGGAGCGGTGCTGGAGAAACGAGGGAGTTGCGGAACGACACATCCGCCTCCATGTGGTCGAGAGGCTTCGGCGGTTTCTGGCCGAACATTTCCTTGAGCCCGAAGATGCTCGGGTCCTTGAAGGATGGGAAGGTAATGTCCACGACCTCCCCATCGCCGCGATCGAGCTTCACGTCGAAGCCAATACGGTAGCCGGGCAACCCCTCCGCGCTCACAGCCGTCGTCTCGTTGTCTGGCGGGTCCGCAGGCTCCAGGTCCACGTCAGGCGGAGTGACGAAGATGGTGTCCCCGCGAGAGAGAACGAGCGGTTCCCCGTCCTCGGGCTCCTCGCCAAGCTGAATCACGTCGCCGGCCTCCGTGACCACCTCGCCCTTGTCATCCGAGAAGGTGATCACACACCCCAGCATGACCTCGCCCACGAACATTTTCTTGAACACGGGGGACGAGAAGGTCAAGAACGCTATGTCGAGGGTATCCGTGATCCCAACGTCAATAATGTCCCCGTTCGGACGGCCGAAGGCGAGCATCGGATAGCTGCCATTGTCCGTCACGATGCCCTCAAAGGGGGGCGTCACTAGGTCCGCGTCGCCAGTCGTGAGGTCGGGAAGACCACCCCCCTGTGCGATCAGTTGTTTGATATCAGGCATCCCATCTGCGCGCAGAGGGAATTCGTGGAGCGGAAGGATGGAAGCGATGACCGCCGGTCGAGGGTTGTCCGTGAAGTTGTCAAACCCGGCCGCGTTGAGGTCATCGTCAAGCTCAGGGAAGCCTGTCTCCGAGTAACGGAACACACGGGCTCGGGGGAGCCGCTCACGGAGCGTAAAGCGACTGATGCCCTCCAGGGAGCCGAGGACCGGGTTGGATACCTCGGCAATCGTCTTGCGGAACGTGGACGCACGCTTGGGCAACTGAAGGCCACCCTTGAAAGACAGACGGCTCACGCGCTTACGGAAGGCGTAGACGCCGGGTTCAACCGGGGTGGCATCCAGGTCCGAGCCGATGCCCGGTGCGGTCAAGAAGAAGGCTTCGGCGCGTTGCGGGAACAGACGGGAGAAACGGTTGGGGTCTCCGAGCCGCTCGTACCGTCCTGTCGCCTCGATACGGAAGGGGATCAGGCTGACGATGCGGATCCGATTCCGCTTGACCAGTACCAGATCGTCAATGTCGTTCTGAGCGAACTCCCGTTGTTGGCGAGCAAGCTCCCCCAAGAAATCGGGGTCCATGAAACGACCTTCGATCTTGTCCACGTTCAACGAGGCGGAGTCAGGCTCGACCAGGGGGTCGCGGGTCAAGAAGATCAGCTTGTGGTTGTAGGCGAAGAAAAGCTCGCTGAAAATGTTCCGCGTATTCACCCGCCCCGAGATGGCATCCTCGTAGCCGGGTGGCGGAATGTTGATCCCACGACCAACGAAGAACTTGAATTTGCCGTCGCGGTCGCCAATGATCCCGCCGCTGATCGTCTCCTGTACCTGCTCAAAGGCCAGCACGACGTTGTTGTAAAAGTCGATGAAGACGCGAGCGGCCCGGTCCTCATCGTAGAGGCTCTCGATCTGCGCACGAAGCCCAAGTGTTCCCTGGGTCTCGTTTCGGATCGCGGGCGGGATGGACGGCGAGGCCCCGTTGCTCGGAAGCTGGTTCGCCACATCCGCCGAGATTTCGGAGGCGATCTCACCCATGTAGTCCGTCAAAGGCAGGGTGCGCCAGTAGAAGGTGTCGGGGGCCGAGTAGGTATAGCTCGCGCGGAGGATCTTGCCGCGAAGCCCATTGTCCTCAGAGGGGGCGATAGCGTGGACGAAGCGTGCGAGGAATCGCGGGTTAACGATGGCGTTGTCCGCGATGAAAGGCGCCAACACATCGACCTGAGTACGCCTAAAATAGAGCGTCTGAAGCGGCCCAAGAGGAGCCTGCGTCGGCGCGAGGAACTCAATAGCCCCCGTGTTGAAGTCGAGGGCGTAGTCGAGGGTGAGTCGAAGGGTGCGACCAGGAGCGTCGTTGCCTTCCGTATCCTTCTCCCCAAATAGAACCGCCTCAAACTCCTCTTCAGGAAGGACCGCGCCCACTCCGACGAAGAGGGCCGGGCTCGGGGGGTACACGGGACGGATCGAAAGACGTGCCTCGTCCTGACCGGAGAAGAACCCGGTTGGAGAAGGCGTCGTCATATTGATGACGGTCCGCAGACCATCTTCCGTGAGACTCGACCCGGAGACGATGAAGGGATATCCCGCCATCTCCAGCAGATAGCCCGGGACCGCGAGCGCCGTAAGATCACCTGAGAAGGTGATCGAGGTGAAGCCCTTGTTCACGGGCTCGTAAGGCACGTCGATCACACGCCAGTAACCGTCGCCGGCCGCAGGGTTGTGGGCCTTGACGATGGGCCTGTCCGACAGCAGCGACAGCGTGTCGTTGCCGGGGGCGCGGCTACCGATCTCGGTTTCAGTCTCGGGGAAGAATTCAACGGTGGTGTTTTCGCCGTCGAAGGTCGAACCCGTAATGTAGAGCGGGGCAGCCCCGACCCGCATGATCTTGCCGGGCACCACATCGTCGGTGCGGTCGGACTCCAAGACGAATTCGGTCTTGTTCGCTTCGATGAAGAATGGGGGCCGGTACACCGGGAAGGTCGAGACGGTGTACGAAGCCTCACCACCAAAAGCCTCGTTCACCGAGTAGGTGATCAGAACGTCAGCGTCATCGGGCTGTGTCTCTTGGAACAGGATGCGGCTGTTCACGTAGTCGAAGGTGCAGACGGGAGACGCGGAGCCTCCCACGTTGCACAGGTTGTTGTTGATGTAGACCTGCGGCTCAATATCGTCGCGGACAGTGCGTTCGGTGGGGTTGAACCGCCACACCCTCTTGAAATCCTGCGGGACGATGGAGTTTGGCGGAACCTCCGGCTTCGTAGCGACCTCTTGCCGCACGAACAGGGGAAGTACCTCAACCACCTCGACCGGGACGAGAGGGGCCTCGTCGCCTGCCTGGAGAGCGATGAAATTCGGGTCAGGGACAAGAAGCTGCTCACCTGTGCCTTGCGCTGCCTGAAAATACTCGACCTCCACGATCTGCTGCTCACGGAGCGGCTTCGTGAATAGGAAAGAGCCATTGAGCGGGTTGAGGGCCACGTCGAGCCCGGCCTCCGTGACCATCTGCTCGACAAGGTGGGTCTCCATCCCTGCGTAGGTCGCAAGGTCGGTGCCGTTGAAGTTCAACACACCATCATCCGCACGGTATTCGACCGTGCCCGGAGGGAGGTCGGTGGGGGCAAGGTCGGGGTCGGAGAACCCCTCGACGTAGTACACGTCGGCGCCTTGGAACTGGGTGAACACCTCGGATCCGAAATTCAAGATGCCCGAAATGTCCTGCACCTCGATAATGTCCCCCGCGAGCCCTATGGTGAGCACGCCGGGCACTTTCACGATGTTGCCATCGGCAAACGTGTAGGTCTTGGTCCCCACCCTGATCGAGAAGGACTCGTTCACGAAGCGCTCGTCAGTCGGGGTCGGCACGACCAACGCATTTTGAAGGGAACCGAGGAACTCCTGGCCCAACCTCACAAGTGAAGCCTCGGGGCTCCCCGGAGGGAGTCCGAATCGGATACTGATCGGACGGGAATTGGCGAGTGCATCGCCAAACACGCCAACAAGACGGCCGGCGTCCTGAGACGCAGCATCGGCGGGAAGAGGTCCGAGTGGAGAGAGCACACGAATCTTGAAAGGCTCCTCCGGCAGATGATTGAATTCGGTGAAGATCTCGCTGGCGACGATCGATAGGTCGTTCGTCTCCTTGTCTACACCCTCGTAAAGCTCCCAAGACTCGCGGTTGCCCGTCCGCGGGAAGGCAGGTGTGATCTGTAGCTCCTTCGGATCCGTGGGCGCGGCCGTCACGATGTACGTGCCTTGCGCGTCCCCGGTCGTGATCTTCAGTTGGTAGCCAACGCCCGCCCCGAGAGCAACGAAATCGGTGTCAGCCCCCGGGTCACGGAAGGTCGTGAGACCGGCGGTGAATTGCCCGAGCGCGCCGAGAGTCGAGCGACCACTGATGACCTCGATCAGCTTCGCGGAACCTGGAGCCCCGGCAAAGGGGAGCAGGAAGTCGGTGCCAAGCGCTTGTTGTTCAAAGGGTCCGCCAAAGGCGGAGACAAACAAGCCCTTACCGGGAAGGCGGAAGGAGTCGGGGACGACACTCTGCTTGCCGAGGTTCAGGTCCAAGACCGGCTGCTCGATCAATTGGAAGGTGGTCTCTTGGTCGATCCACATGAAGCGGCCCAACCCAAACTCGTGAAGCACCTCGTCGTAGTGCTCAAGATTCTTCTGAGACAGTCCAGCCTCCAGGCGGAAGAACACGTCCTCGTCGTAGCCGGGCTCGTCCTCCAGCGGAATCTTGTCGAGAAGGACAACCGTGTTGCCGGGAATGTCCTCGGACAGTGGAACATCCGAGATCGCGGCCCGGTGCTTCACGTCAGGAATGTCCTGCGTACCATCGAGATTCAAAGGACTCCGCCGGATGCCGACATGGATCCCCGAGTCGGGGAGCCAGCGGCGGTCATTGGAGGGGTCCTGAAGGTCCACAACGACACGCCACGCTGGGAGGAAGCCCAACGCTGAGGTGCCGGTGGGGTCCACCGGAGTCTCGGCGCTGTCGGGGCCGAATCCGATCTCAACCGACCCGACATGGGCGCCGTTGATCACATCGGGGCTCTGGATCACGAGCCGAGCCGCACGCACCTTGATCACATCGGGGTCCGAAGCAGCAGCGAGGGACGTGGCGATTTCGGCAACGGTAAAGGTGCCCCCGGCCGAGGTTGCGACCCCTCCGAAATCCGAAGCAGCGTCCCACGCGTACTCAGTGCCGTTGACCGCGAAGCGGAAGGTCTCGGTGCCAAGGAGGGTCACGTTGTCCCGAACACGGGAGTAAATGCGGGCGTCGGGTGCATACACGGCCGGTTGAACCGCGGACTGCCGGAACCAGAGCTTCTGGCCTTGGAATCGCTTGCGGTCGTCCTTGCCGATCTTGACGGCAGAGCCGCCGGAGCCGAGATTGAGGTTGAGGTAGGCGTCGCCCTTCGCTCGTCGGAAGGGGAAGCGAGGGATTTCCTCGTCGTCGTCAACGACAATGACGCGACGAAACACCCGCCCGTCGTCAGAGAACAGGATCAGATCCCAATCGCCCCGCACCTCACGGATGAGGTTCGACCCATTAGCGCGGATGCTCGGGTCGATGCTCGGATCGGGGATGCCGCCCGTGCGGTCAGGGATGTGTTGAACCCCCGAGATCCCCGGCGAGGGGAGGGGAATGGCGTCGGGGACGTAGAGGATTTGCTTCTTGTCCTCCGACACGTCCGAGGGTGTGCCCGAGGAGCCCACGAGACGCACTGGAGCGCGCATTTCGACGGGCACCGGGGTCATGGCGATGCCTGTGTAGAACACGACAGAGCCCAAGTAGGAGGCGTTGAACGTGGCGCTCTCCGGGTCCGATTTCGCAATGTCCGCGGCGCTGAACTTCAGACGACCAGTCGAGAGCGACAAGCCCACTTGCCCTTCTTCGATCGTCTTCACGAACAACAGGGCGTCGGTGTCAACCAACACCGCTTCCAGGGGGTTGCGGTTGCCGATACGGATGAAGGGGTACTCGGTCGGAGCGGGGATCGGCGCGAGGAACAGCGGCTCCAGGTCGGCGCCCTCCAGTCCCCCAAGCGAAACAGACTCGTTCGCCGTGCCGAACGAGCGGTAGCTGTACCAAACGACCTGCCCCGCGTACTCGTCCAAGAAGGCCGGGTTCCACTGGAGTGTGCCGGTCGCCTGCCCCATGACTGCGGAGGCCGTTGGGGCGAGGGTCAGGAAATCGTACTCCTCTTCGGCTTCCTCGTCCGTGACCACGAGAATCCCGCCGAAGCCGGAGGGCGCAACAGGCTCGGCGACGGGCACGGAGGCGGCGTCCGGCCGCACTCCAAGACGCACCATGCAATAGTCGTCGGGGTCATCGCTGTTGCCCGTCAGGTAGGATCCGATCTGGGCGTTCGGATTCGGGCTCAGGACGTAGGCACTATCGGGCAGGAGCCGTCCAAGGTTGCGAGGTGCCCCGCCGCGAAGCGGTGCCCATCGCTCGTTCAGACCATCCCATTGGAACCGGGTCTCGTAGCGGTCGTTCCTCGACCACCAGAAACGCACGGAGGCCAAGGTGTAGTAGACCACCGTGATCTTGTCCCCGCGCAGCTTGGAGATGCCGCCCGAAAGGGAGACGGCGCTCGCCACCGCCTGCCCGATCTTCGTGGAGTTGGTGAGCGCAGCGATGCCCGTTGTAGGGTTGAACGACAGATCGTTCGACGTGAAACTGATCTCGCTCCCGTCATCGCCTCGACGGACAAGGATACTGCTGACCGACGAGACACTCTGACCCGCCACGTCTCGGACGGAGAATCGGATCGACCCGTCCTCACGGACGACAGGCTCGCCCGCATTGTCGTCATAGACGCTCTCGGAACCCGAGAGCACGACCACCACTTTGGAGCCGGCCGCATCTTGGCTCTCGGGGTTCCCTACCTCAACGGCGAGGCCCTCTCGGACGTAGGTGTTCGATGTATTGGCGGCCCAAAGGATGTACTCGGTCTGCCCATCTTCAGTGCGATACAGGGTCGAGGCGCGGTACTGCTCCGCTGCCACATCCACGAGGTCGGGCACATTCGACTGAATGGTGTAGTCCTCGGGGAGCGGCTTGAAATCTGTTGCCACACCATTGACCGCCTCGTCCGTCGTCAGCGCGTTGGCTGGCGCAGTACGGATCGGTCGAAGAACAAAGCCTGAGAGATCAAAACCCATGTCAGAACATCGCAGAGATGGAGGTGCCCGCAGCGGGGGCGGGAGCGGGGGTTACAGGAACGACACCGCCGACTCCTGTGCCAGTGGCAACGAAAAGTGCAATTCCGTTGGCAAGCCCTTGGGCGAGAAGGGGCGTCTTAGGGCCAGTCACAGCTTGTGCTGTGAGAGAGGTGTAAATGTAGAAGGCGAGTGTGCCGGGGACAGCAATCGCTCCGGGGGTGGCCTTGGACACCTTGCTCACGTCTGTGCCCGTGGCGACCCCGGCCGAAACCCCGGCATACTGTGTCGAAGCGCTGACGTAGCCATCCATCGCTGATTGAACCGCGGCACCCATTTTGGGAGCGGTCGGCCCGACAAAGCCTGCGGAAGACAGCCCGCCGAGTACCTGTTGGGCGGGGACGAAGATCATCTTGCCCTGGACGGTGCCCGCTCCAGCCTGCCCCGCCGTGATCCCCTGAACGGTCACAGTCGAAATCCATTTCTTGACCGCCGTTCCCACCGCGGTGGCGATCTTCGGAAATTGCGTCGAGCCCGGCATGAATGCCTGCCCTGCGCCGTTGAGCGCGCCAATCAGAAGTGCGGCGGAGAGTGCCATTACGGGAGTGCGGGTCCGAGGAGGTGTCCGGTGGAGCCTGCGCCGGGGCCGAAGATGGCTGCGTAAGGGAGGCCGGAAAGAGGGTCGAGGTCAACACTGGAAAGGATCTGCCCAACCTTTCCAACTCCGCCCAATACGACGGAGGGTTTGCCGCTGACCACGGCAGGTCCGGCTGCACTGATCGTGACAGCCGCGTTTCCGCGAACAGTCGCGGCGAGGTTCGCAGTCATCGTTATGCTACCCGTCGTAGCCGTAGACGTGATGCCCCCAACCGGGTCATGGATGGTTTGATTTGTCCCGGTACGGACAGTGTGGGTGCCGATGCCGGTCGAATACTCCATGTTTCCGACCAGCACGCGGGTCGTGTGCCCTCCGATCACGATGGTCTCGACACGGTTGCCGAGGAGCATCTTGTACACGTCGGTGTCGCCACCAATATGCCCGGTCAGCGGGGTGCCACCCACCGTCACGCGACGGAGAGGGAGATTCGTGGGCAGGAAATTCTTGGGCCCTGAGTAGAACGTGCTTTCCTGACCCGTGACGGTCCGATCCAGAGTCGTGCACTGCTGCGAGATCTTGTCGCTGAGAATTTGGACGTTGTTCCGCGGCGAGATCTTGACCTCGTTCGCGTTCACAAGCTGGATCTGGTCAGCCGCAGCGAGCATTATGGTCCGCCCAGCCGTCACCCACACGGACGACGTGGGGGCCTCTAGGATGAGCCCCGGAAGCTGTAGCTCGTCCAGGGCGTCAGGGTTGGTCCGCGCCGTGAAGCTGCCCCTCGTGGTTGCTCCGCCCGCTGTGAGGCAGATGGCCCCAGTCGGCGAGTCGAAGCAGAAGCCCATGTTCTCCTCGTCGTCTCCCGAGGGGGCCTGGATCTTGAGCGGCGAGCCCGTGCGGAGGTCGAGGGCACCACCCGCTTTGACGAGAATGCCTCCGGCCGTCGAAACCTCAATGCTGTTCTGGTCCCGCGGGCCGGAAACGAAGCTCTTGAACCGACCGTCCTTCGTGAACGAGTGCCACGTTGGCGAGAAATCGGTTCGCAGCGGCGGCTCCAACCGGAACATCGTCGCGGCGTGAGTATTCATGTCGCGCCCGACGCCGGAAATGAGCGCGGCGGACACGCTGCCATCGTCGGCAAGGATCTGCGGGACGATGGGTTGGGCGTAGAGCTTGCGCCCCTTCTCTGAATAGGGGTCGTTGCCCACGTAGGACCCAAGCACCCACTCGATGAAGGGCTTGTCCCCGCCGCCGAGCACGTCGTTCTCCTCGCCGTTGCTCGTCGGCAGACGGTCGGCGTCGAAGCCGTCGGTCTGTTCCGTGACCGGGAGAGAGCCATCCCAGGTGTGGTTGACCTCGATCCGATGCTCGGTGAGAGTCTCGCTCTCCGCTCCGTTCTGGATCGTCGCGTTGGCAGGCAGGCTGTCAGGGGAGTCCGCGTTCGGGTCCACCGACACGCGAAAGATCGGTTTGCCGTTGTACTCGGCGTCAGGGATCGTGAGCGAGGGGTCGAGGACGATCCCGTTGTCCCCGATGAAGAGGCCCTTGCGAAGAAAATCGTAAGGGTCAACGCTCGCTTGGATCGATAGTGACGAGTCCGCGAAGGGGAAGGTGGGGTCCGTGCGGAAGAAGGCACGGTGAGGGTTGAGCGCACCAGCCGGACGAGAGGCCGAGTCCACGAACTCACCGGGCCCACGAGGCACTCCGTCCTCCGTCTGATTCAGGCCGTCCCAAAGCAGACCATCGCTGACCATGTTGCTGAGCAAGAAGGTCGCATCGCGCTGCACCATGCCGACATACGAGCGGGTGCCTCCTGTGGCGTGAAACTGCTGGAGGGACCGGAACACGATCGAGGAGTCCTGATCGCGCAAGCGAATCTCATCGCCTCGGCGGTCCATGAGCGTCGCGCTCTCATCGAGGATCAGATCCGCACCTTGGGCGGAGGAGGCCACGATGTTCCCGGGGACCATGTGGCGGAGCTTGTGGCGGGTCCGATGCGTGAGTCCCTCATACTCCGCCTCTTTCCGAGGGTTCATGTCGAATTCCGTCGGCAGGTGTTCCTGCGTTGGGATCCAGTCTTGCCCCATCCACGGGTTGCCAATGTCCCAGCAGAGGATCACCGGCTTGCGCATCGGTTGGGTCGGCAGGTAGCCGATGACGCAGGTGGCCCCAACCGTCGGCATCGCGCCGAGGAAGTGACGAGGCCCACCGCCAGGATACGTGATCGGGATGGGGGCTTTGATCTCCGTGTTGAGCCCACCCGTCAAGATCTGAAGCGAGACGGTGTGGAGGTTGTAGTCCACCTGCGCAACGCGAGCGATGCCCAAGGCCCATTGTCGAGCCCCTCGGGTTGGTGAGCGTTCGTCAAGCTCTCGCTTGACGTGCGTGTCCGACCAAACTGTCCCAGCCGGCAGGTTGGAGACAGCCGAAAACGGATCGCCCTTCCATTTGTCGTTACCCATTACCCACCTCCAAGTTGAATGTCACCGATCGACTGAGCGGTGCGTTTGAATTGACTCCCAAGCTGGCGAAGCTGCGAGCCCGCGTTCTTGAAGTTGTTGCGCATGTCCTTGAGCTTGCGGAATTTCTGGAACAGATCGGAACCTCCCGTTTCAAGCACCTGCCCCCGAAGCGCTTGCCTCTGGAATTGGAAATCCTGAAGCTGACTTAGAATACCCTCGGAAACCCAGGCGGTAGCCGGGTCGCCCTTCGGGTCAATGCCGTCCAAGGAGATGAAATCCGACCGACCGTAAGCCGACAACAACACTGAGGCGTCGGAACCCCGACAGATGCACGAGGTATTCACCTCGTCGGTAAGATGCGCCGACAGGTCGGTGAGGTTGTAGGCGGCATTGACGATCGTCGTGGAAAAGTTGCTTTCGGTGGTCAAGATCGCGGGGAAGTTGGAGAACCGTGCCGCAAAAAGAGACACGTCCTCTCCGGTCGCATCTTGAACCAGAACGTCGGGGTCGATGCCGGCGGAAGCGGCAAGCTCACCTACCGCATCCGGGTTGGAAGCGGCAAGCTCTGCGATCACGAGTTTCAATTTCGCAAGCCTATCCGCGCGGAGTCGAATCGCATCGTCAGCCGCGGCATCAGTCGCGGGGTCCGTGTCGAAATCTTCCTGCTCCAACTGAGCCATGATCAAGGATTGGGTGGCCGCTTCAAGCTGTTGCTTGAGAGCTTGGCCTTCGGCCGACTTTGCCTGCGTCGCCTTCGTTACCGACGTGAGCGCTTGCAGGAAGGCTTCGGCGGATGGCGCGGTGAGGCCAGCAAGTGGGTTGTTCTCTGCCGAAATCCGATCAAAGGACCCGCCCTTCTCCACGGTCAACCCTCGCCCGTATCGGAACGACCCAAAGTGCTCGTAACCTTCGCCATCGGAGATGGGGATCACCGGCATCATCACATCCACATGAGCCTTCCCGCTCTTGCCCTTGGTCGTCTTGGCCTTGCCCTTGCCAATCGGGGT